>Ga0307510_10002771_pt1 | contig 20082 bp, 22 predicted proteins | sample 12_EM_MG_FD_207224 | JGI IMG/M metagenome (GOLD analysis project Ga0307510, IMG submission 207224) | Populus trichocarpa ectomycorrhiza microbial communities from riparian zone in the Pacific Northwest, United States - 12_EM | ecosystem: Host-associated > Plants > Roots > Unclassified | place... | reverse complement strand
GGCAAAAACCTTGCCTCAATTACACCAGATCATGCAAGATCTTCATATTCCTTGCCTCAATCACACAGACCAGACATAGGGCTTGTAGGATCTTTGTGATATTGTAGGACCCTTGTCTTATCACACTAGATCAGGCATAGGGCTTGTAGGATCTTTGTGATATTGTAGGACCCTTGTCTTATCACACTAGATCAGGCATAGGGCTTGAAAGATACTCAAATTTCTTGCATAGTTATTATAACATCACTATGATCTGGTAAACCTCCATAGATTCCTATGGTCCCTTGTATAGTTTGACCCACACCCTATCTACTTGTCACCAGACTTGGTGTCCTTGCAAGTGAGGTAGTCCTTGCAAGGCCCTTATATACTTTTGGAACTTTTGCTGATGTGGCAATTCTGGTAGAGGTGATGGGTTCAATGGTAGTGGTCGCTTAGCCATGGGTGTTGGCTTAGACATGGTGACAAGGAGGGGGTCCGATGGAGGGGCAAAAAATGGGGGTAGATCATAACATTTCTAGCATTCTTTCATTGTTCAGGAGGGATAGTGGTAGGGTCCATCTCCCTCGGCCTATATAAGGTGCATCCTTCGGTGCATATCTCATGGACACCATCATATGGTCAGTTGGGATGGCTGACTCTTCGATTTCCCATTCAAATGTGTATGGTTCAGCTTTCTTAGATATGTATATTCAGTCCAGTCTGGCCTGGATGCGTTTGTTGTGTATTTGTGCTCTGTACATGAATGCGAGCTCTGTTGGGTTTGCCCATCTCCATGTGTCTCTTATCTCCCATTCCTGTTTTAGGCCTTTTAGGGCTGTTACCGCTGTTCCGTCGTCGAGCCTGGGTGGCATTCTGTCAATGGCTTCTTCCGTGACGTTGAAATCTCCTAATGTGAAGTCTGGGATTGGGAGGTGGTTGGATCGTCGTTTGGTTAACGTCTTCACCCAGAAGTGTGGGTGGGTGCTTCTCTTGTTGGGTGCGTAAATATTGAGGATTGAGGTTGTGCATGTTTTCATCCATTTTATTTTTAGGATCATTGCTTTTCCGGGGATCAGTTTGTATGTCTCTATTTTGTTGGGTTCTAGGAGTTGTCTGTTGATGACGAAGCCCACTCCCACTTTGGCGCACGGGTTTTCTGGGTGGGCTGATATTATTATTTTCAGGTTCTTTTTAAAGGTTTCTTGTAGTCTCTCCGTCATGGCCTGGTCTAGGTATGTTTCTTGTACTGCCAGCACCACTATTTTCTTCGCGTACATCTCTCTGCTGATTGCTCCCCATTTTGCTAGGTAGTTCATGTTTTCGGATGGTGCTGCTGTACCATTTAGGTTCGTGGATGTTATTTTGATGTTCGCCCTTAATCTATTCTTATTGGGACTTTCATTTGTCTGCAGGTTCCCTTGGTTTCTGGGGTTGTTCCCTAATGCGGGTTGGTGATGTTCTGATTGGGACTGCATAGGTGGTAGGATCCTGATTGGTGTTCCTGTGCGGGATGATGTCCCCTCTCGGATCACATGAGTCAGTGCATTCTCAGCCATGGTATGAAGCATGGGGTGTTTACACGTTGGGGGGAGTATGGTCGAACGCACAACTTTTTATTCCTGAGCGACTGAGTTGGGATTTCAGTTATGTACATTTGGTAGGTATCTATTGGTATGGATTTGTACTAATTTGTACTAATTTTAATGATGCGTGTCAGGGAAGGTTCGTCCTGAAGGTCTGAGATTAGTGCCCTTTTTCTGGCTTGGGGGGGGGCAGCCCTTTCCTGGGACCTTTCCAGCCGTCGATCATAGGGAAGGGGCACATGCCCTTTGGGTGGTCTTGTTGGGAACTCACTACTTATGGGTAGCAAGACTTGACGATGGCGCGAAGTTGAAGGTGACTGATCCAAAGGAGCAGCAAGGAGATGTTGAGGAGGAAGAGGCAAAAGGCAAGGAGAGGCGGGACTGTATAGAACAGGGGGCGGGCTGCTAACGATGAGGGAGCTTTGTGAGGCTCCAGTGTGGGGGTAGACAAGAGAACAGTCTGAGGACTGTTTGTACAAATTTGCAGGTCTTATATACTAATACAGGGTGGTCTGTGCATAGTTAAGGGCAGGCATAATATCAAGAGACAGGTGAACACGTGCCCCTTTAGGGCAGGTAATAATACAAGAGATGGGTGAGACTTGAGCTAAGAATAGACATGAACTAATAATAGATGAACTGCAGACTGTGCCGCAGTTCCGCAGTAAGTCTTGTGACTTTGTTGATTCTCAATCAACCATTGATTGTTCCCACGGTCTTCTATGTGTGGATCAACAGACGAGATGCACGTAGAAAGTGCGCATGATCAGGTGATCGTGTAGATGACCAATCCCTTGGTAGGTCATGTGTTAGGTTTCCACGGTCACGTGCTGTTAAGTCACGTGTTTGCTTGAGGGCTTGTAGGTCACATGATAGGTCACGTGCTAGGTCACGTGGTGGGGATTTCCCAGGGTCACGTGGTCGAAGATTCTCTTTGGTTGCTGGTCTTTGACCAGGCTTTGTTGCGGGTTCCAGAGGGCGTCAGATAGTCACTTGGCTGTAGCTAGGTTTAGGGGAGGTTCTTGTGGGACTTGTAGGGGTTTGGACTGGGTTTCTAGATGGCGTGGACTTCGTCCACGACAGGTCTGCACTGTGGCAGAGGCCGCAGTGGTTCGGGGCGATCACCACCCTTCCTTGGCCGAGTCTGCTGCTGTGGTAACTGCGGTTGGCAAGGTAGGTCCTAATGTTTGACCATGTGTGATTGTTGTCGATGATGGAGCCATCTGTGAACACGTTGAATGTGGGTTGGACTGCTCCTCCTAGGCCCTTCATTTCCAGGCAGTCGATCCATATCGATTCCAGGAAGCTTAGTATTGCCTGGTAGGCGATTGTGCAGGAGTCCTCTTCCATTGTGAGTATCGCCTCTTGAAAGTATAGTGCGGTGTTCTCATCGTGCCATATCTTATAAATGTAGTCCTGGACCAGGATGGAGTCCATCGCTTGGAGGCCTTTGATGGCAAATAAGAATGAGGGGCATTTTATGGGGGGGGTGGTGACTCGGAAGGTGATGCTTTGAGATGCCCATATGGTTTGTTGGGTGAGGATCTTGTAGTGGGTCTTGCTCAGGTTGTATATGAGGAAGGTGGAGGGGAGCTGTTCTTCTTCCTGATCTTTGTCCTGGTCCTGGTCCCAGTATTGGACTTGTTGTGGGGCTGTATTTTGGTTCTCTTTGTTCAGGACTGGTGAGGCTACTCCCTGAGATTTTGAGTTTGTGATTTCACCAACAGTGTTGAAGATTCTGTTACAGATGACATAGTGTAGATGGGGCAGCTGAGCATTGCTTTCGAAAGGTATCGCCAGTAGCTTTTTGCCAGGGAGAGTCCTCCACTCTTCAATGGTTTTCGGATCAAAGTCCACATAGGCTGAGTCTGGGTGGGCGTCATGTATCTCTGTTGTGACACCCTTTGTGTATTTGTCTAGCGGGTCGTGGTTGATGAGACATCTGGGATTGGCTAGGATATGGAGATTTGTGGCTTGTGTGACTTGGTTAAACTGTGGGAGTGTGTCCTTGGATGGAGCATCTGTATCACTCCCAGGAGCTGCCCACTTGTTGTTGGGTGGCTGGACACTTGGTGGCATGTTTGCTGGTATGTGCATTGCCATGCTTGGCAAGGTCCTGCTGGCATTGGGGGGTGTTGGTGGGACTGGTGTGGAGAGGTCCAGGATCTGGTTGACTCTGGACATGTATACTCTGTTTTTCGTGGTTGGGGCCGGAGATGGAGAGTTGGGAGGGGATGGGGTTATCTCCCCATGGATTTGGGGGAATGGGAGGGGGGGAGGCATAGTGCCATTCCCTTGTGCAAACGTGGTAACTGGTCCTGTGTCTAAGTCAGTCTGGGAGGCTGGTGGGGGGGCCTCTCCTGCTGCGAGAGTCTCAGGGTCCTCTATCTGTTGGGATCCTGTGTGGGCATTAGGTTTGTTATGTGGGTACAGTGGTAGTCTTACTCATCTTGCATCTTTTGATTCTTTTACTCTCCTCTGTGGAGGGGGGGGCTGTGGTAGGTGTCATGGTGGGGTTAATTCACACTGGTAGAGACAGGATTTGACAAGTTGGTTGTTTTGTCTGTACTTTTATATTACTTTTCCTGGCGTCAAGAAAGAGGGGGGCATGTGGTAGTCCTTTTTTTTTTTTTTGCTTCTGTGTGGCAGGTGTGCCTTGTCAGTATGTGTTAGTTTTGGTGTCAGGCATGTTTATGTTGTCTCTGATTCCTTCAGTGGGTGTAGTTGTTTTGTTTCTTTGTGTTAGGACTATTTCTAAGTGCTGTTGTGAGTTGGTGATGTTTTGTGCGTATCTTTTGGGTGTTGTTTGGCAGGATGAGATTATGTGTTTACTCATCAGCCCATCTGGAATGTTTCAGTATCGTGTTGTGCATTGAGTTGCTTATTTGTTATTTTGTTTTTACTCTGGGTATTCATTCATATCATTATGTTCCTACAGTGGTTTTGTTGTGTTATTATTGTTGTTATTATTTTAATACTCATTGGGGATGATGGTTTTTTGTGGCTTTGCCACTCCTTGCCCAGTCTTGGACCATGGGAAAAACATGACTGGTGGTGGTCGTGGTTCAAGGAGCCCCCTTGATCCACGCACTTTTGCTCTGCCGACAGCGATCTGCTGCTTCTGCAGTTGCTCAATCTCGAAACCCTGTTTGTACAGCCATTTGTCCCACCATGTCATGTATGGATGAACCCTTCTTTCGTCTTCCTTCATGTTGCCAGGTAAACCACTATAACGGATGGTCTTTTTTTTTTTTTTTTTTTTTTTTATGATTCTCGTTTATTGTCCTTAACGATGGGCTACCAGACAATGTTGTATGCTACTGGCTATCCTAATCTGTGCGTAATACCCTATCTAGCCATCATGTCCTGACTTGGCTGCACTCTCTTATCACACATGTGCCATCTTGATGTGTCCTACTGAGGTGGACGTGGCCACTGCTGCTTGCACCCTAAATCATGCATGAGGTGCTGACGATGGGAGGCAGTGTATAGACCCAGGCAGGGAGGGGGAGGAGGAAAAGGGACCAGTGGGGTGTACTCAAGGAGGGGGGGTTAGGAGGGGGGAAAATGCTGAAGTGCCTGTTTAGGGGTTGGTGGATGAGGGGGGTATGCGGTAAGGGGTTATGAAAGGAGGGGTGTAGAGAGGAGGGCAGCCTGTCAGGCTATAATGCATCTGGCTAACATGTGATCTTACAGGCCTTGAGCCAAATATGGGAATGCTTGGTGCTCCGCAAGGCTGGGGCAGCCTAGACCAGGGTCCAGGGCTTATGTGGCAACTGCCTTGGAAAGCAGAAGAGGTTGTGGGGTACCATGAGGTTGGGTCATGGGTTTGATAGGAGGGGGTGGCAGAGGGGCTTATGCAGCTTTTGCCAGCTGCTGATCAGACTTGGGGCCACAAGTCTTTGGCATGGAAAAAAGGAGGGGATGGTTGTGCCAGACCCAGGGCAGAAGGTGGGCAAGACCAGAGGGGAGGGAGAGGGGGAAAGGGGAGAGAAAGGAGGGGAAGGGTGTCACCGCCACAAAGTGAGGGCAACACTGATTCAGTGTTGGGTCGGGTAACTGTCCTAACTTGGTGGTATGTCATGTGGATAGCCTGATGCCAAGTTGTAGTTGATATACAAGAAGTGGTTCCCACACTAGAGTAGCATCCTAGTGCCCACTTATAGTGAAATGTAAGAGATGAGAAGGGAGTTGAATTGACAGGAGATTCAACTTGCCATCTTAGGGATGGTAGTGAGCCTCTTTTATACTAGAGATACAAGTATGACTAATCACTACCTAGTAAGCCAGATATGTGCTATGACTAAGGTACTAGTAGGATCACTAAGCAACTCCAGCTCAATCAATAAGCACAATAAGTGTATCAGTCATCCGATCACCAATCACTAAGGGCCAGTTCCCATGACTTACAAAGGCTGTACTGTATGAGTAATAATGATCACCTAAGGCCAGTCACAAAGGGGGAGAAGGGGGAGAGGAGAAGCCAGGATGCTGCAGGACACATGTGAGCATTTGAATGCTGTTCTTCAGTCTGCAGTAAAGCACAGGTGCATCCAGTGATCAGAGGCCAAGGGAGGGGGGCAGTGTTCAAGCGTAAAGGGGTATGAGCCCAACAGTTTACTAACCTGGTACGAGGACCTAAGCACCAGCCAGGATGCTAGTCAGAAACCACCAGGGCCAAGTAGGAGGGAGAGGAGGGGGAGGGGGGGTATAATGGATGGTCATCTGGACGTAGCATTGTATGTGTGTAACAAACCAGTACATTACAAATCCTTTTTTTTTCTTGTTTGTGTTTACAGACTCACAAAATGTCATCAGTGAGCTTCATGTTGGTCACAGCGCTTGAAAGGCTGGTCGATTGTGGTGGAGGGCAGCTCCCCCCCCCCTTGCACCTTGCGGACACTCGCCGACATCAGGAAAACCCATGTTTTACTTTTTATGCTTTTTGTGCTTTTATTGCTTTTTTCAAGTAAAAAAAAGCAAAAATCAAGAAAGTATGGGCTGCTCAGGAAAAGCCAACCCCAGTACTTTTCACATGCTTTTTCCCTACTTTTTTTATAACTACTCTACTTTTTGCACTCAATATTACTAGGACTAGACCCATTACTTGTGAGACATGCTATAATTCTATCACTGGTTGTGCTTTTCTAAATGAGCATGCTTGTCAATGATTGTGCACCAATAGTAGCAAAAAAAAAGCAGATATATTTGTTCATTGACGATGCCCAGTCATGCTATACCCATGGCAGAGAAGACAAGAACTGTGCTGCGACGCAATAGAAGGGAAGCGCATGGGTGAGTGCATATGCAAGGCACTCCTGAAAGCCCCCCAACTGGGCCCTTCCTAGATGCAAAACTCCAATGGGGAGTGGTGGAGGTGCGATGCAGGGGGGTATGCAGAGATAAAAAATGGAAAGCAGTAGAGTCTATGGATAATAACAAAAGCATCAGCCTGAAGGCAGTCTGAGTCTATGGGTGGAAACGCGACAAGAAGGGGGGGAGTGTGGAAAACAAAGAGCAAGATGTTTAAAAGATGGCCAAATTCAAGTTATTCGCAATCTAGTGATGGTATTAGTATGCTCATAGCAGAAAAACAGGGGTACGCACTAGACATCAAGGTCAGATGATGCAACTCAGTGCTGATATCCTGAGCCTCAAGCTTTTTTATCCAACCTGTTTTCTTCTGGTTCTACCTTGCACTTCTTGACGGACTTGCAGCAGCAAAGGACATCGGCGGCAGCTCAAATTTCCCCTTCAATGATGTAAAGCTTGTCTGGCCCAATAATCAGGATATCATGCATATGCATGTCACTGATCTCATCCCATTGGTCTTTACTGAAGTTGGTCTTCTTCGTAAACTTGCCATCTTGGGACCTCACTTTGAGAATACTGCTGCTCTTGGACAGCTTGGCGCTTTCGTGGCTCTCCTTGGTGATATATCCTTTGGCCCACAGCCAGAGAGCATGATGCACCTGTGTATTGTGAATATACTGAGTGGCATACAAACTTGAAGGGAAACATACCAAGGTAACACTGAGGACAACTGCAGCATAGGGGAAGTCATCATTTTCGATGAAACCTGGGACGTTGATAGTGCCCTCAAAGTCAATCAAGCACTGCGCCATGGTCTGAACAACCAGAGCGCCTCAATAGTGACCACCTTGCTTGATCTGTATTACTTTTAGTGGGTACATGGGTACAGAGATCGTTGCTTTACATACCACTAGTTCTCCATCTTCTATTACCTCCCTCATCTCACAATAAACGAAGCATGTATAATTGAGTAGGTCTTCTGCAGCTTTCTTCTGGTCTTTGGTGGTATCCTCCTTCAATGAATCCATGAAGTCACCAACTACAGTGAGTCCATTGGAGCCAATCGTGCTACACCAATCCGTGACTCACTAGGTGGACTGAGAATAGTTAGTGGATATAGTCAATAAGAGCGTCAAGATTCGACATACCATATTATGAACAGCGTCGCCCTTCTCAACCAGATGTTTTATTTTCTTCTGCCGATCCTGGACACTTCCCTTGTAAATCTCGTTCCAAATTGCTTGGAGTGCTGTAATGGTGTCATGCAGTTTGAGGGTCCAGATGTCCTTGCTCATGGCAGAAACATATCAAAGAAATGTGGGGACAAATACAACTGCCCACCTCCCATTGTCAAGTGCATGGTGGGGAGTTGCCTATTGCCTTGTTGCTTGGTTCTCTTCACTTGGACAGGAGGTGTGATACCGCAATATATATTGAGGCTCATCTGTGATAGTGAGATGTTAACAAGGGAACTTGGAGATTTGGCAAGTCTCACCTTGCTCATCTGCACAGCAATGGGTGGCTTTACAGGGCTTGACATAGTGTCAGCCTGCTCCAATGTATCATCCTCATCCTTGCCCAGCCCTTTGTAGTGCAGGTTGGAGAACGTGCCCTTGTCGTCACTATCACTAGCAGATTCAAGAACTTCAGCCTGACGTTTTGTACCAGGTGCTGGTTTTTTCCTGATTACCTCAGTGGTCAAGTTGATGACAATGGCGGAGGAAGTAAACTTGGTGGTGGGCCTGGTGGCAGGGGTGGCAGGGGTGACAGTTTTCATGATGGGGTTCAGATTGACATTCAAGGGCCCAGAGCGGCTAGAGCCTGTGGCAGTTGTCTTCTGCTTCTTAGATGGTGGCAGTGGTATTCTTTGAACCCATTCCTCAACCTGATTTGTTATGTGTTTCTTTGTGGGAGGCATCTCAAACCTGTGGTTGTGAAAGAACAATGAGGTTGTGTTGATGACAAGATAAGGAGACATGAGTGAACTTATGTTTCATCACGACCCATATGGCCCTGAATAAGCAGATTTTACAAGTCACATTAGCGCACATCATCATCAAAAGGAAAATCGTCCATCATACCCTGTCCAGATTGGGCACCTTCTTGCAAACTGCCCTGATCTCATCTTGTAACTTTGGCCTGATTACATTTTTCTTCCCTTTCGAGCCTGCCTTTGTCCTTTTCTTTGTCATCTTCTTCTTCACTGGTTCTGGCTCTGCGACTTCCATGTCGACATCTGACTCTTCATCACCCCTTTTACATTCACTGGACTCTTCGTCTGACTCAGAGTTGCTGTGGGCATGTGGAGTGGCTAGGATTAGTGGTGCATTGGACTTGCATGCTTGTTTCTTTGTTGCATCCTGGGACTGGGCCTCATCTGTGATTGCGATGATATTGATTAATGCCTACAACTAACAGTACCGGTGTGATGAACACTACCTATCGCTGTTGCCTCAGCCCCACTCTGCATGGTAGCATTGATAATAACTGCCGCCATCTCTCCACCAGCTTGAGAAGCTGTTCACAGATTGAATGACATCAACATTGCATATGACATTGACACTTCTGGCTCTACTCACTGGTGACCAAGCCCTTCGACTGGGGTTGGACACATCTTGGCTTGGGCCGGGAGGCTTTTGTGTATTCTTGTTGGGTATGGGACTCCACATGGATGGCATCAAGATTCTTCTTTTCGGCAATGTTCTGCTAGCAAGCTTCTTGTTTATCAGAACAGGTCTCAGGGGAGGGAGGTGAGGTAAGCTATGATGTACAGGCAATCGTTGACTCAGATGTTGGTTTCAAGCGCTCACTAGCAGCATCCTCAATGGCATCAACCTCAATGGTCTTGTCAGCCACATAAGTGGTTTCTACTCAAACAATTCAGGTGTGTTGAAATGATTTGGTAGGTTTATGCTAGTACTCACCATTCTCGGATTCTGGACTTGGATCCAAGTCTTTATTGAGTGCATTGACTCCATTGAGTTTGTCACCTTTTCCAACATTGGGATTCATCACTGATTGTCCTGAGCTTCCATTACCAATACTGTTGTTGGTAGAACTTTTGTCTACAGCTGTGCATTGTCCTGTGGAGAAGCAATTAGCCTACTAGTGGTCTGTGACACTATTGAAGCACATTGCTACCTGGAACTTCACCTGTCCTATAGTGGGGGTGCGATGAGTGAGCATCTTTGGCCTTCTTCCAGTATTTGTCTTCAAGCTTGCCCAGCTTGGAGACAACTTCTCTTTTAGCTGTGGCATCATCTTCTTTTGAGGTCCTTGTTTTCTTGGTTGCCACTGTCCTAACAGTATTGCTTGGCTTCTTCTTGGCTGCTTTGGTGGCATTGGCCTTCTTTCATTTTGTGGGCTGGGTATCTTCTTCCTTCTTGCCTTCATTGTTTTCCAACGTCATAGTGGTATCTTCTCCAGGGGTCCCCTCCAAATTGGAGTCCTCATCAACGATATTACTGGAGATGTAGTGTTGCACAATCTTGGCCATTTTGTCATTGTTACCACTTCTTGTGGACATTCTCCTGGTAGAATCATTGGTGGTGGACATGGTGGTGACAGGGGGTTCAATGTCGAAAAGTTAAAGTCGCCGTTCAAAGTTTGACACTCTGGGCTTTTTTTGTGCCCGTGTTTCAATAGGTTTGTTTTCCTTTTTGAAATTTGTTGCCAGCTTTTTTTTGCTAAGTCCACTCCCTTCTTCCAAGGACTCTCATTTCGTGAACATCACCAGGTCTTCAAGCTGTCCAAAATTTGCGATAGGTTGCTTACTGCCAGTGAGGAAGACGGCTTGATACGTTACCAGGATACACCAGAACACCTCCAACTTGCCGCATCGACTCTCACCCACACTGTAGTCCATATTCTCCCTTCTTTCAACAACTCTAGTTTCATGAACATCACCAGGTCTTCGTGATAGGTTGCTTACCAAGGAAGATGATTTGATATGTTACCAGGATACACCAGAACGCCTCCAACTTGCCACATCAACTCTCATGCACACTGTAGTCCATATGCTCCTTTCTTTCAATGACTCTGGTCTTATGAACATCACCAGGTCTTCATGATATTAGTAGGTTGCTTACCAAGGAAGATGATTTGGTACATTACCAGGATACACCAGAATGCCTCCAACTTGCTGCATCGACTCTCACTCTGTCATCTGTACACTTCCTTCTTTCAAGGACTCTGGTTTCATGAACATCACCAGGTTTTCGAGCTGTCCAAAATTCGCGATAGGTTGCTTACCAAGGAAGACGATTTGATCCATTATTAGGATATACCAGAACGCCTCCAACTTGCCACATCGACTCTCACACACTCTGTAGTCCGTACATTCCCTTCTTTCAAGGACTCTGGTTTTATAAACATCACCAGGTTTTCGAGCTGTCCGAAATTTGCAATAGGTTGCTTACTGAGGAAGACGATTTGATACATTACCAGGATACACCAGAACACCTCCAACTTGCCGCATCGACTCTCACACACTCTGTAGTCCGTATGCTCCCTTCTTTCAAGGACTCTGGTTTTATGAACATTACCAGGTTTTCAAACTGTCCAAAATTTGCAATAGGTTGCTTACTGAGGAAGACAATTTGATATGTTACCAGGATATACCAGAATGCCTCCAACTTGCCGCATCGACTCTCACGCACTCTGTAGTCTGCATGCTATATCCTTTCAGATTGTACTAATACTACTAGTATGCGCAACTCCCAAAAGTCACATTCAGTTTCCCCTATGCGACTGTCACAGGAAGAAGAGGTAAAATTCATCAATTCACAGATTACTTGTATGTTCCCAGGCTGTCAAAGGTCATTTCTCTCCAATGGAGGCCTCACAAAGCACCAGAAGTCTGTCCACACAGATTGGGTCTCTGAGGATGAAGAAGGTCAGTCCTGGCTCATGGGACATCTAGAGTATGTAGACCAGCACTAATGACGACTCTAGATCCTCTCCCACATCTTTACACCACCTATTCAGATGACATAGGTTCTGAAGACCACCCAAGTATAATATCATATGGTCACAGCAATGAAGTCAAACAGGGTAAGTCGCTGTGTCTGGTCTCCTCTAGGTGCATGCGCTCTTTTTCCTGCCAGTTCTCCCCATTTCCAAAAAGAGGCTTATATTTCCACTTCCAAAGGTTCTCAATGTTCCAAGTCAGGTGCCTCAACTCCTCGATCTCCTCCTTTGGACACAGCACTGTCGGACAGTGAATGGCAGACAGAATATGAAGCTGAAATAACAGATCTGTCCTTGAATATGTCAGAACAACGTCCAGAATGCTCAGATTTTACCATCAACTTGGATTTCTCTCCGCTGTCCTCAGCAGCGATAGGGGATGGGACGCAAAATAGCTTCAGTTTGAAGAATCCAAATTTACATTATCAGAGCCATCCAAGAATCAATGGTGAGATTCTTTCCATTCTCAATATTTCTGCTGCTAATTTTGTTGACTACTGGCAGGAAAACCTTGTCAACAAGATGGCAGCTATCCGATGCCTGGAGAGCAACTGTGCCCGTCGCCACCTGTAGACACAGACCCAACTGATTGGGGAGTGTTCAAGAGCAAAGAGGGATTCAGAATTGCAGAGTTGGTATACCAAAAGGCTCAGATGTCTCAAAGAAACATCGACAATCTCCTCAAGATATGTTTTGGCAGGCAAGTCCCATTCTCCAATCACAGAGAACTCTATGCAGCAATTGATAGCATGGATGTTGGGGGTGTCCCCTGGCAGAGCTTCTCAGTTCAATATAATGACATGCACAGTGACAATAGAGGCAATGCACCTCGACCAAAGTGGATGTCAGATGTCCATGAGGTCTTCTTTCGTGACCCTCGGCTGGTCATTCATGAAATACTTGCTAACCCGGACTTTAAGGATGGTATGGACTTTGTTCCATACCGTGTCTTCAATAAAGATGGTGTTCGTACGTATGAGCATCTGATGGGTGGCAATTGGGCATGGGAGCAAGCGGTATGTTTCCCTACTTCTCTGAGCTATTGGCTGAACATTTTGGCTTACACCTTTCTGAATGTAGGACGCGATAGCTCAGGATCCAAGGATATATGGGGCGATGTTCGTTCCCATCATTTTAGGAAGCGACAAGACGACAGTGTCAGTAGCGACAGGTTATACAGAAGCATATCTGCTGTACTTGTCGATTGGGAACCTCTATAACAACTTTTGCCGGTCTCATCATGGTGGCATAGTTGTTATTGGATTCCTTGCCATAGCAAAAAGTAAGTGTTTTCCTATTTCCTGTGTGCATTGACTAACTTGATCTGATAAAACTTGATTTGGTAGCTGAAAAAGAACACACAAAGGACGCTGACTTTCGATACTTTCACCGCCAGCTCTTTCACACATCGCTTGTATGTATTCTCTCCAGCCTACGACCGGCAATGTCGGAGCCCAAGGTTGTCAAGTGCGCAGATGGGCTATACCAATGTGTGGTATATGGTCTTGGTCCATATATTGCTGATTATCCAGAACAGGTTCTCATTTCTGGCATTGTCCAAGGCTGGTGCCCAAGGTGCTTGTCTACCACAGCTTTTCTCAAGTTACTGACCCACTGATATGCCTTTCTGCGACATTGCAGGTATACGTCACACAAGGACGATCTTGAGACTCCAGAAATCCCTAGGTCAAAGGAGCATACAGACAGCATTCAACAAATACTCAGATTTGGTGACTTGTGGAACATATATGGAGTTGTTGGCAAGGTTGAGGTAAAGTATCAGCTCTAGTTTGCCACTGGTTTGGAATGCTAGACTCACAATTTTCTACAGTTATTCATGGACAATTTCCCTTGCATGAGCATCTACAAGCTCCTCTCCCCCGATCTCCTACACCAGCTTATCAAAGGAACATTCAAGGATCATCTTGTCAAGTGGGTAACAAGTTACATAAACCAGAAGTACTCTACTGCGAAAAGCAAAGCCATTCTGAGCGATATTGACCAGCAGTAGGGGCAATCTTGCATCGATTATACCAATGACTCACATTTGCGTTCCAGTATTGGAGCAGCACCACCATTTTCCGGTCTTCGAAGGTTTCTAGAAGGTCAGAACTTCAAGCAATGGACTGGTGACGATTCAAAGGCTTTGATGAAGGTACACATCTGCTCTATGTTATCAAATAGTATAGACCTCATTCTGATTCTCAACAGGTGTACCTACCTGCAATCAAAGGATATGTACCCAATAAGATGCTCTGTGCATTTCACACATTTCTAGATTTCTGTTATATTGCCCAACATGACATCATTATGGAGAGGACCCTTGTTGACCTTGAAGATGCTCTTGCCTGCTTTCATGAATATCGGGTCGTTTTCCAGGACAAAGGTATCCGATGACAAGGGTTCTCACTTCCACAACAGCACTCTATGAACCATTACCCAGATATGATTTGTCTCTTTGGCGCTCCAAATGGGCTATATTCATCCATTACTGAGGCAAAACACATCAAGGCTGTCAAAGAACCATGGCACTGAAGTAACCATCACAAGCCACTGGAGCAGATTCTGCTCACTAATCAACGTCTCGACAAATTAGCAGATGCACAAATAGACTTTACACAGTGCGGAATGCTAGACCAGTCAGAGCTCGATAGCTCTTTGAGATTGATAGGTTTGTCCCCTGTGTTCTCCCATGCATTGTGTGACTCTGACAAACGTCGCAGAACTAGGGCTGAGCACCGTGCCCATATTTATGGGTATATGGGCCACCGTAATACGGGTCCTGTCCCCATCCCGTCTGGCCTTGAGCGGACAGTTTGACAGGACAGTTGATGGGCCGGTCACCCCCCATATCAGACCATCAAGTGACGGCTGTATGATGGGCAAGAACTGTTGTGCTGTATGTATCCCTGCACATCCTAGCCTCTCACCTGCCTCACCTGTCCACTGATGCCACCCACCCTTGTAACTATATGATCGACACTTTTCCTCTACAAGAACAAGACCCGACCCTTGTCGCACTCCAATCCTCATGGCTGAAGACTCACGGATTGGGTGCGATCGTCGGCTGATGCAACAGGCATGTGCCACCTCAGAATGACCACTGCTCCATGTAGGATGCATCGCTCACAGCCCCTCACAAGTTGGGCCTAGGTCAAGACCTCATTGCTGTTTAGGAGGACCTTTAGGGCATCTTTTGTACATTGTATACCCCCTTTTTCTTGAGCTTCATACTACACCTTCCCAAATTGATCTTTTTAGCTCTCTCATTGAGCATCACTGCATGATCTCTCACCCTTGTTGTCCACATGCTCAATGTCACACCTGTCTCAACTATTCAGTATATTTTCAGGCATTTCGGACACCGCTACTCCATGCCTACGATGCCTTGTGGGTCTACCACCAGCAGCATCTTTTTTCAAGTCCGTCATGTTTTCCACCCTCTAGGTTCAAACTCTAGCATACATGTCTATCATGTCAACTCAGACTTGTGTTTATAAACTCCTGCGTCTGGCCTTGTCAAAGGCAGGCATCTGCGGCCCTCTGTCCTCTCCTTGTTTGAACTGCTCCTGTGTGACCAACTCACGACAAACCACTGTGGCACCACCTTGCCATCAAACATCCATCTGGGGAATTGGTACATCCCATTGAGATCTACAACATTGCGGTCACATTCTAACCTTTGCACAGAACACGTCGGCATGTGGCCATGGTTCAACTGGCACCGTTTTATCTTCGCTTTCTGACAGGATCACAGATGTCCTCTGATATGCCTTCTCAACCAGAACCCGACCAGTGTGCACTCAATGAAAATGGCCAACTCAAAGATGCAAAGGACATCGCATTCTTCCATTCCCCAAGCAACAAACATACCATCCCTCTCCCACCTGAGGATGCGCCTGTGGATGGAGGGACCAGCACTGGCACAGATAACAGAGGTATGGCACGCATACATTCTTTCATTCGATTATTAATGCCTTGCATTCTAGCTTGTCGCAACAGACCTCAGCAAAACAAGAACTCAGTCTTACAGGCAATCCTTGCCGCAGAGCACCTCAACAAGTGGGGCGACCTCGATAAGAAACACCGCCAACCAAAACAATACCTGAAGAGGAAAACCAAGCACATCAAAGTCACAGATGGCCTGTCAAACATTGACCCAGAAGACAATGATGAGTACCAAACTGACACAACAGATGGCACTTCTGAGGCAGACAACACATCAGATGTTGACATCTCAACCAGAGAAGTAAATTTCAGATTGTTGATAACATTCACATTCCCACTGATCTCAATCTGGTTTTAGATTGTCGATGTGCTTCCCTTGAAGACAGTGCCAGAGAATATGAGGCGATCCCAGGCCAGAAAGTGAAAGCATTCTGGGAAGAAGGCGGGTAATGACCTTCAACCTTCTTGGACAACTACCCCCTCCATTACCCCCACCAGCAGCTTCATCATGGATGGAAGCGCAAAGGAAAACAAACAGGTCAGTCTGCTCATTGGGTATATTTCTATGACTGACATTATCAATCAAAGATATCAAACCCCATTTATTACTTTTATAGGGTTCTGTCAAGTGCTCCGCAAGGCACCAAAGCAGAGGAGGGTGATCGATTTTACCAATCCTATCATGGCACAAAGAAGGTTATGAGGGTTACAAGGAAGATGAGGAATAATCTCAATGGTATGGTCTTTTCTCCATGAATACCTATATCCAACTCACTTTATTTGGGCTATCTTTCAGGTCTTATTGGGAATCTCAGAATATCCTCACCCGACATCTTCAAGTTCTACAGTTACCTCAAAGATTGGGTCCTACATGTGCTGCTCTTGCCAGAGGAGAAGAGAATCGCATCGGGTGAGATTGAGCTTTCATCCGCGAAGCTCGGTAAGCTGGTAAAAGCTTGTGATACTCATCAGCAGTCGCTCAAGAATGCATTTTCATGGCAACAGGAGAAAGCGGCGGTAAGTGGTTGTTCTCTCAAGTGGTTGTGTTCTTTTCATCATTGTATCTAGGAACCCTGGAACCAGGAAAGATTCAAAGAGCTGCTGACCAGGTGGATCGTCACCTCAGATCAGCCATTCAACAAGGTAGAGAACCCTGAGCTTGTTGATATTCTCAATTACATCAATCGATCACAATCATTGCTCATGATTCCAAGCCGCTTCACAGTCAAGTGCTGCATTGTAAAGATGTGTGCCGAAGGTGTTCAAGAAATGAAGAAATTGTTTCTAGTTTGTTGACATATTAATGATGTTTCGATGTACTGACTTGTTGCTAGAAAATCAACGGCAAGCTAGCTATCTCACTTGATGGCTGGACATCAAGCAATAACTATGGGTTTCTTGCTATTGTCGCACATTATGTACACCCTGTTACAGGTGAACTTGGTACATCGCTAGGTTCTGTTTATATTATTTCATTCCCCTAACTTCCAACAGAGGAAAGTCTCATCGATTTCCATGAGCTGCTTGGGCGCCACACTGGAGAAAACCTTGCAGATGCAGTTTGGGACACTCTCAGCATATTTGGTATCCAAGGGAAGGTAAGTATCATTTGTTCTTGATGCAGGCAGTCTCCCTAACTCTTACAAGGTGATCGCATTCATGGGGGACAATACATCCAACATGGATACCTTCATCGCTGGAGTTGTTTCACGTGCAGAAGAGGTGGAGATTACCATCGATGCCAACTGGGCACAACTTCGGTGCATGCCCCATACAATTCATCTTGCAGTGCTCAAGGTATAGAGACAACCACAGTGTCCTGTGCCACATGCTAACGTTTTCCCAAGGTGCTTGAGGCAATCGGTGCAAAAAAGCGCAGTGACATGATGCAAACAGACTCTCCAGGTGTCAATTACCAAGACTCTGTCAGTGTGCCAGTCAGTGAAGAAGCAGACAATGACGCAGCAACCTGGGAGGGTGATGACGGGGTTAACATTGTGTATGAGGATCCAGACACCACTGCCATCCCAGAATTTGTTCTGCCAGCGGTTGATAAGAAAAGTACATCCCAATCATACTATTGGATATCTTTCAGCCTTGGCTCATAGCCCTCTAGCTTTGAAATATCGTCCACGCAGTTTGCTCAAGTCCCCAGCGGAAGGCATGCTGGCTAGAGCTTGTCTCTGATGAGCTTCGCAAGAAAAGCCCTGATGCTCTGAGCTACCCCCCTGCTCTTATGCTTATCCTGGACATTTCGATGCATTGGTCTTCCACTCACCAAATGATGCGTAAGTCAACATACATAAATATATATATATATTAGGGTGTGACCTGATCAAACTCCTTACCCATAGGATGCACTTTGCAATATGAGTCTGAGATCAATAACTTCATTACTCTTCATGCAAATCGGGACCTCCACGATTTCGAGCTCTCCAAAAATGAGTGGTCCTCAATTCAGCTTATATCTGGTTGGCTTGGGAAGTTCCGTGACGCAACCACTCAGATGTCTACAATCCGCCAACCTATGCTATCGCATACACATGCAATCTTTTGTGGTCTTCAGGAACACCTTAGTGAATCACTTCAAAATTTACCATCTGGCCTTGATCTCTGCATTCAGAATAGACTTATCGCTGTGCATCAGAAGCTGAGTGATTACTATTATTGGTTTGACCAATCCCCTTTCTATATCTGGGCCGCGCATATGTCTTTGCCATTTTCAATCATGCCTAGCTCATATTCCAGCAGTTTTCGACCCAAGGATCACCTATGAGGGCCTGAAGCTCGACTTTGCCAATGACCCCATACTTCTCACAGATCTCAACAAGTCCAAATTGCGCCTTCGTGAATACTACAACAAGTACTATGCTACATTGCCAGCACCTTCCAGGGACATCAGTAATGTCCACCCAAAATCTTCCTGTGCCTCAGACTTTACAGCATGCTATGAATTGATCATTCCTAATTCAATCGACAAATTAGAAGAATATCTCAAGATCAAGCACAAGGACTTCAAGAAATGTGACCCACTTAGATGGTGGAGGAGCCAATGTGAGGATTGGCCTAACTTGTACCGCCTCGCTTGTGATGTTCTTTGTATTCCAGGTTTGTAGCATTTCACCTTATACTCATTCATCTGTTTATAATTTTTTAGGCTCTGCTATTGCCATTGAACAAATTTTTTCCAGCAGCAGGGACACCATATCCATTTGCCATGCAAGCCTTCAACCTGAGACCATCCGTACGGTCATGGTTTTGAAACACCACCTTTGCCAGATACATGAGGGTAAGACAATCATTAACTTAGAGTAGCCCCTTTGTTTTATAACTACAAAATTTATCGAAATCACACCTGTCTCATTCCCCCTTCTCCTTTATTATGTGTGCTTTTTCCTGACAGTCTGACAACCTCACAAGCCTGCTGTGCTGCCACCCATCTCTCTGGTCCTTTGCCTTTCCACATTCATGCTCACTATCCTCAGTGCTTCAGCCATCCACCTTTGCCTCACCAACACCAACTGTCTTTGCCTTGCCAACATCACACACCTTCACATCATCTGACATCGATCAACTTCACCTTGACAATGCCACTTGTCTCAACCTTGCCGACACCTCAAGATATGTGCTAGCATCAACATGAATACACCAACATCTTCACTTCTCCCATTTTCAACCTTTTTCACATGTTTTCAACCTTCTTCGCATTTTTGACCTTCTTTGCACGTTCTTGCTCATTCAGGAACTTGGCCACTTCCCCCTCAAGAACCTCTTTGATCTCACTCCAACTTAGATCCTCAAAGAACTCAAGATTCATCAAGATCACACCCGTATGACCCTGTAAGACCCCGTATACGGCCATATCGACCCCTGTCCCATCCCGTCTACAATTTTTCCAACCACTGTATGGTTACGGGTATGGGTACCCCGTGCCCGTATTGATCCCATCTCTATACAGCCATATCCTATATATGGGATGGTGCTCAGCCCTATGCAGAACTACTGCGAAGGAAATATAACAACAGACCTGAAAGGACTGCAGACAATAAAGACCTCCTTGAAATCATAAATGATCCAAGCACCCTTTCCCACACAGAGCTGGGAAATACTATCTGTAGGTGCCAGTGATGCTTCTATATCATTGTAACAATTAGTGTTGTGGCAGCTTGAGCCGATAATTTTGAGAAATCAGCGATATAAAATCAAATAAAATGGATAAAAATATGAAAATAAAGATAAGAATAGAATAGGTCAGGAGCCAGGGGGTCACTTAAGACGACTTAGCGAT
>Ga0307510_10002770_pt1 | contig 20083 bp, 23 predicted proteins | sample 12_EM_MG_FD_207224 | JGI IMG/M metagenome (GOLD analysis project Ga0307510, IMG submission 207224) | Populus trichocarpa ectomycorrhiza microbial communities from riparian zone in the Pacific Northwest, United States - 12_EM | ecosystem: Host-associated > Plants > Roots > Unclassified | place... | reverse complement strand
CGTCTTTGACGGGGAAGAGATGGACGCTTCAAAGTTGAGAATCGGAAAGAAGAGGTTTTTCATTTTTTTTTCTCATCTGTCTACTGTATCATAACTTGCTCAATGATTCTAGTGACGATGCGATGACTGTGCTCCGCGACCGCTCTTTCGTGGAGCAAATGAAGACCGACATTCTACGGCGCGTCGAAGCACCGAGCGACTCGGAAGACGAAGAGGTGAACATCTTCGGTGTCGCGGGCAAGAGCAAGACGCGCGAAGTCGCGTTCGACGACGAGCTCGACGACGTCGGCAGCGTGCGCGTCGCGGGCGACGGCGAGGAGAGCTCTGTGAACGAGGATGAGGACGAGGACGAAGAGGAACCCGAGATGACGCCCCAGATGATCGTCGAACTCGCGTATATCGTGAATCCCAAGGCGTTCGAGCGCGACGCCGCCACGCGGAGGAGCAAAGAACGCGCAGCGCTGCGTGCGCAGACAGGTGCGTCGCAACGGCACCCCTCCCCCGCCCACTAAATGAGATACGTGCATGAGCTGACTTGCGCACACGCCCACTTCTCAAAGGCTGGGTGGACGAACAGATAGAAGGGTTCAGGATCATGCTCGATCGAGATGTACGTTCAAAAAGCCCCTCCCTCTCCGTCACCTTAGAAATACACGCGCCTCACGTCCAACTTTTTTTTTCGTTCTTTTCGATCTTTCTTTCCTAGCCAAAAATGAAGGAAAAGATGCTCGCGAACCACGAATTTTCTGGCAACAGGCCCCTCGCCAGATCGTCCTGGTCCGGCCCGAGTGCTGCTCGCAGTCAAAGTCGGAATCGCAGCGAGACGCCAGAGCCTCAGTCCGCGCGCGGACGTGGGGAGGGCGGGCGTGGCAGACGTGGTCCGACTCGCGGTCACGGACATGGTCGCGACCGCGGCCGCGGTCGTGGGCGCGGACAAGGAGGTGGAACGAGCGGAAGGGAAGCAGGAGACGGGGACGGGAGCGGCGACGGCGGGGATGCACGAAGTCGTGCGTGGAAGGACAAAAACAAGGCGCGACAGGCGAATCACGATCGGAAACGAGGACACGACAAAAAGATGGCCAAAATGGGAGGGCCAAGTAGTTGACGAAGTACTGTGATCGAAATTTTGTAGCAGAGGTATATTGATGATACATTACATGGGGCTAGCAACAACTGAGCACCAAACCGGGCAAATGAGAATATTCCCCTTTTCTTCGTCGAGGTGGCGATCAGAAGAGCTTTCCTTTAAATCTGGGGTCAAAGGATAGGTTGATAGTCCTGTTGACAACGCTCAAGTCTAGGCGCGTAGAACGAGTCAATGTCATCCTGGGAAGAGAGGGGAGGCTGGACAGGACGTACCTAGCTTTGAGCCCATATTTATACAGGCCATATATTTTATCGTCGACGCGTCGACGACCGATCCTATTATCTCAACAAAAGTATCTTTGACCTCATGGTTCAATGGAGGCTGAAAGGGAGCCACGGCGCGGAGCGGCGCATCAGCAAGGGCGAGAAGCGTGCTCCTGAACGTTGCTCAGAGACGTACCGGGGGAAGCAACACCTTTATGTGCCCTCCGTCAGGGGCTTCCATAGTAAAGTACGTTTCGTCGTTGGAAAACTATTGACGCCGGGGGGGGAGAGACGTGAGAAACATGGCACGGTGAAGTGGATTGGGGGTATGAGAGGACGCACGTTGAGCACTTTGCCTGTCATTCTGACGGGGTGGGACGCGCCCACGAAGTCTTTGAGGCGCGCGGCATTGACGCGAGGGGAAACGTCGTCGTCGGACATCGCGGTGGTCGCGTCTGGTAGTGATGGGTGCGCGGGGTAAGGGTGCAAGTCGTATCGATATTGACGCGTAGCAAGTAACGACGCGGGGCGTTCTTTTTCTTTACCACCACCATGACATCAGCATCACATCACGGTCGAATGGTTTAGGCTCAGGATAATCCCAGCTCGCAATACATAAGCACACCAGTTTCCACCCGAATCGACCTCTCTCGATGAAACACCCCTTGATCGAGCTTCAGATCCTGACGAAGCGAACGAACGCTGTTCATACGGTTGGCAAGTGTGCCACTTAAGGGGATGTTGACCGCCTCGGTAAACAACTGTACTTTCTTCACCGTTGCGAGACGTCCTCACTGCATGGTTGGGGCTCTTGGAATATCTGACAACTGTACGGGTTTCCAGATTATGGTGTGTTAATGGCCCTCTACCAGCCCGCGTCCTCAAGGCGTATGTTACGATTTTTACACCTCACCTGAGTGACCTAGACCTGAAGGCACCAAACTAGACGTAAATGGCAGACCGCATAGGTCCACGGAGAGAACAACGGACCCTATCCCCTTGGTCATTCTTGTATTTTCTTATTGTCTTTGGGCCTGTGTTTTCAGTTGATCCTGAATTGTACTAACTCACAAATACAGTGTATTTATCTCCAAGACAGGCGCATAATACACAGGTGAGAAGACCATCATGCATGATCCCGTGCATCCTACATGTAGCGATTCGCCGCGTCAATTGTGGCGCTTACACTTACCATGATGTTATATGCGCAGCGAGAATTCGACGTATCTTCTGAACCAGCTGTGGCCCGCCTGTACCAACGCAACGAAAGTGGTCTCATTGACAGTAGAGGCATCCACCCAATAGTCTCGAAACGTCTGCATGCAGCGTAGGTCATGTCGTGGCACCCTTCAAGTTCTTCTCGGAATCTCGTGCGAGCGACAATGTGCGGACGCGGTGCCCATCCCGAATCTCTTCACATTACTCACGGTCCTCTCACCCGTGTACTGATAGCAAACGTAACTGCGCGCTATCTCCAAGATGCTTTATTATCCACGCGCTTTGCTGTGACCCAGTATTATGCTGATGTCTTAGATTTCTATCACAGCTGAGGAGCAGCGCACTTGTGACGGCATAAATAGACACCAGAAAGTTGAGTACCCTCTTGTCACGGAAAAACCCGCGCCTATCCCGTCTCTTCATTGGTACATTACACTTTTGTACCTCCTCCATCATAACACACATGTCTCTCGATTGCCTGGCGGATCATAGCATGTACTTAAACATGAGACTGGGTGCTCAGCACCTGATTGAAGTCGGGGTCTTCAAGTATTGCAACCAAAGCAACAATAATTCTTGAAGATTCCGATTTCAAACAGAGGCTGATAATCCAGTAGTCTGCATTCGTCGGCGACGGTTCGCATCCCCCAACTTTACTGATGTTTACCGAGTGGTGTATTTGTGAGCGTTCGCCAGGCCATTATTCATCTAATAAAGACCGGGCGATTCCATGGTGCTCCAATGAGGACGTGTCGCTGTGAGCAGTGCGCATCTCAATCGGGCCTAATCCATACCATAGAATCCTGCGATTACTGCCAGGAACTTGAACTCTTAGGTGAGGTTGTACTAGTATGTTCCTGCTCCGTCATCTGGCTTTCGAAAACTGGAGTCGTCCGTCAAGTCGTATTGTGCTAGATGCATGCTACTTTCGTCTCTTCGTTTTTTTTTTTATTGTTGGCGAGTACGATGAGTAGTAGAGTGCTGATGGACACGCTTTCTGGACCTTGAGGGGTACGGCTAGTTTAAGGTACAGTACTGTTGTCTCAGTGCCGAGTCGGCTAGGGCCACTGGCACCAGTCACAAGAGTATATGAAATTATAAACAGAAACGGATTGGATACTTACGACGTCCTACAGCCCGCATTGTTTTAAGGACAATTCTTGTGTCCAGCTGTGGCCTTGTACATCCTATGCGCCTTTCCAGTCCCGTCACTATTTGAAAATATCGTATTATGTACAATATTCGCCGTTCTCAAGAGTCGAGCCTCCCGGAATAGGACAAGCGGCACCAGGTCAAGCACCAAGATCCCCGCGATTGTATTGTGGTCTCAGGTTGTCACCGCTTCCTAGACGAGAGAATTAGCTATCTTGCCCCAAAAGGGCTTCCATCGTGGGACGTTGCGATTACGCGTATTCATGTCATGACACTTCAATTAGGGATATATTGTGGTGCTGATAATCCGACAGATATAGCTGAATTGGTAACTCGGACGAGGGAATACATGTCATAAAGACGGTCAAGCAGGCACGTGTCCAAATGTACCATGATATATCTAAGCAAAAGAGCGTCGCCACAATCGGCCAAACCACCTATAAATGTGTGGGATAGATGTTAAAGCGTAATATATGTCGAGGACTGGCACCACAATAGAAGCTTCCAAGACATGCCGAAGCCTCCAATAACGATGTAGGAGGCTTATACGACCGCGGATAGTTCGCCACTGCTGGAGGGTTTGTTCGGCCGAGGGTCGGCTACTTGGGTCACTCTGCGTCATACGGTCTAGCAGAGGCCCGAGGAAGTCTATATTAGTGTATTTCTGTACAGAGGTGAGAAAGCTCGTGGAGGGAAAGAGTGAGAGCCTACATTCAAGTATTCGCGACGTAGTACATTGCCAAGTGTGAATATGTCGACTTTGAAAGGGTCATAGGGCACGTCCTCGGAAAGCTCAGGAACATCCTGATCGCGCCCCAACTTTCCAACAACCAGACGACGTTGCGACCCCGTTGGAAAGTATGACGAAATGCCATAATCAACGAAGTAATATGTGACCCCGGCCTCTAAACGGGGTATGATAGGAGCAAGGTGCAATAGATCATTGTTAAGGAAAATATCCTGCACTGGGTGGAATCCCCGTGGGAACATGCGACTCGCTTCCATTAAGATATTTTTGAAGGAGCAATCTCTATACCACATGAGAAGCGTTAACATCCAATGTCACAATAAGCTGAAAAAACAAACCGATGTGCAACACCATGTGAATGCATGAAGGCAAGACCCTGACAATGCGTTAGCGACGATACTGCTTGTCTAATTATCTCTCAAACTCACTTCAAAGACCTGATCAACAAAGTCTAAGAACTCTTCGACGACTTCAAAAGGGGGATTGTCCATCAACCGCAGGAATGGCATAACTAAATACGATATTGAATCGTTTATATCATCCATGAAGGTATCCAATATAGGAACTGAGTGATTCGCAGGGTGCTCGATAGCGCTGAGAGCCAAAGCAATACGTGACTCTGAGTCATCCGTCTGAACTTGCTTGATGTACACGAGCTTGCCGTCTGAGATACGAGTTGCGTCGACAAGTAAAGGGCGGAGCTAGCCAAAAGGTATGAGAGTATCCATGGAACAGTTATCTAGACTCACCGGAAGACGGCAAGCGTCTTCACAAAACTCATAATCCTCCCCAGTTGCTAACCAGGATGGAGTCCAACCTGGTCGAAGTCGTGGACGGAGCATGTATCCCTTGGACTCCAGGAAGGGCTGGCGGTCTCTCCACATGATTTCGTATGAAGATAGATTAACAGGACCGCGATGCCTTGGCCGATGTGTGGCTTGGGTGTCTTGCATGTCGATATTAGACGGGTATTAGCTGGGGGCAATCAGCGTGAGTGAATAAAGAGCATAGCCGAGGGTGTTCATACGCGACACATGACAACAGCGTGGGAATACTCGAGGCGGAGGTCGCGCTTATTCAAATTTGGGACACAGACGGCGATCAATTAGAGCGACTCTGTTGTTTTCTCCGACAAGAGGTCGTGGATACAATCATCCACGTAACCACATATGCTCAGAGTACAATAAAACTGTCCTGGCTTCACGTACATACTCGCCAGCCCCACGCTCATATAAAGCCCCATAACCGCAACCCATGCTACATCAATCACCTTTACTTCTCCTGCTATTTAGCTCTAATCGTTTCTCCGGGAGATTATTGACTGCGTCATTATTCGCCGCCGGTTTTAACTCGATAGATTAACAACACCCCTCTCATTCAAGGTTGGTGGATCAATCCACATGTTGCCGCTGAACTGATCATGAATACTTGTAAAGGATGGAGAATTTCTGGTGGGGCGTTGGGAACGCCGCAAAAGTGGCAGGCGTTGCCTCTGGGGCAAAGAGCGCGTATGATAGCTATCAAGCGCTCGGCTCGCCCAATACTTTCCTTCGGAGTGCTGGGGAACAGCTGGACAAGGTTGGGTCGCGACTTCAAGCAGTTACTCCCCAACGACGGGAAGAAATCGAGCAGAATGTGGCCTCCGGCCACAAGAGTATTCAGGACTTAGAGGTGCAACTTGGAGAGTGCGTACCATTGACCGGCGCCTTCAGTTTCGAATTTGATTTACGGCGGAAGTCTCTAGACTCCGGGACATGCACTGTAGACTGTGCAAATGGTATGAGGACGCAAACATTGTGAATCGCCATCTTCCGTTCACACGATTTCGGAGCCGTCTCGTGCGATTGCAGGAGAATGTCAGGGCGTTGTTGAATGATACCTGGGTGAGTAGTTTGCTTGCTTCTCTTTCTTCGATTAAAACCTCATGATACCCAATTGTACTTCAGAATACAACAGTGCCAGACGTTGATAACCTACTGTTTCCCACCTCCTCGGAGCTGGAACAGGTGACGGTGCCCACGCCGGCCACCTCCGGTTCACCAGACATTAGTCCAACTAACTCGGAACTACCTCCCGGCGCCTGGGGTGCGTTTTCGTACTCTCGCAAAATCCTTATTTATCTGATGATTTTACACGTTGTTGGGGTGATTCCTGTAGGAGATCGGGGCACCTCATAGTACGTGAGAGTGGAAGGGTCCCAGGTTGTGTGTTGCGGTCTTGTGTAGAACAATGACGACTATCTTATATGCGACGCTATGCGTCAACATGATGTGATTGCCTTCGACGGAACTCGATGCTTTTAAACCGTTTTTTCCCCTCAGACTCCAGGTTGAATGAGCCCCTCGCGCGCGTGCGCACACGCCCCGCGTTGTCTGGATCACCCTCGGGCCAACCTTACCTTTGGCCGAAAAAGACTTGATAGTTTGACCACACTTGAATTTAATCAGTCTCATCCCAGCGGTATGATGCTATACGACCGATTTGTTACCAATCGTGAGGTGTAGCCCCCATAACTTTTCAACGAAGGTCGAACGTATATCATGCTCACTGGGAATGCAGAGCCCAGGGTTGGCTGGTGGCTATGGTGGCTAAACGAGCACCTTGGCCAGTCACGCTCAGTCAACTGTGGTCTCAGGCTAGTACCGCTTTTTCGTTTTCCTTCATAGAGGGTCGACAAGTGTGAAGCTACAACGGAATTAAGTTACATGCAACGTTATCCACCCTTCATAGCCACACCGACCGCGGGGACCAGGCACACAGGTGAGACGTCGCCATGGTGCCGTGCACACATCCATTCCATCATACATCGAGCGACGGCGCAAGGGCCAAAAGAGAAACTCCTCTAATTTCCCGATGCTGAACAAAAGACCGTCAAGGGGCACTCGCAAAACGTCAATCGAACACGGACCTTTCTGCTCTTTGTCCTTGAACGAATTGAGTTTGTTCACACGTAGGCGGAAGTTGGTCCGAGTCGGGTCGCGACGGAACGTTATTACCAATGATTGGAGGAATTTGTTCATCCCTGTGAGTAGCAATTGTGGTCTGCAGTGATACAAACCTGATCGAACCTTTTACTATGGATTAAACAAGGACAACAAAAAACATACAGTGTCACGGTGGCGGTGGCAGCGACAGGGGGAGTGCCCTCGAAGACAATGACGTGGTCGGCGAGGTAAGTCGCCATTATGAAATCGTCCTCGATGACAAAAGCCGTCTTCTTCGCATGTAGGATGAAACGCTTGACCTGTACCACAATTATGTGCTGCTCCGGGTCCAAGAATTTGAAATTCGCTCAATTCGGGCAAAAAGATGCTCCAAAAAAACACGCACGAACTTGAAGAGGGCCCGTCGACGGGGTAAACGTTCCGGTTGGGCTTTCCCAGTGCCAGCACTAAGTCCACGCGCTGAAGCCCACCATCTGACGTCCTGACTTCCTGATCGGGGGTGTTCTCGATGTTCGTCGGCTCACAACGTCACGGTCGCTCTGGAACTGTGGATGCATAAAGGCAGCCTTGATCTGCATCGACAATAGCATGCAGACGGTGCTATGGGAACTTGGGCGAGATTGTCCGAGTCTGTGGCTTGAGCGACACGGCCACACTTTTCCTGCCTGATGGTTCGTCCGGCTCCTCGCCAACAAGCAGAGGTACAAAATTTGTCTTTCCAGTCCCGTTCTTGCCAACCATAACAATGATTTCAGAATCGGTGACAAAACCCTCTTGGAACGTTGATTTGAAATTTCCGACGTTTTTGTCATGGCTGGGTGAGAGTAGTGTCGTGTTCTATCGATTAGCATTTTCTCTACAGTTTCCACTCTTCGGAAAGAGGGACTCCTCGCGGAAAAGCAAGTCTTCAGTAGGGACGAAACCGTCCAGGAAGATATTGGTGCCTGCATCACGTCAACAATGGGTAGCGGGCGAGCTTCAATCGGAATGATGCACGAAAACCCATGGGCGCGAGTCAAGACGGAACAGAAAGATGACAAGAGACGGTTTAGGAAATAGAAATGACCTTGGGCGCACTGATGGCGCACATCGAGGCGATACCATAGCCACGCTCGGGTATGTCAGCCTTCCTCCTACGGTGGGGCTATCTCTTTCTATCCCTCCACCTTGGCTGTTCAAGCTTCAAGGCTTAACTCGGGACTTGAGTTAGGAAACGTCCGCGACAAGGCATCCAAAGGTGCCATCACCGTATGATTGGGTTGCAATTTGTATACCGACGACCGCTAGTGGTGCGGTCCTTGGACTGCACAGAGGTTTCCCGATGTAGGTGGTCAACAGGACAGAGCGCTCGTTGGGAGGAAGGTTTTCAAGCCTCGAGGCACCCTCATTACGTGCCCTGCCCCTGACGCGGGTCGGTTGCGTGGGATCAGATTGAGTGGTTCAAGAGACGTGCCCGTAGGGCTGAGGCGGAGTAGAAGATACACTAGTTGGGATGCGGTGCGGCCTGCGCCGTGACAGCGTGTAAATATGATTCAATTTTGCCAGTTATCAGGGGTAGAGTGGAACAATAGGGCGCTGATAACTTAAAGAAGTCGAAATGTTGAGAGTGTGTAACGAAAAGTGCCACACGCGCGTCCTGTACAGCTGTTCTACTTCACACTCAGATTAAGTCCGCTAGCAGTGAAACAGAACTTGAGTCGACAGGTCTCCGACAGAAATCCACGTTCGAACACCTGGCTCGCGAACGTTGAGATAAATTAAATTGACACGGCGCCACTCACTGACGGGGTGTGGCACCCCAACGCTCTGTACGGTACCACCCAGTTACCGTGACGCCACATGTATACGCTAACTGAATTCTCATTCTTCCTTGTCTGATGTTGTCTAACTGGCAGCCTGGAGCTATTGCTTTGCATCAATGAAAGCCTGTAGATCTTCCGGGGTTGCCATAGCCTGTCACTGGCAGGTGTTCTTATGGATTAACGTGAGTCCACAGCCTGGTGTGCAACTTGAAGACAGCGCTGGACGATAAAAGGCTGTGATTGTCATTCCGTGGAACGTCCGATCTTATGTACGTTACCCATTCCTCGGAATACTCTGTAACTAAGTGTGGCACCTATTAGTCCGATTACTCGGTGTACGCCACTTGCTGAAGTGCCACATGCCGGAGATCATATAAGACCCTTCGCACACTATCCATAGCCTGATCTTTCAGAAAATCGAATATACGGACTGGGAACTGGTCTCCGCTACTAACACAAACATCATTCACTTTCTGTTTGTCAAGACGTGAGTACCTTTCTCAATGCATCGTTCATAGAAACTGTCCCACAAACACGCTGACCATTCGCAGATGAGCTCCAAGGCCTGGTCTATTGTCGAGACATTGGCCGCAGCAACGGCTGCAGGCATTATGGTGCACATTTGGCACACCCTTCCCGACAATATTTGTTCGCTGCTCCGGCAGTACAGGGAGGAATTGAACAATATCAAGGCACGCATTAATGAGCTCTCTCCTGACCTGCGCGAATGCATTTGGATCGCTGCTCAGCAAGGGAAATGCTCGAGTCTCGAACAGCTTGAACGCAAATTGCAGTGGTAAGTATCTCTGCATGTATTGTATGTTCATAATGAACATTGGCACTCAACTTTGACCTTCAGTTTGCTTGATGACCACTTTGATTTGGCCCATTGGGTTGGCCATTCCAATTTCTTGGAGCGCATTTTACCTGCGAGACTCTCGAAACTGTGGCCCGATTTCAACAGATTGGGAGACGCGATTAAGGCACTTCGGGGCGATACATGGGTTTGTGTCAAAAAAACGGACTTGATAGTTTTTCAGATGTTGACAAGTCCTGTTAGAAATCTACAACCATCCTAAGAGAAGGTAGAGTCCAAGCTGGCATTCTTCCAATGTGTGTCAGCATAGACCCACAAGCATGGACGCATCCTTATACGTCTTCCAGTGAGCTTATCACATTTGGAGGACATCCTTCAGGGTTGTCCCAATGCCAGTCGGGGCACCAATCACTGAGTACTGGCCTGAGTACTGGCCCGGCAGGACAGTAATCAGGGCAGTACCCAGGCCAGCCCCAGGCAGTCTACACACGTTCATACCCAAAGCAGGAATAATGCAGATTCTACTAGCCTCAATCTCAGTATCCGGCCCAAATCCTGGTAGGAATGGCCTGAGTAGAAGTGGGGCTCAGTGCAACGTACAGATTCAGGGGGCACTGACGCATTCGTACTGCCTGCCATTACATTACGTTGATCGCCGACTTATACTTCCTTTTCATTATAACAGTAACTCATAGACTATGGCTGACCAGTCGGATATCTCGTATATCATAAGCCAACATATCAGCTATCCAAACAGAGATGCTCTTCGTGCGCTACAGGCCATCACAAAAGAACGATATTACACCCAGATATAGCAATATCTCTGCCTGCTTGAGCACTCGGATGTAAACACGAACGAAAATGTCGTCAGAATTTCGGAGGATGCCTATGTGCTTGAGATTCCCAGGTATGGGTGAGGAAGAAAGTAAGAGACAGGGGCCCGCAGTGAGCAAACAGGGCCATCCTGGTCGAAGACAGGGACGAACTTTGCGCCTGAGTGCAGAATCACCATCCATGTGGGGCTGAATAGAAGATACACTAGTTAGGATGCGATGCAACCTGCACCGCGACGTATAAATACGATTCAGTTTTACTGGTTATGAGGGGTAAATGTAAAATGTAAAGAACAATAGGGCAGGGCAATGACGTCAGCAAAAAAGACATGGAATGATCAGTCCCAGCCAGAAATGCGTCTAATCGGATCGAATGTGAACAAATCCAGTCAATTTATATATCGGTTTCGATGGGATTAGAAATTTGAGACCGACGTTAGATCCGGATGAATCCCATTGAACGCGAGAGAATCCCATCAAACTGATCTGCTTGGGTTTGATAGCAGTAGATCACAATTGTTTGCATTCTCTTGCATTCTCTTGCATTCGTTCATATTAAATGACATTCATTTTCATTCTTTCTGTAATACTGGTACTACAATCTATTTAATTCAATACTATCTAATTGGATTGAATCCCATAGAACTACAAAGAATGTCATCTAATTACACCCAAACAAAAGAAATTGATTGGGATTGAATCCCATTGAATTGTTGCTGGATGAGAGTGGAGACTTGTGAAAAGTATGAAAACACATTGCAGCTTGCAAGACAAGAGCAGGGATGTTGGCAATAGTTCGAAGGGGACAAGGAAATGAACTAGAGGGTGGTGAGAGTGGAATAGGGGAACAGAAATGTGGTCTTGTACCAAGCTAATTCCATCACATTGTCGCAAGTGGTACTCGCGCCCCCCAGTCTCAGCTACAAACCTGTAACTTCAGCACCACGTGACCATGGGAACATATCACATGACCCTACACGTGACTCATCATGTGACCCCTTCGCCACTCGTATATCACATGACTTATCAGCACGTGACCCTGGGAACTTACGACCCCATGACCCTGGGAAGATAACACATGACCTATCAAGGAACTGGTCATCAACAAAGTCACCTGACCAGACGCGCTTTGGACACACGTCTAACCCATTGATCAACACGTGGCAGATCGTGGGAACGATCAACAAGACACGTCCATTAAACAATCAATGATGTTAAGGCTTCAACGGGCCTTGATAGTACGACTTGTACTAAGAGTTAACTGGTGGCAAGTACTTTGAAGGGGTAGAAGTCTCTAGTATTGCTAGAGATGACTCTGAGAGGCTTATGTAAGAGATGAGGGAAAGGGGAGGCACTTGGGGAGCTTTCAAGAACGTTGATATTGAGAATCAAGTCAAGCTTAGGGCTTGACTGTCGAAATACAGGGCGCTTATATACAGGCACAGCCGCGCATGGGCCATGGTCACTAAGGTAGGTACTTCTGGTCAAGAGGGGGCTGTCTGTATCGTATGGTACTCCGCGGACAAGTGCTGCGGTCTGTATGAGTTGAACAATAGAGAATGAGCGAGAGCGAATGATAAAGTGACGAATTGCCTAGTCTATCCTTAAGGGTCGAACAATGGCGGTGGGTCATTTCAAGAAGAGAAGCGTCGTCATGATGCGATGACGACCACAAGGTTTGAGGTTGATCCAAGGAGATCTGATCTCCACATGCCCATTCTGATCTAATGGGCGTCTAGCGTAAGCAACTACCCTTTAAGGTAGTCTGTATTGATGGTGATCCAATTAAGGGCCATGTCATTATCCGCATCGTCTGCGGAGCTCTGCGTGGATGAGGGATTGTCTGCAGATCCTCCAGGGGAGGTCGACTGGTAGCCCTGACTCTGGGGCGAGGTGCCAGCTATGGGCGACAAGGCAGAAGGGGTGATCGACTGGTAACTGCCTTCTCTACTAGTGCGTTGGCGTATAGGTGCTGAGGAGGGACTTGTAGGTGACAGGGAGTGCTTGCGGGACACAGGGCTGCTGGGCTGAGTGAGGTATGCTTCCCAGGGTTCGATAGGGGACTCTTCAGGAGACAAGGCATGTGTCTGTCCTCCAGGAACGTCAGGTTCATATGGAATGAATGGTTCTGGCTCTAAAGGCAGCGCATCCTCCATGGGACTGTCTGGGTCTTCCAGTGGGTTCGACACTGGGGATGGCTCTCGGTACTCTTCCATTGAGGAGTATTCCCGACAATGGATGTTCCAGGGAATAGGGATGAGGGGCTTGACTGGGGGCTGATCCAGAGGTGACGATGGTTTGGATGGTTCACTGGGCAGTAGCGGTGGCAGGTCTGGTAAGGAGGATGGGTTCAATGGTAGTGGTTGCTTAGGCGTGGATAGGGTGACAAGGAGGGGGTCCGACAAGGATGAGAAAAATTGGGGTGGATCATAACAAATGAACACACGATGCAACTCGATCAACGAAGACGTGACTCATTAGGGCTAGACCCTAATCGAGATGTATAATGTAATCCGCAGTTACTGCGCATTGACTGTGCAGTCCCCCGTTACTTGTAAATATACCTACCCTAAACTGCGCACAGACCACCCTGTATTAGTATATAAGACCTACGAATTTAGGTGAACAGTCCTTAGACTGTTCTCTTGTCAATCCCCCACACTGGAGCCTTTCAAAGCTCCCTCATTGTCAGCAGCTCGCCCGCTGTCCTCTACAGTCTACTCCGTCCTGCCTCTCCTTGCCTTTTGCCTCTTCCTCCTCAACGTCTCCTTGCTGCTCCTTTGGATCAGTCACCTTCAACTTCGCGCCATTGTCGAGTCTCGCTACCCATAAAGTAGTGAGTTCCCGACATTAGAACAGTCTCTTAAAGTTGAAGCTGACTGTTTGGAAGTGTCCTCCCCTTCCATCTCTGTCGCCTCTTGGTCTGACTTGAATGCTGTCTACCAAGAGAATTCCACCGCCGCCCTTGAGGTCATCAACAACGTCCTCAACAGTCCCCACAACACTTGGAATTACCCAAGTCCTGGAAGCCCCTGTCTCCAGTACCCCCCCAGTTCCACATCGTCCCCTGTCGTCCCCTGGTCGCCCACCGTTGCCTCCAGCCCTGAGTTCATCGTCCCCGGCTTCCCCTTCCTTGCACCCACAGGCCCTGGCCCCTACAACGAGTACAGCCCACAGTCCCCATGGTACTCCACCTCGTTTGCCGACACCGGCATCACCCTTGTCAACCCGGACACCCTCGAACCCACCCCTATTGATATCGACCCCTACGTGGTCCGCTCTCCATCACCACCTACTCCCGAGCCCACTGAGGAGACACTTCGCGCCACTGCCAAGTTCGACCTTGAGCAACTTGGAGAAGAAACCGCCGCCCACATCGTCCACCTCACCCAGGAAGAACTCAACTCCCTCCTTCCCCCGCTCAACCAAGACAGTTGGAGCCACTTTCAGCTCACAGGTGACTTGGTCGACCACGTCTCACTCCAGGACATCCCCCTTGAGAACATCCCCCCATCCATCACTACCGCCCCCATCGTTGCCGTCTCTTCCCCCGCCCCGCTGTCGCCCGCTCCTCTCCCTGTCCCGGTATTTTACCCAACAGTCGACGTCGGCCCCTTCGAGTACCTCTTTGCCGCCCCACCTTGCCTCCCTGCCAACAGCCACCCTCATCAGTACACGGTCCACTATGAGCAGGGTCGTCACGTTTGGTTTTCATCCGAGGAACTTATCAACAGCCAATTCCTCAACCACATCCCCTGGGCCCAAGACCTCGACACCAATGCACCCCCATACTTCGTCACTCCCTTCCGCGCTGACGCCCATCACTCCATCCATGTCCACTCTGACAGCACTCTCCCCCCGGTCCACATCTGTGCCAAAGTAGGCAAGCACCTGTGGTCCCCCAAATTCCCGTTCGGTTATATTGAGACCACCTTTTTGGACTCAATTAAGTTTGTTTTCTCTTGCTTCCCTCCCCTTTGGCTTGCTCACTTCAAAGGAGCCCTTGTCTCTCTTGTCGCATACGATTTCCTAGACGGTTGTACGGCTATCCTCTGTGGACACTTACGTTTCACCGAACAGGGGATTCTTTTTGTTAACCGGAGTACAAGGATTACGGACTTACTTCGCATGGACCCCCAATTTTCTTGCTTCATACCTACCCCCCGTGTCCCTACTAAACCTTTTGATTTCATTACACCGCCTTCAGAAAACCCTTTGTAATACTTTTAGTAAGTTACAAAGGACTTATTTGGTGTAAATAAATCGGAAGGTTTATTCAACTCTTCTCTTTGTTTGTCTTAAAGTGGCAAAGTTTCGTGAAGAAATCTTAAGACAAACTTACTTGAGAATCGCCAATCTCTAGGAACAAGTCCAACTTACATATTGGAGCGAACATCACTTGGTTCCTCAAGATCTCTTAGACATCCTCCCCTTTGGTTGACTCTTCAGTGCTCAACACTTCTATCATTATATTGATTACCAACTTGTTGACATCCTCAATGCCGCAAGATGTTGCACTGCATATTGGCAACTCTCTGGCACCCATAACTTCGACCAATCTCCAGCCACCCAGATCTCCTTGTTCTACAACGAAACCTTCTTTTGGCATTACTTCGTCCCATCACACAGGCCGGAAATTATCACACAGATCCAAGCCGGACACAGAATCAGATTTCTATCTAGATTTTACGTGTCAGAAACCAAAGTTGAAGTGGAATTTAACGAAATTTGACTCCAGACAAACCCAAGTGGAGAATTCACTTCAACTAACTTATACCAGTTCATCTATAGCAACGAACAAATCCTTACCTATCGGTGGAACAACCGTGCCTGGACCACAGATCTCCTTACCCCCCACACTAGTCTCATCGATCCCCCTTCTGGTTTTACCCTTCCCATCACCCAGCCAAATACCCAGGGAAGAGACACCGAGTACCTGGAACATTTCCAGCGTATCCTCTTGGAACCAGATCTTCTCCCACTCGATTCATCATATCACAACAGCATGGACAGTACATTACCCCCCACTTTGGTTGGTACCCCTCAATCCAGTCCCCCAAGTACACCTGAGTCGGTATATTGGCGTGCCCGAGAGATCACCTTTTCAAATGACAACCCAGATCTTTGTTTCTGTGGAATCGACCTTTGTCATTGCAATAGCCGTTACCCCGGAACTCCCCCCACCCCACTCGGAATCCACCTTTGGGACCCCCAGTTCTTCAGAGCAGGACCTATAGAAGGTCTCCATTACAACCAACAATCTGGCCAGTCCATGTAACCGGAGAAATCACTCAGCCCCAGCCCAGGAACGAGGACACTTCATACCCTCTAATGAAAGAGGAAGACATAGACTCCGTTGCACCCAGAACTTTGTCGACTGACAACCCCAGCCTGTTCCATCGCCCCAAGTTTATAGAGAACCAACCCCACCCCCGAACCCTTTTACGGTACCAGTAACACACCACATCCAGGAAGTCCTACACAGACCATATAATGCGTTACCAAGAATCGAACAACCACTGCCCCCTACTCCCCATAGTCACCACACCAGTGTCTCAGGAAATTCAGATCTAGTTGGAGCCACATCACAGATCTACCTACCGGAAGTTATCTACCTCAGTGTCACTGCCCCTACCAGAAACCGTACAGAGCTCCACATCTTCAAGCAACATTGTTTGTTCCTCCTACAAAATCATACTAAGAAACATATTAGCCACCCATTGACAGAGTTACAGACTATCACTCCGCATATCGGGGCCTTTAATAAGTTCTTTTGGAAATACTGTACTTCAATCACAATCAACGGTATTCTAGAAGATTATAGAGGCATTACTAGTGTTGCCACAGCTTGAGCCGATGTTTTTGAGAAATCAGTGATAGAAAATCGAATAAAATAGCGAACAATATGAAAATAAAGAGGGAGATAGATTAGATCAAAAGCCGTGGGGTCACTTAAGACGGCTTTGTAATCTGACCAGCCATTCAAGCAGGACTCACTTCGACTTGATTTCACTTTTTTTTTTGCCAAATCAAGTCAAAGCGAGTCCTGCTTGAATGGCTGGTCAGATTACAAAGTCGTCTTAAGTGACCCCACGGCTTTTGATCTAATCTATCTCCCTCTTTATTTGCATATTTTTCGCTATTTTATTCGATTTTCTATCACTGATTTCTCAAAAACATCGGCTCAAGCTGTGGCAACACTAGGCATTACTCATCATAGTGATACTAGAACTCCTTGTCTGGTTAAAGTGTGTACGATTTTCTATAGTTGGGATAACCCCAGTTATACAGTCACCCTTGCATGACCTCTTGGCAAAATATTCTTGATAACTTTCCACCCAAAGACCAACTAGAACTTACAGAAGAAGAACAAGCATATATACCAGTCTACGCTACTAACGCCTTTGCTGCAGACTATAAAGACACAAGGTGTCTTTTTGCCCGATTTCAAGAACCAGCTATCTGGTGTAAAGGAATAGGAACTACCTGGAGGTTCACTTCGGATAACACAGAACTCGTCACAAGGAAATTTCGATTCCTTGTTTCACACCTTGATGAAGTTAAAGACTTTGACTTTATACAAAGAACCGCTACCTATAACGGCAAGCAAATCAAGTGGGATACACTATACCCCAAGTGGAAGTGCCTCAACAACCAAAAGGTACATTTCCAAAGTCCTAGTACTTCTGAAGCAGAAGAAACCAAGCCCTCTATCCCCAGAGAATTCAAGAAAGAAGACAGCAATAAATCTGAAGAATTGGATAATGCAGACAAATCTGACGAAGAATCTACACACAGTAAATCCTCCACCGATGAAGACACACTCAACGTTAGCAACTTACTACAAGAAGCTGAAACAAGGATTGTTGCTACCCTCCAGAAACTCACCAGTCGCCCTAGTACCCCAAGTCCCCAAGGAACCCCGTCCCGTCCAACAAGTACGCTTCCTGGAAGCTCCAAACTTTCAATACCAGAAGAAAGTTCACTTCCTACTCCACCTGTGTCCAAAGGCAAAGCAAAGGAAGAACCTTTACCCCAGACCCTTGCCAGCTCTTCGAGATCCTCGCAAGCCACTCCAGTACCTGCCCCAACCCAGCCAGAGACACCACCTGTACCGAAGGGAAACCCCAAGGGAATACCACCGCAGATCCCTCCTCACCGACCACGTTTGGGAAGAACAGGCCCACCACAGAGACCACCTAGTCCCCCAGCACCACCCCCACCCCCAGCTATCATGGCAGGAAACATCGTGACTCCCAAACTCTTGGGAAGTACCCCTGATCCCTATGATGGGAACCCAACAAAGGCCCAAGCCTTTTGGAACACCCTGGCCAACTATTATACAATGAACGACGCAGTCTACAATACTGATGACAAGAAAGTACCAGCAGCATTGACCAATTTCAAAGCTGGTACCTGTGGAGGAGATTGGGCTAGCAACCGCATCGCTGATGCTTTAGCAGCCAATCCAACCAATTATGGGACATGGATCCAATTCCAGACTGCTTTCCAGAAGCAATTTATCCCTCCCCAAGTCCAACAAGAAGCTATTAAAGGGATGCATGATACATATATGGGCAACCAAGAATTTAACGACTGGTACCAAGATTGGACCCAACACGCTCGACGATCAGACGTCGATGACAATACCAAGATGTATGCATTCAGGTGATGCATTAACTCGGCACTCCAACAGAAACTAGTTGCCCTATCACCCCAGCCAGCCACACTCCCAGATCTCGTCGACAAAGCTTAAGACCTGGATCGTTCCTTCCGCATGTTTACACCAAGGTCCTACACACCCTCTACAGGAGGAGGATGCGGAAGAGGTCGTTTTACCCCTCGAATTCGAACAATTGAAGAAGAAGAACCTACCGCGGAAATAAATGCAACACAAGGACGCGGTCAATTTTGAGAACGTAGCTGAGGAACCTCGTTTCGTCAAGGAAAGCTCTCCCCCAAAGAAAGGGAACGCCGCTTCAAAGAGAAACTCTGCATGTATTGCGGCAAACCAGGACATGTTGCCACCAACTGCAATCTGGGCAAACGCCCCGGGACCTCGTTACGTCAAATGGACTCTATCCCGGACGACAGCATGGATAAAATGAGTATCCATGATAATGTGGAAGCAAACAAGCTGTCCACCAATCGTTTTACGCCTATCGCTGACATGGACGTCATGGACGCCACTCTCAAGACCCTGTCTGTCTTCAATATGGACCTCCTGGACATTGATGTGGCCCACATCAATCACTTGTCTTTTTAGCGCACTCTCCTGTTGCATCGTCAGTGAGAGTTGTACCACCATCCCATTGTAATTCTAGCAATCTCCGAAATCTCCAAGTTCCCAAGACTCCCCATGTACCAGTAGATACGATTCGAAATATACGCTCCCCGTCAATTTGGGTTAAAGTTCGAATTGTATGCCATAGGAGAAAAATCGATGCTCATGCAATACTTGACAGTGGAGCCGAAGGCGTCTACTGTAATATCTCGTTTGTCAACACACACAAAATCCCCATGACTACACTTGTGAAACCAATTTACCCAAGAAACGTCGATGGGACCATGAATAAACAAGGACCAATCCGCCATACTGCCATCCTGCAAATGGAGATGGGCGAAGAACACAAGGAAACTACAGAAATGGCCGTAACCAATATCGGACGGCATGATATACTCCTAGGAACCAACTGGTTCAGGGCACACAACCCCCAGATAGACTGGGCAAAGAACAACTTACGCCTCGACCGCTGCCCCACCTCTTGTTACCCGAATTATCCAGACGAAACATCGGAACTCGCACAGCTCCTTCCAACAGAAGAATTGGAAGCCCACTACGATGACCTCCTTGACTCCAACTACCAGGGCATAGATCCAACACAATGCATTATGGCCCATCTACATGGAGAATTTAATGAAATGATACATGAATCGGTGGTTTCGCCCACGATGTCACCATCCAAGCAAAGCATAGTTGCGTCGCAGCGCAATATGGCTACAAATGAATTGGTGGTTTCTGTTATGATCCACCCCAATTTTTCTCATCTTCATCGGACCCCCTCCTCATCACCCTACCCAAGCCTAAGCGACCACTACCATTGAACCCATCAGTCCTACCAGACCTGCCACCGCTACCGCCTAGTGAACCATCCAAACCATCGTCACCCCTTGATCAGCCACCAGTCGAGCCCCTTGTCCCTATTCCCTGGAACATC
>Ga0307510_10002768_pt1 | contig 20088 bp, 28 predicted proteins | sample 12_EM_MG_FD_207224 | JGI IMG/M metagenome (GOLD analysis project Ga0307510, IMG submission 207224) | Populus trichocarpa ectomycorrhiza microbial communities from riparian zone in the Pacific Northwest, United States - 12_EM | ecosystem: Host-associated > Plants > Roots > Unclassified | place... | reverse complement strand
TTTTGGGACACAGCGGGATCTTAAGGGAGAGGGGGGGGGGGAAAGAAGGAGATAGTGTTTATGGCTAGTCTGAAGAAGACAGTAGCACACACGGGATGGACGGCGTGGGGGGCCGCGGGGCGGGGCGGGAAACGGAAACGAGATCAAAATCCGGGCCATGGTCCGTACGATATGTGTGCGTGTGTGTGGGGGGGATAACATTCACTTGAGCACCTAGGACAGATCGGATCTTCTGATTGACGAAATTAAATGGCGAGGTAAGGAAGGGGGGAAAAACCGTCGGGAATATAGTCCGCCTAAGCCAACTAAAGGGGGAGCACTGTCAGCGTCAAAACCCATTTGCATCCCGTATACCCACCATCGCCTACTAATCTCAACCACCTATGCAACCCAAGCACTGCAACTTTGTCAGTGGCTGCTTCGACGCCCATGGATCCAAGTGTTACGCGATCAGAAAAACACAAAAAACCGAGGGCCCTTGATTGCCCTGACAGGGGGATCGGCTGCAGCTTTCCAAAGCCAGTGCTCCGGTCTTCAAACTACGCCCATGATAGGCCACTACTTACCGTAACAATAGGCAGACAGATCGTCGGGGGCCCGGGTTCGACGGTTTAATGGCGTGCGGGCAGAAAACAGGCCATAAGGGGATCCAGAAGGTGGCCCACAGGTGCCATCGACCCTATTTGACCTTTATCTCCCCTTTTAAAAGGGAAGATAAGGAACCCACTCAACTAGGTTTAAAAAGGCCCCATGACAGTATCTCTTGTCCCTCCCACGTCTTGTGACATGGGAAGAGACGTCGTTTGACAGACGATGTTACGCCAGGGGTCATTCCCACCACAGTTCGGAACGCCATTCCCATCTTCGTTAACCCATGCAAAACCCAGAACCGAAGCTGGACTGTGAGTGGCGACACCCTACTGGCCATTCGAGTAGTCCCTAACAGCTCCACGCTTGATGCTCGCTCTAGCGCCCGGGGCAAAAAGAGTACTTGAACCCTGGCTCCTAAGGGTCTTGTTGACTGTATATCGAACCGCAATCACAGCAGTCGTTCCTCTGTCACGTTAGAACACCCCCTATCAGCTGGCGTTGGCGTCGCAGCCAAGCCAACCTAAAATGTTCTGTCAAATTTGGGTGTTGAGCAAAGTCGGGGCGCTAAACTTTGAAAAGAAAGGGAAAAGGTTACCACTGGGTCACCAACCGCTCGCCGACCGAGCTAGACTGAGATGGTGGTCTTGCTGCACTGACGAAGACAGGGATTGAGGGTGGAGAACGTTTTTAATTCGTGGATCCGGCGTTGCCCAGCCGCCGGCTTGACTTCATTTGCCACACGGGCCATGCTTCCGAACCACGATGAGACCTCTCCACGCGAGCAAAATTTTTCCATCCAAGCACATGGCAGTTTACTCTTTTCCAATCCAGATAAACATACGCGAGGAGTCATCATATTATATGATACCGTCGGATCCGTCTCGGTATTGGACTGAACCGATCGCCCAATCGACTCATGCGTCTAGACTCAAGCTCTCTCAACCCCATGGGGACGGGTTTGGACCCGCAATCACCGAGCCCCTGTGGAAGGTTGACTCGGAGCGGAGTAATGGTATAATGGTATAATGTTCGTGAGTCATAGCTACATATCCCTCCGAGGAGTTACACATCGAGTGAACGTTCCCGTTCCCCATCTGATCCCCTTTATCATGGCAGCACTATCATCCCATTTCAACTATGACAACCACCAACGACGACAGTGAAGCCGCCTCATTCGAAACGCACCCTGCCCCCTCGCTGTGCATTCGACGTTGTTGCCCCATCGGGGCTCTCAAACCTTAGAGTGCTCAGACCTACGTCACCAAGTTCGCGTCCTTCTCGCGACGACGCAGAATCGATGCCACTCAAGGTGGCCAATTGTATCGACGTTGTTTAGAGCCAGCTTTCAAGTTGGTCTGAGTGGTGAGTTTTGTTGCTTGCCCTATTGTCCCATCCCATGATGCCAGGCCAACACCCATGAGAACCTCAACACGTAGCTCCCTCTTCGTATTCAGCTCCGCCGCGTGGGTTCAAGGCGATGAGGAATTGGTATGTGAGTAACTTGTTTCCTCGTATCCTTGAAGTTCACATTTTGGTTTTACCTCGGAATCCACACTATCGCTACTGATCACTCCTACTCACTTCGTCTCACTACACCTAGTACTAGTAGCGTGCAGTGCGTGGTCTAATTTATCGTGTTTTCCGACCTTCTCCACTCTCAGGGCTCTGATTAACTCCCGGACAGTAGACTAGGGGGTGCGCCCACCTTTTTTTTCAGACAGAAAGTAGGACTCTATTCCAGGCGAAACAGTCAACAGTCAACAAGTTCGGCCAAACGCTATTTGATACAGCTCAGGTAAGCAGTACGACGTGCCCCTGGCAATGTAGAATATCACGTGACTTGAGTCCTGGCATTGGCGTAATGGCGTAACTCACCACAGCTCGAGTCGTCACAGCTTGCCCCTGTCCTCTGGGCTGTGGTATACGGCATGTGAAGTGTCCTTCACTTTGCCCAGGCGGTGCATTATCGTGGCTGTACTTTTTCTTTTCTGCAAACGCTTCTGGGCCTGCGCAATACAAGGCGGTGTCGCACGTTTTGTGTATGTATCCTTTTCTGTGACCCAGGCTCAACAGCCGTCGAGAGAGCATAAGATCAAAGCGGGGTGTAAGTCATTTGGATACGACAAGGATCTGTCATGTGCATGGTTACATACATGAAGGCGAACGAATGCTTCGATAAAATACAATACAATGGTCTAAGTCACGAGTTCATATATCATACGAAACAGCATCATGCAACCCCAAAAGTAATTATACAGGTGGGCGATGAGCTATGTTGTGATGACCACTTGTAGAAATAGCAGGGTCGGGCGTAGCTGTGACTCCTCCAGGCCGAGCGTCATTGTTTGGGGAGGGGGATTCAGGTGACGTGATCTGAGTAGAAGGCAAAGTCCCGCCTTCATCGGAGGTGGTGGTCTGGGGGCCGATGATGGCGTCTGCCAACAATTGGAAGAGCGTATCGAGCCGGAGAAAGGAAAGCATGTCTCTAAGAGCGCGGTAGGTGCCGCGGACTACTGCGAAAAGAAATAAGAATGGGGGGGGGTGGATGGAGAAAGAAGAGGGACTGACCATTGACTATCGCATCGGGTGGGGCGAAGGAAAAACATCCGCCGAGGCACGCGAAGAGGCCAATGATGAGAAGGAAGAGCGCTGATTGTGCAACAGCGATGAGAATATGTCGAACATGGGAAAGGGCATGAACGACCTACCGAGTGCGAAGAAGAGGTCGAATATTTCCTTGCCCGTCATGGTACCGGTGGGTGCATCGGGAGTGGAGGCTGTCGGAGACCTCGTGAACTCTTGGGCGATGATGGGGGCCGCCAACGTGTAGAAGGGGATGAGAATGATGGGCAGTAGTATGCCTACCGCGGCAAGCGCCACGACGTTCATCATGATGCCGCGAATCATGCGTGAGGTCGGCATCAATTGATTGCGTTTGAGGTGAAGGAGGGGGAGGGGGGGGGAGGAAGGAGTGCTGGGGGAGAAAAAGACGTCGAAAGTTGGTGTTGCTATGCGTCGTTCGAGGGGAGACTCGTCTCCCACTCTTCGTACCAAAGCTGCCGTGAGAGGGCGACAGTGGGTGCGGGAGAGGGGCGTGAGGTAAAAAGAAAAGAAATTTATGCCCAACATTTTTATACACAGGGACCGGCGTGACACCGCGTTGAGTTAATCCGGACTCATTGCGCAGCCATGACCCATCTGTTCGGGCGTTGCTGTGTGTCCCACAAGACAGGGTTCTGCTGGATAACGAATGACAATTGGTAGAGGCACATGGACCCGGGAGACCATTACAGCAGACAAAATAAGAGTGAGTAAACTCGGCTGACGTCGGGAGAAGGATAGGCAGACTGTATGCAGCCAGCACTGGCAAAGGATGATGCGATTGGATTTCGGCGGAGGGGCCTCGGGACAAGACCAAGTGGGCGCCAACAATGAAAATTTTCACTTGACCACAACCCAGGGCGCAAAAGAACTACCTTGGCTCCTACGAGCATGACTGAGCCTGCGACGGCGTCCTGGTCCTCTATGTGTGTTTGGATGAAGTCCGATCCGATCGATGAGGATTGGAGGAGAATCTTCGGCTCGGCCAATTTCAGGGCTCCCAATGGTCAACGATGCCTGCCCACTGGCAGACGTCCGTCCGACCTGCTCTCTGGTAGCAACGCATGAACTCGCACGGTTTGACAGCTCAGCGCGCTTCCACACCAGTTCGCCAGAGAAAGCCTTAAGGAGAAACCAGCACACGCCCAGGCTCTGTAGGCAACCAACAACCGTCCTATAGGCCGCATGTGTTTTCCTCGTCAGCAGTGGAAGCGATGGATAGATCCAGGTGAGTGGGCACCACAGATATGTATCCACTCCTTGCTCAGGCCTAACGGAAGATCCGAAGGTGCAGCAGATGTGCTTATCGTCGCATTGGACACCTATCGTGTTCTTACCTTCATTCCTTTGGGAGCCAGGGTAATGGTCGCACGCAGGACAAGGTGAGTATGCTGTGGCCAGCCTGTGGAGCTCAGCTGAAGGAAACAGTATCAGTATCAAACGTCAAACGGGAAACCCGATCCGACGTTCAACGTCATGGACTTTACCTTTCCATTCTTCGGTTCCTCTATGAAGTCCCTGACGACAATGCGCCGACCAAGACGGGGGAATCGTTGATCGTCGTTCAATCAATCACGTTCATGTGTGGAGCAAGATCGTTGTCACCTTTAGGCAATTCCCCTACGCACTCCCGCAAGTTGCGAAAAGTGACATCGAGACAGGGTTTCCCACTGTAGAAATCGGCATTCCCGTTGTCACGGCTGTCCCAGACCAGGTGCTGCGGCCAAGTCTCAACTCTGATGTCGCGGAGTAGTCGTGGCACGGCTACCTAGGCGGGCCCGTTCGGAGCCGTTGACCGCTGTTAACCTCAACCCTCAACCATGACCACATTGACCAGCCCCAGCTGCTCTGTCCAGTTCCATTCGACCAGTCTTGTTTCAAATTCGAGCTCTAAAGATCTAAACCTCCGACATTCAACTTCAGCACAGCGTACGTCGTAGCAGAACACCCCATCCTCCTATTCCCCCCAGTGTATTTGTCTCTCTCGTTCAAGGCCACATCCATGCCAGACTATCCTACCCTCCTCCGCTCGTCATCTCAATTCCAGTCGATCCACACACAAAAGTCAATTCGTCGTCGCTCCGGAGCCCACCAATCTTCGCCTTCGCTCATGGCCTCAACGGGTTCGCAACAGACAGTTGGCCATCATCATCCCCCGGACGTCCCACAAAATCAAAACACAACAGCTGGGTACTCGAATGGCTACGCACCGGCGCTCTCTCCGTCGGGCGCTTCCCACTTTACACCAATTGCAGTCCGTTCTCGTCGATCTTCGGTCGTCTCTTCGCGTCCTGGTCCCACCGTGACGTTACGCTCTGCTGCATCAATGATGACGAAGCTCGACGACACCCCTTCGTTGTTCGATGAAGTTCCCCTGGGCACCAACATGGTGACGTCACCCACATTCCAAGCAACTCCCATTGTAGTGTCGTATCTCTCTCAGATATCCACGAACGTCCAGGCATCGGCAAAACAATTGTCGTCCCTGGCGCGTTCCGGTCTTATCTCCCTCGGTTTCCCCTCGAATGCGCGACTTCCCACCTACAACGCTAACAAGCCGCCGTCCCCTAACAGTCGCTTCGGACTCAACCGAGCGTTCACGGATGCCCGCGCCAAGAGCATCCTGTCTACGGCGGACAAGTTAACATACAAATGGCCTCAACCGCGATCCTCCCGGTCGATACCTCCTGGGCTTCGTACGAACCATTTCTTGTCACGTCGTATGCGGGAGCTGAGAGGCGCTGGGGGTTGGAGCCAAGACAGCATGGAGGCAATTTTACACGAAAGTCGAGGCTTGGGGATAAACGGGGTCGGTCAATGGACATCGCACAAATGGTGGTTGCTTGCAAGTGTTACGACCGTCTTCCTACTCGGTCTGACGTGCCTTGTCGTTTCCTTATCAATTTGGTTTGCCAGTGAGTCTCCCGGCCGTTTGCATCTATAGCCGTAACACAGACTCTTATTATCTGAACCGCCAGCTTACCCCGAAGCCCCCGTTCTCCTCATTACGGATTCTTCCGCTCTCATCTTGCTTACGTTCAGCTCTTCTCTCCTTTTGCTTGCCTCGCTGGTGGGTATAACTGGAACGCTTTTAAACTCTCGGCCTATCCTCGCCGTCTACGTACTCTTGCTCTTCCCCGCATTCATCCCCTACGTCTCTGTCGGCTACGTCACCTACAAAAAGGCAAAATTTTCTCTCGATGCAAAAGTTAGCGAAGCGTGGAACCTCTGGTACACCCCAGGCGCGCGGATTGTATTGCAGGGAGCCCTTGGTTGCTGCGGTTGGAATGGGCCACTTCATGGCGCCGTAGCGTCCGGCACATGCTACGTCCGATCTCCACTTCCGGGCTGCCACGGTCCTCTTGTGCGTTTCGAGCGCGATATTCTCTCTTCTGCCTCGGGCGCGGTGTTTTCCCTTGTGCCACTTCACTTGGCGAACATTCTCGTAGGCCTCCTCTGCGCTAACCATGTCACGCGTCGTTTTGGGAAGGGCATCACCCCCGCGAGGTATCGCCTCACAGCACACGACGTCTTATCCGCGGGATCAGACATCAAAAATGGTATCATTAAACGAACTCGATTACCCGCTCCTCCGTTCCCCGTGCCGACGGGCCACGCAGCCTTCAGGGACGACAGGCAAAACGGGACGGTGTACAGACACGCGCATGGGAAATTCAAGCGCGAGCGCGATGCGTAGTTCCGAAAGATCTGGGGTCTGATCGAGGTGTGTAATACCTGCGTGGGAGGGGGAATGTGCTGCTACCGGAGGACCCTGGTCAGATCCGGTGAAGCAGCCGAGCAAAGACCCTAGAATTCGGACCCTTTTTATCTTCCCTCTTCTGTCATTTGCTTCATCTATAGGCTTTTGTGCGTGCGTCATGTCTCCGTTCCGTGGACTTGAGTCACAAATAAAGGTCACTTTACGTCTTTCTCCGTCGCGCATGTGTTCTTGTCCCTTGTGTGCCGCCGACGATTGACTGTATTTTCCCGGGAGTTGGCTGACAGAGAGAGCAGAGGGTTTGCGCCACTTATCACGCACTGATTCCAATTTCCCTGAATCTTCCGGAGGCTCTCTCACAAAGCCCCAAAAGTCAAAGCGGCTTCGCATCATGCCGTGCGCAGAACCCCCTCCACCATCCACCCTCTCCCGGTCCCTTCTCCGGCTTTAATGACCTAGTTCAGGACAAGGCCCGCAGATCGAAGAGGTGATCATCAAAGAAGTCGCATCGGCCGTGACTGGAAAGGGGGACGAGTAGGGAGAAGCTGTGCTGTAGGGATGCGGTGCAACACTCAACTTTTGATTGGGCCGTGAGCGCGTGAGCAACCTATCCCTTCCTCTCTTTCTTCTTCTCGCCCATGCTCCGCTTCCTATAGGCCCCCAACTTGATGGACATTGCCGAACGAAGCTTCTTCTATTAGAAAAAAGCACAAACATAGCGTGTGGCTGTCCTACAGTATTTCACATTTACGAAACGAAAGTTAACCCCGGTCCTAACTATTCGCCGAATCGCCGTCCCCCAACACAACAGATTATAATGCTACCGAGGGGCCCAGGCCGTTCGGACGCATACCTTCTCGAAGTACAGTACCCCCTATCAATTAAGGATGGATGTAGCTTAGTTCCGTCCCTTGCTTGTTGCGTGTTTTTTTTTTCTTTGGCGAAGGCCGGGCTGGTTGCGAGAGAGTTTCGGGGTGGGTTGGGGTTAGTGCGGCTGCGGCTGCGACCGTGGCTGGGCAGCCGGCGTGCTGGCCACGCCACTCTACGGGACCTTCTTTGAGAACGTGAGCCTCGTCTGTGCTGGTGCGAATTGGGTTTAATTGATGAGTATGGTGGAGATGTCGCCGAAGCCCCATTTTTTGGGCCCTCGCGAGGAATTGCCGCCGTCGGATCATGATAGAAGAGAAAAATTATTCATGCGTGTTATTCGTCCCCGTCAAGCGGCTCAATCAATCGTTGTCTTATTATCAGTACACCAATCACACGCCTTTTTTTGAGGCTTTGTCTTTTTTTTTTTTGAGGCTTGTCGACGGTTTACGACGCTTAGAAGGGGATGATCGTGCCATTGCGATGTCCTCAGTAATACCGTTGAGACCAAAAGAAAAAATGTTACAGCATTCAATAGTTGTCCCATTACGTGCGCCATTAGTACCCCACACAAAAAAAAATGCTAGTCCACTACAATACACACACCTCACTTGACTTCCATCCCTCCCCATTCCAAGACGCGGAATAAACCACGATCGGACGCACGCAGCAAGTCCACGCCGACGACCTGCGTCCAGAACGTCGCGCCGTCCTCCGCGATCGCGCGCGCGGCCGCCTGCTCCCAAAGTCCCAAATCGTCTGCAGCGACGCCGCGGAAGAGCATGAAGACGCGGGTGACGACGTCGGGCGCGGGCGAGACGCGCATTTGCGCTGCTTGCTCGTACGAGGCTTGCGCGAGGAAGCGCAGGGCGACGTGTTCGTGCTTGAGTAAATCCGGGAGCCAATATCTGAACAGAGGTCGAGCCAAAGCCAGAAATTAAGAAGAAAAAAAAAAGATTTCTCCGGATGAGATTCGAGGTAGGAGGATGGGGAGAGAGGATGCGTACGTGATGAAAGAGGTACGGGCTTCGGTGTGTAGCGCGAGAGCTTTGAGAGCCGCGTCTAGGTAACCCGGGACCTTGCCAATTGGGAGAAGGATCGAATCGCCTGGGCTCACAGATGGGCGAGATGGATCGAATGTCTCCATGTCCCCTACGGGGGTGGTTGCGCGCGAGGCGTTCGGTGTGGCGAGATGTGTATTTGCGCTGGAAAACCAGGTGGCAGGGAGGGAGAAAGGAGGGAATCAATCTCTGTCAAAATACGACAACAGCATTCAAAGCAAAACCTACCTCGCCTCCCAGAACAGGTAAGAAACCTCTGCGCCAGAAGTCCTGTCGACAAGTGTGCCGCTGGGCTCCGCCGCGACTGCCCAGCTGAGGGATTGCGCGTTTTGACGTTCACCAGACGGGGCGGCAGGCTGCGGTGGGGGATACACTGCCGAGAAACTCCAGGAAGATGTGAGCAGCAACTCGACTGTGACGTCTGGAAGGCTGGATGGCGGGTATAGATAAATGACGGGCTTGCGGACACCGGCACGTCGAGCCCTGAAAAAGCCGGTCCACGTCGCATCCTTGGATTGTTCGGGGACGACTCTCTGGCTCTGTGGGGGTGCCACGGGATAGGGTCGTGGTGGTGGTGGCGATGGCAGACTGGGCACCGTGAGCGGAGGTGGTGGCGATGGTGACGCCTCGCTCTTTCCAACCCCTGATTCCTTATAATCAGGCAGGTCAGGCGAGTTGCATCTACACTCGTCCGAGGTTGGCATTTCTGGAGGGGAAACAGTAACAAAAAATGAATGGTCTCCGTCAATGGCTGCCGCTGCATCGAATCGTCCAAGATACGCACCAGATTCGAGAGCAATCGTCACGGAGTGTACAATGGCGCTGACTGTCGGCCATATTTCCTTCGAGAGCTCGACCTGACCCTGGTCGGGGTAATCAGGAATCACCGATAGAAGAACGATTTTCTCGATTGGAACGCCCCGTAGGTCTCGGAAGTTGCTCTGTGCGACGGCTAGGATGCTCTGTGCCAGCGACGCGATCAGACCATCGGAAACTGATGGCAGGACGACTCACTCCATAAAAACTACAGTGGTCACGAAGCACGGCAACACTCCTTCCACGAAATTTCAGGACGAGAATAGATAACGGATTGAATGCCATGATGAGGGGAGAGGATACACCAAATACTGTAGTTGGGTGTCGCCCACATTTATGTGTTTTTTTGTCTCAGACCATGATCAGGGACGTGACCGCGCGAGTGCCTGAAATTAGTGACGGCTATTAGTGGGCGCCTTGCTGTGCTGTGCACTTGTTCTTGGCCTCACCGTCACTTCCTCAACTTATGGGTCTGACAACACTACCCGGCGTCCTGCAGAAAGCTCGGTTTTCTCAATCTGCACACTGTGTACTGGACCTACTGGTACTATTGCTGCTCGTGGTAGTTCACAACCCTCTGATGCCCTGGGAACGGTTTGTTATTCAGGTGCAGCGGACATAATACACCGCATACAGGGCGACAGGCAGCGCCGCGATCAAGAGTGATGAATGAATTCATGATTGTGTGTTCATGCCGTCCATATACAATACAGCACTCCAGAGTCATTTAGGTGTTCTGCTGTGTGATTAGGCAATCGGAAGTGTCGACGTGAACACCATCGAAAGTGCCTCATCATGGGCGAGGTGTGACATGCTCATGGGGAGTGGGAGTCAGACATGTTTTTGATTTACAATAAAGCACTCAGGAACGCCAGAAATTCCTGTTCAGCACAGCAATATTAATATTGTACAGTAGTACTGTACCTTACATACAACGATCTATGACCTCGTGTCTGCCTTCATCCTTGGTGGAGACGCCTCTGACCCCACTTTTTTGGTTACCTGACTAACAAGCATCGAACTAGGGGAGCGAGGTTTCTGGAGCTGTATTGTACTGTACTCAGGCTACAGTATATGAACGGAGAACACACCATCAAAATTTCAAAATTTCAATTTCTCACACTTGACAGGCGTCGCGCCGCCGCCTGTCGCCGTCACGTGTATGCGGTGTATTCTTCACCCTCAACAACAACCTGTTCTCAGGGAGGGCATTAGAGGCTGTGAACCACGACAAACAGCGATGGTTCCAGTAGTATGCCCAGTACACAGCGTGCAGATTCGGAAACCCGAAATTTCTGCAGGACGCCAGGCGACTCGCAAGGGGAGGAAGCTGGCAACACAACAAGCAACAATTGTACAGCAAAGCGCCAAGCGGTTCGCACACTAATATTATATTCCATGTTCAGCTGAGACCCGCCGTCGCGTCCCTGATGATCTAAGACACATAAAAGTGGGCGACGCCCAACTAGTATGTGGTGATGTGGTGCGTCTTCTCCCCCCATCATGGCATTCAATCCGTTATCTCTTCTCGTTCTCAAATTTCGCGGAAGGAGCGTTGCCGTGTTTCGTGACCACTGTGCTCGTTATGAAGTCAGTCGTCCTACCATCAAATACTACTTTCTCCGATCGTCTCATCGCGTCGCCCGCCACAGGGCATCCTAGCCGTCGCACAGCGCAACTTCCGATCCCTCCAGGGTGTCCCCGTCGAGGACATCGTCCTCCTATCAACCATCCCGGACTACCCAGAAGAGGATCAGGTCGAACTCTCCAAGGAAATCTGGTCGACGGTTAGCACCGTCGTACACACCGTGACCATAGCCCTCGAAACTGGTGCGTCGCTCATGAATGACAATGCTGCAGCGGCTTGATGGGGACTGTTTCAATTCGTTTTTCTGCTTCCCACAGAAATGCAACCCTCGGACAGGCGGCGTGGCTCACCAGATTTGCCCGATTACAAGGAGTCGAGGATTTCAATGACTAGTACTAGCACAGGAAGGACCCCTCTCGCGCCGCCGCCCCTACATCAGCCGACTAGCACTGGAAGCCAGCCTCCGCAGATACGCCGCGATTCCTGGCGACCTCCCCCGAGCTGGACTGCACAGCCCCGCATTCCCGTCGATGAGGAACCAATATTAGTGGGGTTCCGGAAACCTGTGATCTATCTATACCCACCGTCGAGCCTTCCGGATGTTACCGTGGAGTTGCTGCTCACGTCGACCTGGAGTTTTTCGGCAGTGTATCCCCCACCGCAGACGTCCGTCCCGTCCGGTGAACGTCAAACTGCGCAATCCCTCACGTGGGAGGTTGCAGCAGAACCCAGTGGCATGCTCGTCGACAAGACTTCTGGCGCAGAGGTTTCTTACCTGTACTGGGAAGCGACGTAGGCTTTGCTTTAACACCGTTTTGTTATTCTGCCCGTGATTGACACCCTCTTTTGCCCCCTTCCTTCCCTACCATCCATCTTTCCAGCGCAAATTTCAATCTCATGACTCCGAACACCTCTCGTGCAGCCAGCCCTGTGGGTGACTTGGGGGCATTTGATCCCTCTCGCCCATCTGTGAGCCCGGCCGATTCGATCCTTCTTCCAATAGGCAAAGTCCCAGGTTACCTAGACACGGCTCTCAAAGCGCTCACACTTCACACCGAGGCTCGTACCTCTTTCATCACGTACGCATTCTCTCTCTCTCCCTCCTCTCCCATAAAACCTCACCGTGATGTTTTCTCTATTCTTTTTATTGTTTCTCTTCCCTCTGGGGCCGGGGTTGGTTAGATATTGGCTACCAGATCTACTGAAGCACGAATACATCGCCCTCCGTTTCCTCGCGCAGGCGTCGTACGAACAAGCAGCGAAGATGCGCGTCTCACCTGCGCCCGACGTCGTCACTCGCGTCTTTATGCTCTTCCGCGGCGTCTCCCCGGGCGACTTGGATCTTTGGTCACAAGCTGCCGCACGTGCGACTGCGGATGACGGTGCCACGTTCTGGACGAATGTCGTTGGTGGCATCGACTCGGCGCGTGCGTCCGATCGCAGTCTGTTCCGGGTTTTGGAATGGGGAGGGATGGAGGTCAAGTGATGGATTTCTCTGCATTTGTCGGCGATGCACGGATTATACAGAGTACTACGAACTTGGCCACTTAACGGCGGAGTGTGGTGTAGTGAACAATGTATTTGCTTTTATATCCCAGAGCGATTATTCCTCTTGTAACCAAAAAAGTGGGGGCAGCGGCATCTCCATACTAAACCAGGAACTTGAAGGGACGAAGACAGACGCGAGGTCCTAGATTCATTGTATGTAAGGCACAATACTACTGCACAATACTATTGTGCTGTACAGGTATTTCTGGCGTTGTGCTGTATTGTAAATAAAAACGACGTGCATGACGAACTCGTTCAGGGGAGATGACCATGTCATACCTCGCCCACAATGAGGCAATTTCGATGGAGGTGTCCACATCGACCCTTCCGATTGTCTGGTAACGCAGAACACTCAAATCTGGGATGTAAAATCACATTGTTCAACTAGACTACACTGCGCCGATAAAAGGTCCATTCGTTCAAGTCCGTGGTACTCTGTATAATCCCGTACATCGCCAACAAATGCAGACAAACTAAAAGAAAAATCCATCACTTGACTTCCATCCCTCCCCATTCCAAAACACGGAACAAACTGCGATCGGACGCACGCGCCGAGTCGATCCCAACGACATTCGTCCAGAACGTTGTACCGTCATCCGCAGTCGCACGTGCGGCAGCCTGCGACCACAGATCCAGGTCGCCCGGGGCGATGCCGCGGAAGAGCATAAAGACGCGAGTGACGACGTCGGGCGAGGGCGAGACGCGCATCTTCGCTGCTTGTTCGTACGACGCCTGCGCGAGGAAACGGAGGGCGATGTATTCGTGCTTCAGCAGATCTGGTAGCCAATATCTAACCAACCCCCGGCCCCAGCACAGGATTTTGAGAGAAGGGAAACAACAACAAGAAGAGAGAATGAGATTTATGGGATAGGAGGGGGAGAGAACGCGTACGTGATGAAAGAGGTACGGGCCTCGGTGTGTAGCGCGAGCGCTTTCAAGGCCATGTCTAGGTAACCTGGGACTTTGCCTACTGGAAGAAGGATCGAATCGGCCCGGCTCACAGATGGGCGAGCTGGATCAAAGGCCTCCAAGTCACCCACAGGGGTGGCCGCGCGAGAGGTGTTCGGAGTCATCAGATTGGAGTTTGCACTGGAAAGCCGTGTGGCGGGGAAGGAACGGGGCAAAAAGGGTGTCAATCACGGTCAGAATCATAACAAAACGGTGTTAAAGCAAAAGCCTACGTCGCTTCCCAGTACAGGTAAGAAACCTCTGCACCAGAAGTCTTGTCGACAAGTGTGCCACTGGGTTCTGCTGCGATCGCCCACGTGAGGGATTGCGCGGATTGACGTTCACCGGACGGGATGGAGGACTGTGGCGGGGGATACACTGCCGAAAAGCTCCAGGTCGACGTGAGCAGCAACTCCACGGTGACATCCGGAAGGCTCGATGGAGGGTATAGATAGATCACGGGTTTCCGAACCAACATCATCCCTAGTTCCTCATCGGCGGCATCGCGGGGCTGCGCAGTCCAGCTCGGGGGAGGTTGCCAGGAAGCGGGACGTATTCGTGGAGGCTGGCTGCCAGTGCCAGTCGGTTGATGTGGGGGCAATGACGGGAGAGTGAACCCTCCGATGCCAATACTTGTTGAAACCCTCGAATCCTTATAATCGGGCACTGGCAGGTCCAATGAGCGATGCCGCGTGTTCGAGGCTTGCATTTCTGGAGGAAGCAGCAGCAAAACGAAACGAAACGAAACAATCCCCATCAATGGCTGCTGCGGCAGCAGCCTTGTCATTCAAGAGCACAATAGGGGTCGCACCAGATTCGAGGGTAATCGTCACGGTGTGTACGACGTTGCTGACCGTCGACCAGATTTCCTTGGAGAGTTCGACCTGATCCTGTTCTGGGTAGTCCGGGATGGTCGATAGGAGGACGATGTCCTCGACGGGGACATCCTGGAGGGATCGGAAGTTGCGCTGTGCGACGGCTAGGACGTTCTGTGGCGACGACGCGATGAGACGACCGGAGAAAGTGGTAATTGATTGTAGGACGACTGACCTCATAACGAACACAGTGGTCACGAAACACGGCAACGCTCCTTCCGTGAAATTTGAGAACGAGAAGAGACAAGGGATTGAAAGGCATGATAGGGGAAGGAGATGCAGGACATCGTTGGGTGTCGCCCAGTTTTATGTGTCAGATCAGGGCACCGGGCCAGGGTACGACGGCGGCCCGTGCCAGTGACTCTCTCGACAACAAGACTATCTTGGCGCTTTGCTACGCAACCGTTACTTGTTGTCCGTCTTATGAGTGACCAGACGTCCTGCAGAAATTTCGGTTTTCTCAGTCGGCACGCTCAGGTTGTGTAGTGGTCCTTTAGCCAAGGCTATTTCGGCCCGACTGCCGGTGAATATTGGTGAACCACCTGACCCTTCCGAATCGAATGCTTGATAACTTCAGCGGCACGCCTAAAACTACACTACACTCTGCTATTAAGTGGTTCATTCGTTCGAGTCCTTATCGTACAACTACCGTAGCACCCTGTATAATCCGTGCATTGTCAACAAGCGCAGACAAATGAAGAAAAGGTCATCACTTGACTTCCATCCCGCCCCATTCCAAAACCTGGAACAAACTGCCATCGGATGCACACACCGAATCGACACCAACGACATTCGCCCAGAACATTGCCCCGTTGTCCGCGGTCGCTCGCGCAGTCGCCTGCTCCTAAAGTCCCACGTCACCCGGGGCGACGCCACGGAGGTGCATGAAGACGCGGGTGACGACGTCAGGCGCGGGCAAGACGCGCATCTGCGCCGCCTGCTCGTAGGACGCCTGCGTGAGGAAACGCAGTGTGGCGTACTCGTGTTTGAGTAATCTGGCAGCCAATACGTACGACCCAGAATTTCAAGTGATTTGATTTCCGTTTCGGGGTTTTTTTCGAGCAGACTAAAAGAACCGTGGGAAACTCCCGATGAGATTTGTGACGTGGAAGGACGGGGAGAGAAGGTGCGTACTTGATGAAAGAGGTACGAGCCTCGGTGTGTAGCGCGAGTGCGTTGAGGGCCGCATATAGGTAACTTGCCAATCGGGAGAAGGATTGAATCGCCAGGGCTCACAGTGGGCGGGATGGATCGAACGTCTCGATATCCCTACAGGATTGACGAGATGGGACTTTTCGTGGGAGCAAAAAAAAGGGGATCAAATGGGTCAGACCCACAAATGCATTAATCATGCTCACGTTGCATCCCAGTACAAGTCATCTCTGCGCCAGTTGTCTTATCGACAAGTGTACCGCCGGGTTCTGCTGCGATCGCCCATGTGAGGGGTTGCGCAGTTTGACATTCACCATGTGGGATGGCGATCTGCGATGGGGGATACACTGTTGAGAAACTCCAAGACGACGCGAGCAGCAACTCCACGGTGACACTCGGAAGGAGAAGACTGGCATAATCCAAAAGTCTGCATCTGATAGCGAAGAGTTTGTGGGGCGTCGCGGAGGTCGCAAGGCATGTCGGTGGTGCGAATGAGGGTTGGTCGCGGCGTCGGGACACCTGACACCCTCACATGCCATAATAAGTAACCACTGGAAATAGCCGCCTGCCGCCCAGTGAGAGGGGGGGGGCCTGGAGCATTATTCCCGGACAGAGTGGACCAGGCATATTTTCAAGTGGTCGATCAGATGGATAAGGTTGGTTGAGGTGATGGCGTATGAGCTGAGCCGAGTCTGGCGTGGTACTGTATTGCTCTGCCTGACATGTTCCATTGCAGGTCGAGGGCCATGGGGCCAGAGCATCCTGCGTTTTGGCCACTGACGGCGATTGAGTGTGCCAGCTCCGAACCCTGAATTCTTATAATCAGGCAAGACAGGTGAGCCGCACTCGTTTGCGGGTTGAATTTCTGGCAGAAGTAAAAACGGTCCCCGCCAATGGGTGCAGTTGCATCATCCAAGAGCCACTGAAGACGCACCGGATTGGAGAGCAATTGTCACGGGGTACGACATTGCAGATCATCGACCAGATTTCCGTCGAGATTTTAACCAGGCCTTGGTCAGGATAACCGGAAATCGAAGCTTAGATGACGATATCGTCGAGAGGAACGTCCTACAGGGTTTTGAAGGTTGCGCTGTGCAATCGATAGGAAGTTATGTGTCAGTGGCGCGACCAACCCATGGGCATAAGGGACAAGCGATGTGCCATGGTCATGCCAGTGATGCACTGGCATGATGGGGTGTCAGCCACACGCCATGCCAGTGGGAAACAGGAGACCGACGGGACGGCGATAGTTACGCCGTATCCTAATGCGAATGCGGTAGTTGATCCCTATCCAGTAACCAGTTATCTGCTTCTCCGCTTGACCAGTTAACGCCCTTTCCCTTGAAATAATTTTTATCTTGCCTATTTTGACCCCTCAGACACAGCTATAAAACTGAGATTTTGTTTCCCTCACCACACTAGTACTGTCAACACAATAAAATCTTCTATCTATTGTCTATTGTCCTCCTGGGATAACATCCAAATTTATCCCAAAAATACAATAATAAATATTTTTCTACACACAAAAACCGAATTATGCTGACTAACATGTTTGAAATGTTGGAATCTTAGAGTACGTGAAGGTCCGTACTAGTAGGTCACCCGTGCTCTCGACACCTCGAGTGCGCCCTCTCATCGAAATCTCATCCCCCTCATTCCTTCATCACTTCTGGTTGAACATACTGCAGATCATAGCACTCCTGCTTCCACCCCATCCAACATGGATGGAAGCCAGGTCTTTGACATAGTTTTCACTCTTGGTAAGCCGAGCGTCCCTCGAACTCTCACCAGAGCCCTACGTTTACGCACACTTGGCGCTGTTCTTGCAATCTTCGCACTCTTCATCACCTGGGTATGGGTAACGAACAGCATGACAGTCGTCAATGATGTTATTTCAAACCCGTCTCTGCCTCATCTCCTTTACAACACATTCCCTGACTCCTTCCCTGTGCGGCGCTTTTGGCCGGGCCCACCACCGTCGCCCAGCAGCTTACCCAGCAACCCTCATATCTCCGTTTTAACACTATCCTTCTAAGAATTTATGGCCAATGGCTTCGTTTCTAGCAGGTGCAAGGTGCACTCCAAAGTGGTAAGTCTTGTCCTGTTCTTCCCATTCTCTCCATCATCTTTGCATCAGCGCCGGGGTCTTGAGCGGTTGCTGACGGCATTTTGCGTGGGACAATCTATTTTCGATGCATCACTTTTCGTGTGCGCGTCCGTTTTCAGAGACTCACGTCGTCGCCACTTGTTCTAGGTGATCATCGGCTCGGGACCTGCGGGACACACCGCAGCAATCTACCTTGCTCGTGCGAATCTAAACCCTGTTCTCTTCGAAGGGTTCATGGCGAACGGATCCGCGGCCGGCGGACAACTGACCACCACAATGGACGTCGAGGATTTCCCATGTTTCCCAGGTGGGGTGCTCGGACCGGAGTTGATGGACAAATTCCGTGCCCAATCTCTGCGATTTGGCACCCGCATCATCGCCGAGACAGTGTCGAAGATCGATCTCTCACATCGACCCTTCAGATACCAGCGCCAATACCAAGAAGATGGAGAACCGGAGACCGCCGGTACGACCATCATCGCCAACGGTTCGAGCGCAAAGCACCTCGGGCTTAAAGGCGAACAGACGCACTGGCAGAGTGGCATTTCTGCTTGTGCTGTCTGCGATGGCGCAGTCCCGATTTACAGGAATAAGTGGAGACTCCGCCGCTGAGGAGGCCACATGTACGCCTGTATTGGTAATCAGACCAGCCAAGCCTACTCACGTTATATTTACAGACCTCACCAAGTATGGATCCCACGTTGAGAACTGAGGGCGTCCAAGATCATGGCCAAGAGGTTGTTGAGTAATCCAAAAATTGTGCGTGTCCGATCCTACTTTCACAACAGGCACACGTTCGTTGACATCACCAAAAGACGGTCTTGTGGAACACCGTCGCTGTTGAATGTCAGGGAGATGGGGATCTCCTAAATAACCTGCGCATCAAGAATACCCTCACAGGGCAAGAATCGGACCTTCCCGTAAAAGGATTATTCTACGCCATTGGTGGGTGCCAAAATTAGACGTATGATGATGAATTGCCCATTTCTGATCGATTTGCAGGCCACGAACCAGCAACTGCACTCGTTCGCGTTCAGCTACAAACGGATTCTGAAGGTTACATCCTTGTACACCCCAGACTTCTGTGTGCGGTGTGTTTACTGCGGGTGACGTACAAGACAAGCGTCATCGGCAGGCGGTCACGAGTGCTGGGAGTGGGTGTATGGCCGCAATAGAAGTGGAAAAGCTGACCGCGGAGGAAGAAGAGCTCAGTGAGGAGTGACGATGGGAGTGAGGCACGCCGTACGTCCGTTACGTCCGTAGATGCATCGCCCGATGACACGTCCTCGTAGGAATTCATAGGATTGTGTTTAGTCAAATAGATGTCCATCTCCCTTTTACTTGAGAAGCTCGCATTCAAGGACATTACGATAGTACGTGTCCGAAGAGAGCAGAAGTTTTAGCGGACGGAATGCCCTCGGAACCCCCTCGGAACCTAGTCATCACCATCCAAGCGATGCACCCTACTTAGAATACTACCACAAAGACCGACCAGGAAGTCGTGATTACCACGCGTTCGGACAAAACCTCGGGTATGGCCCAACCCTGGCAACTTCTGTCAGGGGAGAAGGCATTCTGGAGGTATAAAATGCATCGGAGATCCTACCGGCTCGGGACATAGTGTACTGCAGCACCTACATCGCTCAGGGCAATAGAAGCGACGGTAAAACGAGGTGAGTTTTGGTCATTATGCGGAAAAAAGGCCATCATTTGGAGGAAACGTTGTTGCAGTGGTTGACTGGGATTCACTCAGGCTCGAGTGAAAGGAGTTGGTCCGGTCCAAGGAGCCAAGTCGTGGGGAAATTCCGTCAACCTCGAAGAAATCGGACCAGGGAGCCGAGAAACCAGCGCTGGGCCAACTTGTCTTACAGTAGCAGAGTCCCTACACATCGAGTTCGCAGATCAGACAGAGGCTTACCTCACCTACTTGAAAGCGATATATTTCTCAATTCTCAATACAATATGGCGGGAGACGAGCGTGAGGCCCCATGGGCACGCTGGAGCCGGACCGCTGTCTGGTCTCACCTACTGTACTACAGTCGACTCCCTCTTAACCCATACCCCCGTCTCCCTCTTAACCCATACCCCTTTGGCGAGATCTAGGTGTCTCGGGTTCGAACTTATGGGACATATGGGTTCTGAGGGACACTAACAAGAGGCCAACTAAGTTTCAGATTGGAAAGTCCAATGAATTGTCGAGAAATGTGGGTTTTTGG
>Ga0307510_10002767_pt1 | contig 20091 bp, 16 predicted proteins | sample 12_EM_MG_FD_207224 | JGI IMG/M metagenome (GOLD analysis project Ga0307510, IMG submission 207224) | Populus trichocarpa ectomycorrhiza microbial communities from riparian zone in the Pacific Northwest, United States - 12_EM | ecosystem: Host-associated > Plants > Roots > Unclassified | place... | reverse complement strand
TGAGAGAGGGGAAAGTGCAGGTGGCGGCTGGGAGAGGAGAAGGGGAGCTCTGGTTTCTGTCGTGTGTGTGGCTGAGGCAAGAAGGAGTTGGAGATGATGTGGAGGAGGGAAAGGAGGGACTATTGTTAGTCGAGAAAAGGCTAAGGGGAAAGGGCTTGAACGGCTGGTTTCAGAGAGCAAACAAATCCAGCCGGGTGGGGGGCGGCTCTTTGGGTAGATAGGTTTAGGGTTAGGTTTTCCCTTTTTTTTTTCTTTTCAAAATTGCCCCCCCTTGAGTGTGTTGAGGAGACCAGTATTTATAGGTAAAAATGTTGCTAGGTTTTCAAACTTGGTCCCTCAACTTCCTTCTTTTTTTGTAAATTTGATTTTTCTTGATTTTTTTGTATTTTTTTGAAAACGAGCAATATCAACGTCGACTCGATGAGGAAAATCAATGATTTTAAAAATAACGCGTGAAAAGTCGAACGCGTTCGAAAGACCCTTAAAAATTGAAATTCTTTTTTAGACGACGTTGAAAATGCTAAAATGATGAAAATATATTAAAAAACATATTTTTTTGTATTTTCGTTGTTTTCTCTATTTTTGGATTTTTTCTGAAAATTTATCAAAACATGGGTCAAAAATTAGGTAGCAACAAATGCCCCCTCTTTACAATGCTTACGAAGCAAAACTCCTCAATGTTTTGCATAGTAAGCTTTGTAAAGAAAAACTTGTCTTCCTAACTTATTGAATCCACTCATATAAAGACCTTACTCTTTTTTTTCTGTTTCTTTCTCTCTCTCTTTTTTTAAAAAAACTTGAGATCCCATCTGGCGACCTCCTGTAACCAAAACCAAAGAATGTGTGTAACTCGGTCAACCTGAAATCCCATCTGGCGATTTCCTTTAACCAAAGCTACATGAGATCCCATCTGGCGACCTCATTCAACTAGAACAAAAAAATATGTGCAGCTCGGTCAACCTGAAATCCCATCTGGCGATTCCCTTTAACCAAAGCCACCTGAGATCCCATCTGGCGATCCCTTTTAACCAAAACCAAAGAAATATGTGTAACTCGGTCAACCTGAAATCCCATCTGGCGATTCCCTTTAACCAAAGCCATATGAGATCCCATCTGGCGACCTCATTCAACTGGAACTAAAAAAATGTGGAGCTCGGTCAACCTGAAATCCCATTTGGCGATTCCCTTTAACCAAAGCCACTTGAGATCCCATTTGGCTACCTCATTCAACCGGAACTAAAAAAATATGTGTAACTCGGTCAACCTGAAATCCCATCTGGCGATTTCCTTTAACCAAAGCTACATGAGATCCCATCTGGCGACCTCATTAAACTGGAACTAAGAAATATGTGTAGCTCGGTCAACCTGAAATCCCATCTGGCGATTCCATTTAACCAAAGCTACATGAGATCCCATCTGGCGACCTCGTTAAACCAAAACCAAAAAAATATGTGCAGCTCGGTCAACCTGAAATTCCATCTGGCGATTCCCTTTAACCAAAGCTACCTGAGATCCCATCTGGCGACCTCATTTAACCAAAACAAAAGAATGTGTAAAAAGTGGTCTCATTGTAATGGGTGACCTACCCAGGTGGAAAGAATGTGAAAAACGGTCTCATTATGATAGGTGACCTACCCAGATGGAAAAAATATGAAGTGCGGTCTCATTGTAATGGGTGACCTACCCAGATGAAAAGAATGTGAAGTATGATCTCATTGTAATGGGTGACCTGCCCAGATGGAAAAAATGTGAAGTGTGGTCTCATTGTGATGGGTCACCTGCCCAGACGGAAAAGGAAAGAGTGATCTCATTGTAATGGGTGACCTACCCAAGTGGAAGAATGGCCTCATTGTAATGGGTGACCTACCCAGGTAAAAAAAACATGGAGAATTGATCGCGTTGTAATGGGTGACCTACCCAGAAAAATGTCGGTCTCATTGTAATGGGTGACCTACCCAAGAAAAAGGAAAGAGTGGTCTCATTGTAATGGGTGACCTACCAGGTAGAAGAATGGTCTCATTATAATGGGTGACCTACCTAGATAAAAAAACATGGAGAATTGGTCACGTTGTAATGGGTGACCTACCCAGAAAAATGTTGGCGAGGGCTCAAAGGCGCACTCGAAATGAGGTAGGGTTAGAAAACGCACTACCCGAGAAGAGAGGGCTCAAAGGCGCACTCGAAATGAGGTAGGGTTAGAAAACACACTACCCAAGATGTGAAGGCTCAAAGGCGCACTCAAAAGGAAATGAGGGCTCAAAGGCGCACTCGAAATGAGGTAGGGTTAGAAAACGCACTACCCAAATGGTAGTGGCTCAAAGGCACACTCGGAATGAGGTAGGGTTATAAAACACACTACCGGAGAAGTGAGGGCTCAAAGGCGCACTCGAAAGGAGGTAGGGTTAGAAAATGCACTACCTGAGAAGTGAGGGCTCAAAGGCGCACTTGAAATGAGGTAGAGTTAGAAAACGCACTACCTGAGAAATGGTGGCTCAAAGGCACACACAAAAAGAAGTGAGGGCTCAAAGGCGCACTCGAAATGAGGTAGGGTTAGAAAACGCACTACCCAAAAGGTGATGATGAAACACAGATCTAACAATGTTGAAAATAATGCATTATGATCAATATGCATGTACACGTACCTGAGAAATATAGGTCCCCTATTTCTTCATGGTGTCTTTCTTTTCTCAAAAGTTGGAGTATTGGTAGTAAACTTCGATGGCTTTTTTGCTCTTTCTTACTCGAGTCCTATCTTTTGATCTTGACCTCTGGGAAGGGCTTGATATCATTCTACTTCTTTGTCCTCCACCCTTCATCTCAAGGGTTGCCAATTTTGCCTGACGGTTTTCTTAGAAAGGGAATCATGGAGCCAGCCTTACCAGGAGTTTTTGATTGCACTCCAGCTTGATCATGCCCCCAAGTATTCAATTCGTGTTTAGGGATGAGGCTATGTGAAGGAAGGTTTGGCCAGGAGTTGTTTTCATGCAGAAATTTTGAAATTTCACAGCTATTCTAGACACAGAAATCATTTTGACATTGATTCAAAGCAAACTCATTTTGAAGAAATTCAAGTGATTCTTATGGAGAGGTTTTCAGATGTGATGAAAACTTTTTTTTTTTGCTTTAGACGAAAATGTGAAGAACACGAAGTGACATCTGGTTGGTCACAAAAGGTTTAAATTTCAATTTGAGGGTTACAGAGAACCAATTTTCAAAGCATTTATTTTATTTGCATGAATAATGATTTGGTTCGCATGAGAAAGCACTGCCTACCGATCTAGATTGCTTGTCTTTGATCAGAAAGGGCTTGATTATGCACGTAATATAGGCTTGGGCTATTGGTTATGAAGAGAAAATGATATTTACAAGCTCAAAAGTGTTTAAGGGATTTCAAGACTAAGGATCACTTGTGCTTGTTTCTTGACCTTTTGTCTTTTGAATTGTCTTTTCAAAATGGGCTATCGTGCCCTCCATTGTTGGGCTTGGGCTCTTTCTCTTTGTTTTTGTTTTCTTCATATGGTTTTGAGCATCATCATATTTTATTTTTTTTGCTCAAAAGTTTTTAGATCCTTTGGATTTTTCTTCATAGCCCCATCTTTGTTTGGGTACCTTTGATGATTTGAGAATTTTCTTTTATGCCCCCTAGTGTTGCTTGGACACTTTCAATCATTAAGGCTTTTTCTATGTCATCACACTTGCCCCCAGTGTGGGGTGTGATCCTAGCCAATGTTATTTATCTCAAGAAAAGCAATAAGCTCAAAAGGGGACTACAAATGATATAATTTAGCCTCGTGAAAGGATTATCAAAGAAAGCCTTTCTTCATTTCAAACTCATGCACTTAGGATTGGTAAGCTTTATTTTCATGCGAGTATGCAACGTGATTTCTCATTATTCATTCAAATACAACTCAACTTTGGAGTCACTTCATGGTGTTTTTTTTTTTTTAGGTTTTCTAGGTGTATGGTTACCTTTCTAAGGAATCACCTGAATTTCCAGAACTCGTTTGTTTTGGACAAACACCAACATGATTTCTGTTTTTGTACTAAACTTTGAATTCCCAAAAATCCTTGTGAATATGCGAGATCATGCATAATTTAGGAAGAAATGGGAAACACACCAAAAGATTTTCGGCGCAATGGTTTCATGTTTAAAGGTTATGCTCAATGTGTTATTTGTATGAAACCACAACAAAAATGAAGGCATGTCATGAATACAGGAAAACACATGATCTTATTAACAAGAAAGGCTCATTGGACAGGGAAAGTCTTATGGAATTTTGAGCCAAATTACCAACAAAAACTGGAACAGGTTAAAACAAAAAATCAAGAAGTTTTGCAGGCATGATCTAACAGAGGTAGTTTTTTTTTTTACAGAGCAAGAACAGGCTCCATTATGCAACTGTGGTGCAATTCCCCTTCGGTCAGCTTTCCCATAAAAGCTTTTATGGAAATGTTTTATTGTGTTGGGGCTCTTGACCGTGTTTGCCCTCAATTTCTTCAGGCTGAGTCAATGTTGGGGTTTGAACAAAGATGATAGATCAGTCGGAAGGAACTTCCCTAGAGTTATTTCTATGTATTTACTTGAGTAAGCCAGACACGAGTTAAGCTTTTCTTCAGAGACTCCAACTTTTCTTGAAAATGGACGTTACGACGAGCACAATCTTCATCTTCTGGGTTTTTCGCTCAAAGTCGGGTGTTGTAAACTCGTAAGGGACCTACTTTTCATCCTGGTGCATGCATGACAAATGTATGAACATGTAATCTATATGATGAACTCGCCCTTCGAGGGGTGACATATGGTCGTAACTCTTGTATGATGAAACAAGGATCGTGATTCTTGCCCAAACTCTACAATGCAAATTTTCTGAGTGACGACCATTGTGTCACCCACAAGTCTTGAGTTCAAGATGCTTCAAGAAGGGTTTGCCCTGATGCAAATAACAATAGCACATACAACCTAAGGATAGGTTCTATTCATTATGTGAACATGGATAGGTTTTCTACTTAGTCTCAAAAGGGTCTCATATCTGTCCAGTGACGATCTTCGTAAAGATAGTATAGGGGCGTTGCAGGAAATGGTTAAGTACGTATACCCACCATTATCAAGCAGGCACTCAGATATGAGTTGGGTTTTCACGCATCTGAACCTTGACCAATAGTCTTAGGGCAGATCGCTAGTTCCCCACCTAACCTAGAAGCTTATGTGTGCTTTAAAAAATAAAGGCATGTGATGCATGAGACAATTCTACAAAATGCATGGATAAAACAAAAATAAAACAAGATAAAAGTGCAAAAATTTAAACATATCAAATACACAAAGCTTAGTCCAATATTGTCAGAAACAGTACCTTCCCTAGTGGAGTTGCCATTCTGTCGCACGTCACCCGCGTGGCATCAGCTTGGCGATTTTTTGTTAATTCGTTTGCTTTGGTTCGTTGGTTGGGAGTCGCCACCTAGTAATTATGAAGGCTACTAGGAAACCGGATGTACTGGCCTTGTCAGAGATTCGCGGGTAAGGGACTGGTTGTGGTTAGGGAAGGTATTAGCAACCCTAACGCACCTTACCTGAGGTAAGCTGCTTCGTGGCTTTGACGTGTTAAAGAAGTTTTAAAATTTTATCTTTTCATCGGATATTAGAAATACAAGTTACGTATAAGTTAATAATTCTAGACCGTGAGCAAATCAAAATATTAAATTCTTCTTTAATCTTTGCAATTTTATCATAAAAAAATATATTCATAAAAAATACAAACAACATATTCACTTTCACTATATTTTTTTTTCTCTTTTCCCTTTTTTCTTTTTTCTTTTCTTTTTTACATCCACATTACAAATTATAAAAATTCAAAACAAAACAAAAATAATTACATTAAACAATTTAAAAATTACAAAACAGCCCCTAAAAACTCCAGCAATTGCAGGGAAGTCCTTTTGGAACTGCAGGAACAGTGGCGGCGCGTCTTCCCACGCGCCATCGCCACTGGCAGGGCGTGGGTTCATGCGCCACCGCGAGAAAGGCCGGAAAGCGGGTGGGTCTAGCTCAGCTTCCTTTCCTTTTCCCTTCTCTGCCGGTGGTGACACCCAACGTCACCTGCAAAAGAACAAAAACCCAGCAAACAGTCGATTTCAATCCATTTTAGTCTAGATCTGCTTCTCTCCCTTCTCATTTTCAGATCTACTCCTCTCTGCATATTGTTTTTGTTTCCTCTTCTTCTGTTTTAGAAGGCTGGTGGTTGTGGGGGGGAGCTGTCGGTGGTGGTCGCTGCGTTGACGGTCTTCACTCCTGTTGGTGGCAGCGGTGGTCGGCTGGTTCTCGGTCTTCTCCTTCCTCTGATCTGGTGGCTGTTGTTCATGGCCGCTGAAGCCGTGGTGGAGATGAGCTTGCTGGCGGTGTTGAGGCGGAGGAATGGATAGATCGGTGGGTGTCGGTGTTGGTGCTGTTGCTGAGGGAAGGAAATGCTGGAGGCGGCTGTTCATGGTGGCTGATAGGGCGACCGTGGGTTTGTGGCTGATTGAAGAGAAGCTAGGAGTCGCCGGGTCTATGAGGTGGCGGCTGTTGTTGGGGTTGTCTAGGGTGAGAGAACGGCTGAGGGGGGCGGCGTTCTGGTTTGTAGGAAAAAGGAGATGAGGGATTGGCTAAGAGAGGGGAAAGTGTAGGTGGCGGCTGGGAGAGGAGAAGGGGAGCTCTGGTTTCTGTCGTGTGTGTGGCTGAGGGAAGAAGGAGTTGGAGACGATGTGGAGGAGGGAAATGAAGGACAGCTGTCGGTCGGGAAAAGGCTGGGGGGAAAGGGCTTGAACGGCTGGTTTTGGAGAGCAAAAAAATCCAGCCAGGTGGGGGGCGGCTCTTTGGGTAGATAGGTTTAGGGTTAGGTTTTCCTTTTTTTTTTCCTTTCAAAATTGCCCCCCCTTTGAGTTTGTTGAGGAGACTAGTATTTATAGTTAAAAATGTTGCTAGGTTTTCAAACTTGGTCCCTCAACTTCATTTTTTGTAAATTTGATTTTTCTTGATTTTTTTGTATTTTTTTGAAAACGAGCAATATCAACGTCGACTCGATGAGGAAAATCAATGATTTTAAAAATAACGCGTGAAAAGTCGAACGCGTTCGAAAGACCCTTAAAAATTTAAATTCTTTTTAGACGACGTTGAAAATGCTAAAATGATGAAAATATATTAAAAACAAATTTTTTTGGATTTTCGTTGTTTTTCTCTATTTTTGGATTTTTTCTGAAAATTTATCAAAACATGGGTCAAAAATTGGGTAGCAACAAGGTAAATTACCCGATTCATGACCTAGAACTTGCAGCGGTGGTGTTTGCCTTAATAGTATGGAGACATTATTTGTATGGGACACAAATTCAAATCTTTGCAGACCATAAAAGTTTGAAGTATTTGATGTCACAGAAGGAGCTGAACATACGACAGAGAAGATGGGTAGAGTTAATAAAAGATTATGATTGTGTTATTGACTACCATCCTGGTAAGGCTAATGTAGTAGTCGATGCCTTGAGTAGGAAGGGAAAAGCAGTGATGAGTGAGATGGAGCTTAAGGAACAGGAAAGTATAGTGGAATTAAAGAAAATGGGCTTGCAGCCAAGTGTAGGGCTCGAGGGATCATTGTTAGCTCAGTTAAAGGTCTGATCTATGCTTCGAGACAAGGTCTTGGTGGCTCAACAGGCAGATGGGAAGGTAAAAGAGATCAAGGTGAGGGTAAACAAGGGTATGGAGACATCATTTCAAATGTTATCCGATGGGCTAATAGCTATGGATAGACGAATTTATTTACCTGAGGATAAGACTTTGAAAGATGAAGTATTAAGAGAAGCTTATGAATATCGATTTGCTACTCATCTTGGGAGTACAAAGATGTATAGGGATTTAAAGGAATACTATTGGTGGCCAAATATGAAGAGGGAAATAACAGAATTTGTGTCAAACTATGGGATATGTCAACAAGTAAAGATAGAACACCAGAAACCTGCAGGGGAATTTCAATCATTATCAATTCTAGAATGGAAATGGGAGGATATTTCTATGGATTTTGTGACAGGATTGCCCAGGGGAAAGAAGGGGAATGATGCCATATGGGTGATTGTGGATCGACTAACGAAATCTGCTTTGTTTTTGCCTATGAAGATGACTGACTTGGTGGATAAGCTGGCAAAACTGTATGTAAATGAAGTAATTAGACTTCACAGAGTGCTAGTTTCAATTATATCAGATCGGGATCCAAGGTTCACATCCAGATTGTGGCCTAGCTTACAACGGGCAATGGGGACAAAGTTAAATTTGAGCATAACATTTCATCCTTAGACGGATGGTCAATCTGAAAGGATCATTTAAAATCTTGAGGATCTCTTGAGGTCCTGTGTGCTGGAGTTTGTAGGAAATTGGGAGGATCTCCTGCCCTTGGTGGAGTTAATAGCCATCAAGCTACTATTGGTATGGCTCCATATGAAGCATTGTATGGGAGGAAATGTCGTACCCCAATTTGTTGGGAGGAAGTAGGAGAAAGGAAGCTTTTGGGACTTGAAATAGTACAACTGACAACTGATAAGGTGAGGGTGATAAAAAAGAGGATGAAGGAAGCCCAAGATAGACAAAAAAGTTACGCAGATAACCGAAGAAGGCCTTTGGAATTCCAAGTGGGGGATAAGGTATTTTTGAAGGTGGCGCCTTGGAAAGGCATCATTCGATTTAGAGTAAAAGGGAAATTAGCCCCAAGATATATTGGCCCTTTTGAGATTAAGGAGAGAATCGGGCCAGTTGCCTATCGATTAGAATTGCCTGTATATCTAGATAAGATTCACAATGTGTTCGATGTGTCATTGTTGCGAAAGGCCAAGATAGACCCCTCACAGGTATTGCCACAAGTTCCAATGAAGATTAAAGGGGATCTGACCATGAAAACTAAGCCCGTCATGATCTTAGATCGAGATGAGAAGTTATTGAGGAATAAGAGAGTTCCCTTGGTAAGAGTATTGTGGAGAAGCTCCCGAATAGAAGAAGAAACATGGGAAAGAGAATCCGAGATGAAGGAGAAGTTTCTGCATTTATTCTCCGATATAGGTACGTAACTTGAATTTTGAGGATGAAATTTTTATTAGGAGGGGAGAATGTAAATCCCGGGAAAATCAAGGCTGGATTAAATTAAAGAAAATAAACTAAACTAAAAAGAAGTGGGGTCAAAACGAATACACTTAAATAAAATGAGGTCTAAATAATAATAATAATAATAATGATGATGATGATGATAATGAATAAAGATCTGCAGCTATCATAAAGAGAGGAAAAAGGGAGTTTTTGTATCCATTTTTACAAACCAAGAGACAGACAAAAAAAATTAAAATTCTAAGAACCCATCCAAGATTATGGGTTATACGTAAAATAAACACTGGTGGGCATGGAATTAACAAGAAATTTTGAACAAGAAGAGAAGAGGGGAGGGCCAGCTGTCATTAGAAAGAAAAGGAGGGAGTTTAAGATCGAAACCTTGATTCGTACCGGGTAAGGTGTTCTAAACATGGTTTTATGAGTCGTTTTAAAGTCAATTATAAATTGATGGCAGGATGTTGAATTATAGTTCTTAGACTTGGATTGAGGGAAAAGTATGAGTCGCTAAATTTAAATAACTTCATGCGTTGTGTGTAAATGGAAAGGTTGATGAATCTGGACAGTTTTGTCTCTTCACTTTCAGAGGGATTTCGGGTAGGAGGATGAAGGAATTTAGGATCAGGTTCCTCCATAGAAATTGTAGTTTAGATGTTGACTAACTAAGAAAAATTGGTTTTGCTCAATTTAGAGTTATAGAACTCCAGCTATGGGTCACCAACCGAGACTGGGTCATGAAAGATCGTGTAAGGTAATAGGTCTGGTTTGTTGATAAACAATTTTGACTGCCTTGGAAGCAGATCTGGGTTCTCCTTTCTTAGAGAACTTGTAGGTTCTGTCTTAGCTTTCCAACGAGACTAATCTCGCTTGAAATAGAGTTCTATAACTCTAGATATAGTTGAACATCTGAGGAGAAGTTGGACACTAACAGTTCAATGTCTAGACAGTAACAGTTCATTGTCTACATAGTAACGGTTCAAAAACAAGACAGTAACAGTTCACTGTCTAGACAGTAACAGTTGGACAGTAATAGTTCAATGTCTAGACAGTAACAGTTCAATGTTAGACAGTAACGGTTCAAAAACAAGACAGTAACAGTTTAATGTCTAGACAGTAACAGTTCATTGTTTAAATAGTAACAGTTCAAAAACTAGACAGTAACAGTTCAAAAACAAGACAGTAATAGTTCAATGTCTAGACAATAACTGTTCAATGTCTAGACAGTAACGGTTCAAAAACAAGATAGTAATAGTCCAAATATAAAGAGAGGAATGATAACTATGGTCGGACAAATAACGACAATATTAATGGGTGAAATGAAAAAAAAACATAAAATAATAAGAAATGACTGAAAGAAAGACTTATTGGCTGTTGATATGGTTACTATAAAACATATCCTTGGACAAGAAAAATTTATGAGATAAACCTGTGATTTGCAGGAGGGACCATAGGTGTGGTGCAACAGCAGCAGCAAGGGAGCACAAGTAGAGCTTCTATTGCAGGTAGGTGAATCGCACCTATACTTTCTAAGTTAAATTCCATGATTTTATATATATTACCGAAGTGAAATGTGAATTACTGAATGTATGTGTATTCAAGGTGAAAGGTTGTTGTGTGAATTGTTGGGTGGTGAAATCATCATGGACAAGAGAAATATGAGAAGAGTGATTTGAGGCATGAACTAATATACATTTAGTGTATGTTAGGATCCCGGGTAAGGGGATCCAGCATGTATCGACTGGCATGCATTTAGTGTATGTCAGGATCCCGGATAAGGGGATCCAGCATGCATTGACTGACATACATTTAGTGTATGTCAGGATCTCGGGTAAGGTGATCAAGCATGCATTGACTGGCATACATTTAGTGTATGTTAGGATCTCGGGTAAGGGGATCACCATGTAACAACTAGCATACATTTTGTGTATGTTAGGATCTCGGGTAAGGGGATCAAGCATGCATTGACTAGCATACATTTAGTGTATATTAGGATCTCGGGTAAGGGGATCACCATGTAACAACGAGCATACATTTAGTGTATGTTAGGATCCCAGGTAAGGGGATCACCTTGCATCGACTCCTATAGGGTGATGATGGTTGATACTAGTGGAAATCATGTTTGATTTTATAAAGTCTGGAATTGAGGTTGATGATGGAAGAGGGAACAATTATTAATAGTTGAATAAGGAAGAGATTCTAATGAAAAACCAGAAGGGAGAAGTGAACAAAATATGAATGCATGTTACTTTTTGTTAAATTGTTAAATATCCGTGTTGTTATATTTATTGTGATATTCACATTTCAATAATATGTATTTGTTTCAGGATCATCACATGCACGACAGGAGTAGATTCTAGTTTGTGTTCCCTTCTTGTAATCTAGGTTCTAGGGAGTATACCCTTACATTTTGTAAACATGAAAATGTTTGTATAACTGAATTTGTATAATTAATGTTTAAACTTGAATGAATGAACTTAACCCTGTAGTTCATATAACCATATTTAATATCTACGTGCTTATATTTTTATTCATCCATAATAATAGTTTGTTATATGATGTATACCTTAAATATTAGGGTTGCTAGGTGTGATAATATTGTGGAATTGAAAACCCAGGATGATTGGGTCGGGATCGAGTTATGTGATGCGAGTTATTAGAAGTGTAAACAGGTTACATGTCGATAACTTGGAACCTTCCGGTATAGGGGGAACTTGTTGAAATTTCGGTAGATGTTAATACGCAGACCATGAATATATATATAAAAAAATAAGAAATTTTTTTGAATTACTCTGTTTTTCGGGTGGCGTGAGATTGTTTCTTTTATCTCGGTATAGGGGGGCTATTACAGTTGGTATCAGAGCTTTGGTTGCTATTCCGGGGGGCAAGAATAATCATATGATTTTGAAATGTGTTTCAGGATGGTGAGAACAAGGCAAGGAGCCAGGACTGATCCATCCCTAGTTCGGGGAAGTGACTAGAGTTTTCGTAATGAAAATGATCCAGACTGGGATCCCTTGGCAGACACCTTCTCTCATATACCTGTAGCATCAATATACTTAGAAGGGGACGAGCCAGTGAGACTTCGAGATGATTCCATGTTGTACCAAGTGTTATTCTAAAAGCCCTTTTTGATCAAGTAAGCAATTTGAACTGATAAATGGCGCTCTCAAAACTGGAAGAGTTTTCCTATAAAGGTCATGGCTTCATGGATTAAGCTACTTGTTATTATGCATGTTGATAAAATTGATGCTAAAAAAGGGAAACAATTTTTTTTTATAAAGCCTCAAGTTTTGACTTGCATATTTTTGTTTTTTGAAATATACAGAAGGTCACTTCATCACAAAGCATCAAAAAGATATACCCAAAATCAGAATCTAAAATGGATACAAAGAAACATAAAAAAAGCCATTGTAATCTTACAACGGGTCAATTTTTGTTTTCAAAATACATGACAATCAAAGGACTGTATATTTTAAATAACATGTGTTGGGTTTTTGATAAAAAAAGCTTGATTTTCAAAATCTTTTCCAAAACTGACATCTCTCTGATTTCATTTCAACAATTAGACTTGAATAGACATTATCTTTGAAATATGAGAGTTGATTCCAGAACAAGATTGTCAAACAGGAAGAACATTGACTGAATTTGCAAAATCCTTGACATAAATGATATTGGCACTTCTCAACACTCCTTGAAAAGTTGAGCAGCCGGGGGGCAATATAGTGGACTATGAGAAGGAAAAACAAGTAGTATCCCGATCAATATGGTTCAAAGAAAGATAATTAATGAGCGAGCACATTTCGATCATATTGGGGGCAATATAGTTTGAAGACAATCATGATCCAAGTGAACTCTAGCAGCAATTGAGAGTAAAGATGTGCCTGAAGGACATCTTCATATTGTCATTTGGGTTTTCCCTTTGAAACATGGTTATGACTCTTGGAAGATGTTATCACATAGCTGCTTTTGAATGAATGTCAGAAGGATGCACACCATCAAGACTGATTATGGGACAATGCTTCACTGGAAGGACATCTTCATATCGTTATCTTGGGTTTATCCTTTGAAGCATGACTACCGACCGATGTGAACACGATTAAATGTAAATGAATGTTGAAAAGATGAAAATCACCAAGACTGACTGTGGAACAAAGATGCACCTACAGGACATCTTTACATTGTCCTCTTTGAAGCATGGCTATCGATTAATATTGTCATGACTGCATTTGAATGAATATTGAAGAGATGCACAACACCAAGACTAATTGAAGAATAATGCTTCATAGAAAGGACATCTTCATATCGTCATCTGGTTAAAGACGCGCTTCACCGCCTGAGTATGGGTGATAAAAGCAACATCATTGATGAGCCCGAGATATTTCTTTTCACAATTTGATTAGATGAGCATAGGGGAATTTGTTAAAAAGAACATTGAGCATACAACAATGAACCTTTTACTACAAGCTGTGAGATGCATATCTAGACGACTGGATAGTTTTCAAGAAGACTGATGATCACATATATTTGAATAGTATTGTTTCCACTAGAGGCAAGTTCATGAATGATTGGCAATCTAGGATGAGGTCGACAATAGAAAAACTCTTAATGAGTGTATGCACGATGCGCACAATCAATGAGAGAACAATTTCTCAGGAGAGTCTAGAAGATGAATGATTGGTTAATCTCATTCATGATGAATCAAGTAACACCACACTTAGGGGGCACGGTCATGCTTGGTAAGCAACGAGAGCATAAATCATCACGGACAACCTACGATAAACACTGCATTTACAATTGAATGGACGGCTAGCACAGAAAAACAAGGAAGGCTTTGAATAGTAAACAAATGAGTGTCAGAAATGGGGGACTTATATTTCTCAAGTAAGTATACATGCATATCAATCATGCATTGCTTTCATCATTGACAGATTAGTGTTACACTATCACTTATTGGGTAGTGCGTTTTCTAACCCTACCTCCTTTTCAAGTGCACCTTTGAGCCCTCACTTCCTTTTGAGTGCGCCTTTGAGCCACCATCTCTTGGGTAGTGTATTTTCTAACCCTATCTCCTTTTCGAGTGCGCCGTTGAGCCCTCGCTTCCTTTTGAGTGCGCCTTTAAGCCCTCACTTCCTTTTGAGTGCGCCTTTAAGCCACCATCTTTTAGGTAGTGCGTTTTCTAACCCTACCTCCCTTTTGAGTGCGCCTTTGAGCCCTCACCACTTAGGTAGTGTGTTTTCTAACCCTACCTCCCTTTTGAGTGCGCCTTTGAGCCCTCACCACTTAGGTAGTGTGTTTTCTAACCCTACCTCCTTTTCGAGTGTGCCGTGGAGCCCTCGCTTCCTTTTTGAGAGTGCCATTGAGCCCTTGCTTTCTTTTGAGTATGCCTTTGAGCCCTCACTTCCTTTTAAGTGTGCCTTTGAGCCATCATCTTTTAAGTAGTGTGTTTTCTAACCCTATCTCCATTTGAGTGCGCCTTTGAGCCCTCACTTCCATTTTTGAGTGCGCCTTTGAGCCCTCACTCATCTTTTCTTGGGTAGGTCACCCATTATAATTCGACCATTCTTCATGTTTTTTTATCTGAGTAGGTCACCCATTACAATGAGACCACTATTTCTTTTTCCACTTGGGTAGGTCACCCATTACAATGACACCACTTTGAGTATGCTTGGGGAGGTCGCCCATGAAAATAGACTAGGGCAAGTGTATGTGTGGGTTGGTCGCCCCTGAAAATAGACCACTTTGAGTATGTGCGGGCAGGTCGCCCATGAAAATAGACCAGGGCAAGCGTGAGTGTGTGGGCTGGTCGCCCCTGAAAATAAACCACTTTGAGTATGTACGGGTAGGTTGCCCATTAAAATAGACTAGGGTAAGCGTGAATGTGTGGGCTGGTTGCCCCTAAAAATAGACCACTTTGAGTGTGTGTAGGCAGGTCACCCATGAAAATAGACTAGGGTAAGTGTGAGTGTGTGGGCAGGTCGCCCGTGAAAATAGACCATTTTTCTTATAAAAATAGAGGGTCTGGAGACACACAAGATTTTGGTTCTGGTTAAAGGGGACTGGCGAAAGGAATCTCAGTTTAGCCTAACCACATATAGTATTTTGGTTCTGGTTGAAGGGGATCGGCAAAAGGAATCTCAGTTTAGCCTAACCACACACAGGATTTGGGTTCTGGTTAAAGGGGATTGGCGAATGGAATCTCAGTTTAACCGAACCACACACAACATTTTTTTTTAATCAAATGTTAGAGATTTTATAGATCAAAAAAGACTAGCTGGAAAACCAGCAAGCCAAATATACACAAGTACAAAGCTAGCGGGAAAAGGCTCCCAACAAACACAAAAGAATTAATACAACCCAAGAAACAAACCATCGTTTATTTTAGGAACCCAAGGACACAGGTGCCTAGGATAACCGAGTGAAAACCACCTAAAAAAATAAACCAATCCACATTTACACAGGGAAAGAGTGACAACAATCGGAGACTTAAATCCATGGACCACCCGAAAATATAAAAGGTAGGACCAACAGCGAAAACAAGCACGTATAAGCAACATTTTGGTTTTGGTTCAAAGGGAATGATGAAAGGAATCTCAGTTTAGCCTAATCACACACAAGATTTGGGTTCTGGTTAAAAGGGATTGGTGAAAGGAATCTCAGTTTAGCCTAACCACACACAACATTTTGGTTCTGGTTAAAAGAGATTGGCGAAAGGAATCCCAGTTTAGCCGAACCATACATAGGATTTGGGTTTTGGTTAAAGGGGATTGGCGGAAGGAATCTTAGTTTAGCTAAATCACACACAGGAGTTTTATTCTGGTTAAAGGGGATTGGCGAAAGGAATCTTGGTTTAGCCCAACCACACAGGATTTTGGTTCCGGTTAAAGAGGGTTGGCAAAAGGAATCTCAGTTTAGCCAAACCACATACAGGATTTGGCTTCTAGTTAAAGGGGATTGGCGAAAGGAATCTCAGTTTAGCCCAACCACACACAGGATTTGGCTTCTAGTTAAAGGGGATTGGCGAAAGGAATCTCAGTTTAGTCTAACCACTTCCAGGATTTGGGTTTTGGTTAAAGAGGATTGGTTAAAGGAATCTCAGTTTATCCCAACCACACACAGCATTTTGGTTATGGTTAAAGGGATTGGTGAAAGGAATCTCAGGATTGGCAATAGGAATCTCAGTTTCGCCAAACCACACACAGGATTTTGGTTCTCGTTAAAGGTGATTGGCGAAAGGAATCTCAGTTTAGCCCAACCACAAAGAATATTGGTTCGGGTTAAAAGGGATTGGAGAAAGAGTTCTCAGTTTAGCCCAACCAGACATAGGATTTGGGTTCTTGTTAAAGGTAATTGACGAAAGGAATCTCAATTTAGCCGAACCACAGCCAGGATTTTGGTTTCGGTTAAAGCGTATTGGCGAAAGAAATCGCAGTTTAGCTGAACCACACACAGGATTTGGTTTCTTGTTAAGGGGATTGGTGAAAGGAATCTCATTTTAGCCCAGCCACATACAAGATTTGGGTTCTTATTAAAGGGGATTGGCAAATGGAATCTCAGTTTAGCCGAACGACACGCATGATTTTGGATCTTCTTAAAGGGGATTGGAAAAAGTATCTAAGCTTAGCCTAACCACACCAAAAATTTGGGTTCTGGTTAAAGGGGATTGGCCAAATGAAACTCAGTTTAGCCTAACCACACACTACATTTTGGTTCTGGTTAAAGGGGATTAGCGAAAGGTATTTCAATTTAGCTGAACCACACCCAGGATTTGGGTTCTGGCTAAAGGGGATTGGCGAAAGGAATCTCAGTTTAGCCCAACCACACACAGGTTTTGGCTTTTTGTTAAAGGTAATTGGCGAAAGGAATCTCAGTTTAGCCAAACCACAGCCAAGATTTTGGTTCTGGTTAAAGAGGATTGATGAAGAAATCGTTGTTTAGCAAACCACGCACAGGATTTGGTTTCTAGTGAAAGGGGATTGGCGAAAGGAATCTCAGTTTAGCAAAACCACACACTACATTTTTGTTCTAGTTAAAGGGGATTGGTGAAAGAAATCTCAGTTTAGCCCAACCACACACAGGATTTGGGTTCTGGTTCAAGGGGATTGGCGAAAGCCATCTCAGTTTAGCCCACCCACACACAGGATTTGGGTTCTGGTTAAAAAGGATTGGTGAAAGGAGCCTCAATTTAGCCTAACCACACACAGGATTTGGGTTCTGGTTAAAAAGGATTGGCGAAAGGAGCCTCAATTTAGCCTAACCAAACACAGGATTTGGGTTCTGGTTAAAAAGGATTGGCGAAAGGAACCTCAATTTAGCCTAACCACACACAAGATTTAGGTTCAGGTTAAAGGGGATTGGCGAAAGGAATCTCAATTTAGCCCACCCACACACAACATTTTGGTTCTGGTTCAAGGGGATTGGCAAAAGAAATCTTAGTTTAGCCCAACAACACACATCATTTGGGTTTCTGGTTAAAGGTGATTGGCGAAAGGAATCTCAGTTTAGCCCAAGCGCACACAGGATTTTGGTTCTCGATAAAGGGGATTGGTGAAAGGAATCTCTGTTTAGCCCAACCACACACAGGATTTGGGTTCTTGTTAAAGGGGACTGGGGAAAGGAATCTCAGTTTAGCCCAACCACACACAGGATTTGGGTTCTTGTTAAAGGTAATTGGCGAAAGGAATCTTAGTTTAACCGAACCACACCCAGGATTTTGGTTTAGGTTAAAAGGTATTGGTGAAAGCAATCACAGTTTAGTCGAACCACACACAAGATTTGGTTTCTGGTTAAAGGGGATTGGCGAAAGGAATCTCATTTTAGCCCAGCCACACACAAGATTTGGGTTCTTATTAAAGGGGATTGGCAAATGGAATCTCAGTTTAGCCGAATGACAAGCAGGATTTTGGATCTTCTTAAAGGGGATTGACGAAAGTATCTAAGCTTAGCCTAACCACACCCAAGATTTGGGTTCTGGTTAAAGGGGATTAGCGAAAGGAATCTCATTTTAGCCAAACCACATAGAATTTTGGTTCGCGTTAAAGGGGATTGGCGAAAGGAATCTCAGCATAGCCCACCCACACACAGGATTTGGATTCTGGTTAAAAAGGATTGGAGAAAGGAATCTCATTTTAGCCCACCCATACACAGGATCTGGGTTCAGGTTAAAGGGGATTGGCAAAAGGAATCTCAGTTTAGCCCACCCACACACATCATTTCGGTTCTAGTTCAAGGGGATTGGCGAAAGGAATCTCAATTTAGCCCAACCACACACAACATTTGGGTTTCTGGTTAAAGGTGATTGGCGAAAGGAATCTCAGTTTAGGCCAAGCACACACAAGATTTTGGTTCTCGTTAAAGGGGATTGGTGAAAGGAATCTCAGTTTAGCCCAACCACACATAGGATTTGGGTTCTTGTTAAACTAGATTGGTGAAAGGAATCTCAGTTTAGCCCAACCACACTCAGGATTTGGGTTCTTGTTAAAGGTAATTGGCTAAAGGAATCTCAGTTTAGCTGAACCACAGCCAGGATTTTGATTTCGGTTAAAGGGTATTGGCGAAAGAAATCGTAGTTTAGCCGAACCACACACATGATTTGGGTGCTGGTTAAAGGGGATTAGAGCAAGGAATGTCAGTTTAGCCCAACCATACAGGATTTTGGTTTTGGTTAGGGGGATTGGCGAAAGGAATCTTAGTTTAGACCAATCACACACAAGATTTTGGTTCTGTTAAAGGGGGTTGGCAAAAGTAATTTGAGTTAAGCCAAACCAATCACAGGATTTGGGTTTTGGTTAAAGAGGATTGGTGAAAGGAATCTCAGTTTAGCCCAACCACACGCAGGATTTTGGTTTTGGTTAAAGGAGATTGGTGAAAAGAATCTCAGTTTAGCCCTACCACACAGGATTTTGGTTCCGGTTAAGGGGGATTGGCGAAAGGAATCTCAGTTTAGCCCAAGCACACACAGAATTTGGGTTCTGGTTAAAAGGGATTGGCAAAAGGAATCTCAGTTTAGCTCAACCACATAGGATTTTGGTTCCGGTTAAAGGAATCTCAGTGTAGCCTAACCACTCCCAGGATTAGGGTTCTGGTTGAAGGGGATTGGTGAAAAGAATCTCAGTTTAGCTAAACCACACACAACATTTTGTTTCTTGTTAATACAGGATTGGCGAAAGGAATCTTAGTGTAGCCTATCCACATACATAATTTTTGTTCTTGTTGATGCAACCATATTATTTGATAGTTTCACCCACATTTAACTAGTGTTTTGCCTATGTTTTATATATAAAATGTCTTGATATTCTTTGTTTTATGTTTTGAAGGCACTTTTGGGTGAAAGATGTAAAAAGGAGTAAATTGGAGGTAATTGGCATATTTGACCTTCAGTTGATGTTTTGTGCAGAGCGTGAGCTCTAGAGGTCGAAATGAAGTGATTCTACTTAAGGGAGGACTATTTTGTAAAATAGAGACTAGGTTTCCTAGGATATAAAAAGAATGAGAGAAGAGAAGGTGGGCAGCCAGCCAAGAGGAGAAAAATGCCCCCCTCCTCTAAGAAACTCAAAATTATGCATTCTTCCTTCTTTTTGATTAGTTGTTCAACAAACATGCAAGGCTAAACACTTTTTCTTCGTTGCAAGGACACGGAAACCTTCGAATTTCAAGAACTGTGAGATTTATTTTACCTTTTCTTTTCTGTTTATATGATGAATATGTTTGTTCTTCTATGCGTATTTTTCCTATGATTGTTTATTTTAATTGCTAGAGCGGACTCTAAGTTATTATTGTAGACAATTTTTTGCTACGTTTGATATCAAAACCGGAGTTGTGGTATATGAACTTATGAAGCAACTGAGTTTAATAATTATGGCGGATCTACGTTATTAATCTTAGGGAGAACATTCAATCAAATCAAACATAGACTGCAGACAGTTATGTTTTCTTGATTAATCAACTTATCTAGTTCTTAAGGCTGCCATTGAATTAAATTACTA
>Ga0307510_10002766_pt1 | contig 20093 bp, 17 predicted proteins | sample 12_EM_MG_FD_207224 | JGI IMG/M metagenome (GOLD analysis project Ga0307510, IMG submission 207224) | Populus trichocarpa ectomycorrhiza microbial communities from riparian zone in the Pacific Northwest, United States - 12_EM | ecosystem: Host-associated > Plants > Roots > Unclassified | place... | reverse complement strand
GTCAGGATTGGCTATGATATGAGTACGTTTTTACCCTGGAGGGGTTGAAGGCGAGGGAGGCGGAGATAGCAGGTGCAGGATCATGTTCCGGTACTATAGTCTGGCGACATTGTTGATTTGGTCGCACCAACACCAATTGGGCGCTGTGGTTCTGTCTCTGTCTCTTTCCTCTTCACCTCTCTACCATGGATTTGAGTTATTGAAATTTATCTGGGCGCCTAACTAACTTTGGGGTGTCGCAGGTTCACTCTCACCTACCAATTCCGACTTCTCGCTGCCATCCAATGCACGCAACTCGTTATCAAACTTACTGATCGTTCATCCTATCGCTGCGCTTTTTACTCTAATATTACTGGTCCTCGCAGTCGTATCCCACCTTCACTCGCCTGCACACTCGCCTCGTTACTTGCTAGCACTTCTCATACTTGCGTTACCAACCTTCTTGCTTTCGCTTCTGGCTTTCTTGGTTGATATCTTGATCTTCCTTCCGCACGTGCAATGGGGTGGTTGGGTGGTTTTGGGCGCGACTATTCTGATTGCGATAGCAGGAGTAGTAATGTGTGGAATGCGTAGGACAGTTTTGTCGAAAAAAGCGAGGAGAAAGAGGATAGAAGATAACGCCGCTATGAACGGCCAAGAATTCTACGCATCACAAGCCCTTGCTCGAGAACGTGCTACTGCCCCTACCCAAGGCGACAAGCTCCCCGAATTTGCTACGTTCGAGGTGAACAAGACCACACCAGGTGAGCCAGAGGGTGAGAGAATCCCGCTCAATCCTAGATCTAGAACTGTTTCACCACCCATACCAGGCGCTGGATCGGATGGGTCGTTTACAAGGAGCAATACCTTGACAAGGGAACCGAGCGACAGAAGTGTGGGATATGGTCTACCGCCTAGAGGCGCTGGACCTTTATCCAGACCCATGCCTCCAGGACAGGTAAGGAATCAGTACTCAAATGGGGCATTACAAGCAGGGGCTGGCGGAAGCTCGGGGCCGTATGGAGTTCCGCCTCCACAGAGGGGCGGGTATGATAGGGGGTATGGGGGAGATGTATACGGAGAGCGGGGCCCACCGCTTGGTGGATTTAGGGGACCGACACCACCCGGGATGTACCCTCCTGCGGGAGGACTGACTCCCCCGCCAAGAAGAGGCCCTTCACCAGGTCAGTTTGTGCCCCGGCCGCCTGCCGGCAATGCTTATGGTGGTGGAGGCCCGGGATATGGCATGAGTCCACCACCACCAAATAATGGAATAATGGGGCCTCCTCCCCAAGGGGGGATGCGTGGTGGACAGGTTCCGTACGGTGGAATGGGGGGACCGCCTCCAGGAGTGGTGATGACAGGTGCAAGAGGAGGACCTATGCCTCCATCCGAGCCACAGGAATTCCCCGAGGGTGGGATCGCTGATGAGAGGAGGGAGTTTGAAAAGACACTACCTATGGCTGCTGCAGTTGGAGTTGGAGGTGCAAGGGGAGATGAGCGTGGAGGTGGACTGAGTGGGCCAGCAGAATTAGATGAACGTCCTTCAGAACCTCCCCACACTGGAAGGCTATCCGTGGTAAACGAAAACGGAAGGTCAACCCCACAAGACGAGTAACTCTCCCACTTGCCTATCCCGGGCCATTGCTTCCTTGCTAACAAACCCTACAGATACGTACCACCCCGCCAAGCCTGGAAACAACAGCATAGCAACACCCCTCCCCCACAATCCCGCTCCCCTCCGCCAGTAGAGCTCCCCGCGGGCCCATCCTCGCCGCCCTCGGATTACCCCCCAACGTCCCCAACCAATGCCGCAAGCTCCTACTACGAAGACGTTGTCCCCGCCTTCGACACCAACCTTCCACATCCCCGCTCCCTTACACCAGGGTATCCCACCTCTTCTTCTTCCTCTCCCCACAATCCTCCTGCTTTCCCACCACCCCCCCTCCCAATAGAACCCCATCGCAACCCCTCTAACCAAACACTCGAGGAACTGCAGGATGGGCACAGGTCACCCACAATGAGCCTCTCTAGCAACTTCACCAGCATTTCACAGAGACCGCCCAATCCAAACTGGCAGCCACCTCCCCAGCAACAACAACAACAACAACAATATCAGCAGGGGAGAAGGGGGTTGACGGCGAGTCAGGTGCTAGGCGGAAACCCGGACTTTATGTTACCGGGGAATGGAAGGGGTGGACAGAGGGGTAGAGGCGGCGGGCCTGTTGGCATGGGAAGGTAGTTGGATTGTACAATGAGTGGTAGTATATATATATTTGGGGTGGACTTTTTTCCCGCCGAGGTTCATTGGCCTATTCATCTAGCACTTGCTCTGCGGTTGCCTTTTTGTATTGCTCTGCGGTATTTGGGTTTTTTCTCTTTGCTTCGATTCTTTGATCCGATTTTTTTCTTCCCCACCCCCACAGGAGATTTGGCGGATAAGCGGGTCTAACGGGAGTATCATATCGCTGGGCTTTCATTTCCTTTCTTCTCTGCCTTCATCTACTCATCGCTCCTGGCCGCCATATTATCTTCTCGTAATTGTATTTGCCAGCGCTACTTCACTCATTTCCCCTATGATATCTGCCTTACCTGCCTATGGTATTTCACTAGTAAAGGGAGAAAGGAGGGAAGGAAAAGAAAGTGTGAGCTGGAACCGGATATTATGAACACAAAATTCCAAACCTTTCACTAGGAGTCTTGTTTTTCTATTTCCACCTTTTTATCATCTTTTGTTTATTCATTGCGGTCTTTGAGGCGTTGGTGGTTGGGATTGTGTCGGCTGCCCTCGGCGCGCATTGCCGGTGTCCACCAAGACATAGTACTACCAGTATTGATCGTTGGGTCGTTTGGTCGTCGTGCCTCCGCCTAAGCTATGGCACTTGGCTTAGATGAATGATTACGCCCGGGCCTTTATACTTATGGGTTGTGGATTTGGGCTGTGCTTAGATTTATGATCCAGGTTATTCTTTTCTTGGCTTTCATAATCTTTGTGGGATTTTTTGTTTATTTTTACTTACGCTTTCTCTTTTTGCATTGCCGTTTCGTTTCGCATGGGTTTGATATGTACTTTAGGAAAATTGGGTTTTCGGAGTGATGAATTGATGGATGGGTAACTTGGGGCCTGTTTGGCGCGCCGTAATATAAAAGAGATGTCGTTTTTCATGTGGACTTAATTTCTGCTGCTTGGATCCCTCTAGCTCGGGGACACAAAAGAGTTCGTATCTAACGACAGCTGTCTCGTTCATAACTAGGAAAGCAAAGAAGAAACAGGTACCGGTAAGAGGTCCAAAAGCCGAGCTACAATTAAAGGGGCGCAGTGTTAACATAATATTTCATTACAACAGAAACGCAGTAAAGGTTAGAAGAGCGCCGCTTTTATGGCGCGCCAAACAGGGCATTAGTTGGAAATGATGAGCCCGCAGTATTCGGAGCATCACAGCAGACTACTCGGGGGCGAAATATCCTTCCTTGGGGTTGGGATAGGATCTGTGAGCGGGACAGGCTCCTTAGTACTTGAAGCTTGCAAAATAGTATGCCTCTCTATATCCAACAGAGAGGCTAGGGAAGAGGGAAGAAGGGAGGGGCTGCGGAATCAGCCGCGGTGTTTAATCGCGCTCCCCCCCCAAGCTTGGAGCTGGTAGGATTGATATTTGATTGCGCCTCCCTATGACACGGGTTATATTATATACCAAGGGCGCCGTTCCGCGCCTGGGTCCCCCGCCTTCGCTCTGGTACCTACCTACCCGTGGCAGCGAGGCTTCCTGGGCCAGTAGAGCCCGAGATTTCGCAAAGATTCCCGATCACCGGGTACGCCGTTTGGGCAGGTAGTCCGGGGGTGGGGGGTTCAAGAAGCGTTTGGTACCGGGATTGAGTGAGGCGGGCCCCCCCTTCATATCGGGCCCGGAAAACGGAGGAAGCTTATGAAGTGCGGGGTGGGGGTGTTAAACCAGTGCCTAGGCACTGGGTCGTCCACAAATGCAATTTCTGGAAGTCTCGAGAAATCGAGCCTGAGATGCTTTGTGTATCATATCTGTCTAACTAGCTGTGAGTCGGTTGAGCGTGCTTCGTGCTGATGGAAGACTGGGAATCGGTATGACAAGTCTGGCTCTGTGGTGCTGCCGGTGAGGGGTTCTTGAAAGGTTTTGTATTGAAGCGAACGTACTGCGAGGGCCTACTTGATTTTCTTGGGGTAACCATAGTAGTTGAATTGGTTGAAAGGGCGATGGTCAGAGAGACTGACCATACTCCTTGGTTTTGGAGCTCAGTATCACTCCAATATAACTCCAGCAGAGATCGGGAAAGTGTGTGCGTGCGCGGGTGCATTCTAATGGACTTGTTGGCTGGGAGTGGGTTGGTGTCGACGGATATCCCAGATATTGGCCCTCCCGGAAGTGATAGAGAGTGGGAAAGTGGGAGTGGGGAGCGGAGATGAGGCCGAAGGGATTGTGGTCCTTGTGGATATAATCTACAGGGGTCACCGCTAGATTGTGAATTGAATCCTCACGCTACGAAAAGGCAAAGAGAGCCCCGATGGTGCCCCATTGTGTTTTTCCCGTCCCATGGACTCGATCGGCCTACGATGGGGGAGGGGGACCTAACCTAACTTATGAGGGCCGAGAGCTGAAACACCGCTGGGAACACCGGCTACGGCGAATTGAAGCTTCGCGGTGCCGTAGTATGTCTAAGCGATAACGGGCTAGTTGTTGGGAGGGGGTAACGGGTGCTTTGTGGGGTGGTTGGGGGTCACGGGAGCGCACTAGAATTTGTATGTAATAGTTACAATTTGAATTGTGCGGCTAGTCTAGGTGAGGTAGAGACAAGGTTTATCGGCCGTTCCAAGAGGAAACCCTCCGTATCGAGGGAGATAATACTACATATTATGGGTATGCAAACGCTGGTATGTATCGAAATGGACACGAAGTCAACTACGCACTGGTTTTCAACACGGTTGCGATACCTCGCCATTGTGAATCTCTGACTACGCAGTCCCCGATATACTATTGAATCTGTGGAAACTCCTATCACAAGCCAAATAGAAGGGAATTTGGCGGTGAGGGCGAAACGAGTGATTTACCGTGATAACAGATCCCCAGCCACCGAGCGGGTTTCGGCTTTCTGTCCAATATTTGCTGATCCCGTGCACCCTGTTTTATTGATTGATGATTTCTGTAGGAAAGACTCCAAGAAGCCGTGATTGGGAAGGAGTTCCCCTTAACATCAATTTCTAAAAAAGTCCACATCAGTTTTTCAGTTCAATTTTCTCCGCTTTTTTTTTTCCTTCCTACCGCGACCACGGCAGGGGTTCAGATTGGGCCTTTAGCCGAGAGAGAGGCGAAGTTCATAGCTAAAAGTGAGTTGTAGGAAATTGCTTTCCAGGCAAAGAAAATCAAAAAATCATTGAGGAATTCCAGCACTCATGACCCTCTCGAAACCGGTGATAAGCATTCCCTCTCCCGGTGTCTGATAGTGCGAAACTTATCTTTCCGGTGTCGGGCTTAGATTTATACCATAAGCTTTGAGGATATGTTCTGGAAGAAGCCCGACAAAGGCACCCCTGCCACAATTACTGCCGGATCGAAAGGAAATGCCACCTTTGACGGGTCACCCTGGACACAGGTGCACTTACTGAAATGATAGGTTTATATGACCGTTAATGAGGATAATGTGGTTTTTTCCTGCAGCAAACCTCTCCGGTCACGTTACTGCTGGAAACCTTGAATGGTGTTCAGAATACCGGTATGCGGTTATTCTAAATCAAAGTGGTGAAAGGAAAAAAACTCTGTTTCACCGGAGTCTCCTCCCGCAGGATCTGCACGACTCCCGGTGAGCCAACCCCGCCACCCTGCCGAGTGTGGGCCTCGCCAGTGCATGTGCTCATTCACGCTGTATGGCATGGAGTCAAACTCTGCCACCCTCTAGCGGGGCTGGTCGCCCTGGAGCTTCATTGGGTAAGGCCGGTCCTCAGTCTCTCGGGCTCCTGGGGGAGAGGGGGGGGACGCGATGCAGGGGAAATACGCCACTCCAGCAGTCGCTTTCTTATCGCCCGGCTTGGGTGATACTAGCAATCGATTGTCCTTGTTTTTCCGCGCAAGAAAAACAAACTAAAACTGAGCGCCCACCCACACTCGGGCTCTAGAAACTCTGGTTCGATGATTTGTTTATGAATTCGTGATTACATATCTGTGGAAATCGATGGTGGGGTAGGTATCAGTCACTGGAGTGGTGGAGCATATGTATTACATAGCGCCCTGTTCAAAACCTCTGGTTCCAGGAAGGGAAGCTTGATTCTGGGGGTGAAAACTGTTGATTATAATGCGGGGGACTGGGCATTTCGAGATGAATTTGGTCTGTCGGGATCCTCTGTCCCTCGGCCCCTGTTTTTAGAGCACCGGATGGGGTTGGTGGCACTGTTGGCCTCCCAAGTTTTCTGAATTCCGAAAGTTTTCCTTATTGACGGAACGTTTGTGTTCCAATCCCCGTCGTTCTGAGTAGATTTTGGAGCTATACCCTGGCCATGGTGATTGTTGCGCCTGCGGGTCTATCGCCTATTAGAATTATGGCCCGTAGGATAAGGTGGGAGCTCTGTTTCTCGGGGAGATGTCTACATTCATCAATTTTCGAGTGAGAAAATGTGACGTAATGTGGATTTTCCCTTCTAATCTAGCCTAGGCTTTCCATGGATTAGGCAGGACGTATTGGATAAGGAGGGGCCGTGAGCAGGATAGACAGGAGGAACTGCCTATGCCAGTGGCAACGTCTGCGTATGCCGGTGAGATTAATGAGATCCAGTGGCAAACTTGTGGCAAATATAAAATTTATTATGTTCATCGGAGTTCTTCTACTCACGCGGCCGGATTGAAATCAGAAGGGCCTATTTTGGACTTGTGCATGATTAGTGATAGTTAACCATATATGGTATAAACTCGCCAAATTCGGTGGAAAATCCCACCATACTCGTGGCACTGCACTAATGGGAGCCTTGGCTGCATAGCGAGTTTGGAAAACCTATACCATATGTGGTTAGCTGTCACCTGACAAGCACTAGTCCAAAACTAGGCCTTCTGATTTCAATCCGGCCGCGTGAGTACAGTACGTGATTATATTAACTTGATTTTTTTACTGGGGGCTTCCTGAAGCACCTCCAGACCAATAATATGCAAGTGTTTCTCTCTTGCCGCTGGATCTTGCTTCCCCCAGTTTTCCGATATATCTTACCGGTACCGGTATGCGCATATGAAGTTGAACTACCGGTACTCGAGTACTGCGAGCGATGACCAGATGGATCTGCAGCTCTATTTGCGTCTCTAATAGGTCATCCGCAATGTCTTCCTGGAACAGCGAAGCCAGCTGCCACTCCGTCCACTCAGACTGCGACCCGGGCTGCAATATCCGCATCAGGCACATCTGGAGCGTCAAGCATTGCAAGTGGTGCGGCAGCTCATATATAACGGGGGAAAGTTCTACGTTGTGTCGACTGTTGGTTCCTATCTGTCCCATAGCCTGCGAGTCCATGTGTAATCACTCGTTGTTACAAAATTTACTACGCACGGCGAATGCAAGTTAGTCGCCCATGCCGGAGAATTAGGTCAATGTCAACAGGGCTCTAGAGACTACTTCAGGGCGTCTGGGATGGACGTCCTCCGGATTTGGGGGCTTTGTTGGCGTAATTTCTAGTTCTAGTCCAACTACAATTTTTCATATGATACGATTCTCCCACCGGGAACGGAGCGTAGGGACATCCGGAAATTTCGATGGTGGTATAGAAGGCGGAATGATCCTTCGCTCATGCACGTAGCTTTGGAGCGGCAGCACTCCAACCGCTGATAATGGGGCAAATCGCTTTTAGAGATTGGACTACCCTAAGATCTGGAGGAATTGAGAATCTCGCTAGGGCGTTGGAGTTGCCTCTCCCAGTAAAGTCTTCTGTGTCTTCCTTTTTGTTGTGTCCCAGATGAAGGCTGAAAGAGAATCTTTTGGCCATGTTTTCTTCCTTTAATCCGGAGAGGGAAATTACGGACGTCCTAGCGTCATTATTAATTATTCCAGTACCTACGGTAATAGTCTCTGCCGGGAGGGCCAGAAACATCCGACTTGGTATGTGCTTCTACGTTGATAGCAGATGTAGTGAAAAGGGCCAGTGATATGATGGGGGGGGGGAGGAAAGCGTGGGGGAATATAGACAGATACACTAATTTCGATGACAGCGGAGAGGATAGATGCATGGTGCTTTCTACACCAACACCTCTACTGGCAATGTCCTGACGTTTGTGAACACAACTGCTATTGCATACCAGCAAAATCCTGAGGGTCCAGCTGATTTTTTTACCGATATGCAATAGCAGTTGTGTTCACAAACTTCAGGAAATTACCAGTATCAAGAGCGCGTACAAGAAGAATGTGAGAGCGCTTACGATCCATACAGTATAACCGAAACCTCTACCTTCCCGTGGTAGCTAACCAATAAGTGTGGAAATTCTAGTGCTCATCTGCAGCGATTTACCTTTTCGACGACTGGTAACATTAAATTCTAAAGGCTCTGATGAGGGGGAAACTTAGGCGCTACCCCCGCTCGCAACCAGCTATGCCCACAAAGTGGGTTGGGGAGATCTCTACATGCATCAAATCACTCGATCCCAACTACACGGCAATCTATTGGCCATGATGGCATTTCAACAGGCCCAGGAACTCAGATTGGAAATGTGGTGTGGGTGAGCGGGTATGTCCACTAGGAAGAGCGCTACCACAGGAGCCACAGCCACCCTAATGATTTCTTCAAGTCTAGCATGGGGCATACATACCTCAGGCTTCCTAACGCCAACTACGGAACGTTCCACTTTTACGTGAACTCTTTGTCGAGAACTTACGCCTAGGGTGATTAATGGACCAAGGGCTACGCCGTGGTGGCCACCACCATCCGAAGTAAGTCAGCTTTACCCTATCCTGTTCGTCTTCCTATTACTAACAAGTGGAATACGCCTGAGTGTCTGCCGGAGGTTGTTCTCGTGATCTCCGTAACCCTGGACATAAAGTATACATCCCTATTTCTAACCAGATAGTGGGGACATCCCAATCATTCCAAGCCAGCAATTTTGCACCATATTGCCTAATGGTGGCAGAGCTCGCTACGATAGGAGCACGATGTATACCGATAACAGAGAGTTTGCGCAGTCTGACCTAGGCGGGAGCTATCAATAGTGTTTCTAGAGGCTATCACTCTAGGACTCATGAAGCTCCCATACAAATAGCTGACTCATGTTAACACCACTTGCTCCAGTAGGCCCCTCTCCACAACCCTCCAATGTCGAATGAAATGAAATATTTGCGCAGTATGTCAGAGGAGGAATGCTTAAAGAGGCGATGTATGTCTCATGCTCCCAAGAGCGCGTATTGGACTCGTAGTAAGACAACGGTTCTCTTCACAGTTTTAATGTCTAGATCAAATAGTTATTTAAGGCATGCAAACAGTCCAATATAATTCTGCTTCTATTCAAACTACTTTATCAGTGTGTCTAGATACCATATTCACCCTTGCGATCCGCTACCGTAAAAACTGTAATAATTGAGTGGTGTGCTATGTGGTTGAGTTAGAGTAAGCGACTCAGAAAAGGGGGAAATTAGTGTCTTAAATCTATTTTGGTATTTTTGGCGGATTCATTTCAGCTCAGTTGAACCTTGTATCAACGACATCACAATGCCACCTTCAAAAGAAATAAAGTAAGAAATTTAAATGTAAAATAAACAATTCAAATTCATTGTCTCTTTAAACTTCAAAAATATTGATTCTCTATTTCTATTTGATATAATAATATCCAATTCTTTGCACTTGAAAAGTCAACAATAACAAAATATTAAGAAACAACAATGACGCGTAAAGATAAAGGTTTATCAGGACGCGTCAAAGTCCAGCCTATACTTCCTCCTCTTAGTGCAGAGAAGTTTTATGCAGGAATAAGAAAGCGAAGGGGTCCAAAAAGAAAACAACTTACCGATTGCTCCCCGAAACAGCAAAAACAACCTACAGGCGGAAACCCATATCGCTCCTACACTATTAGCTATAAGCTACGGGTGTTAGCCTACTGGTACGGAAAGAATATACGCTGTGGCCCGACAAAATACCGGGAGCCTACCCAGTTGGAAGTAGCACGCTACTTCCGTATCCCAGTAGGGAATCTGTCGCATTGGAAAAAGGACGAAAGAGAGGGAAAATATACGGAGGCGCGAAAGGGGCAACGGCGCTTGGTGGGGGGTGGAAGGCAGCGGCAGTGGAAAGAGCTGGAGTGGGCCCTATATGAGGAATTCCGTCAGCGAAGGGCAATTGGAAGACCGGTACGACGGGGCTGGTTTTGACGAGTTAGTAGAGAACTATTTGAAAAGCTATATCAGGGAAAGGATACTCAGCTTTTCAAGTTTTCGAACGGATGGTTTCGCGGGTTCCTGCAGGCTCATCAAATTAGTCTACGATTCATTACCAATTCAGCTAGTAAATTACCTGCCGACTTCTCGAATGCGATCCTAGATTGGATGAAGTTCAACCGCCGTAACTCTCAGCTGAGGCCTGATGATGAGATGGGATTGGGGGACATACCTGGTATTGTGGGAAGATACCGGTTGCAAAACATTTGCAACATGGACCAAACGCCCTTGCCCTTCGAGTATCTCGAAGGGCAAACCTATAGTCCAATTGGCGAGAAAACTATTTGGGCACAGTCAAGTAGTCAGTCTGGGTGGGATAAGCGACAAGGAACAATTCAACTCACCGTTTTTGCAGATAGCATTCCACGCGTGAAGCCTCTGATATTCTTTCGGGGAAAAGGGGTTGGTCCTACAATATTAGCTGAGAAACAGCTCTATGATAGCAGGGTAGTGGTAAAATTCAACCCTACTGCTTATGCCAACTCGAGCAACATGCTCGAGTGGCTCGATGAACAAGTAGTTCCGATACTTGAAGATCAGCCAACCATTCTTGCAATGGATCTCTTTGCTGCTCACCGGACAGAAGAGGTTTTGGACACTCTTCGTGCCCATGACATTACGGTTAGTGTCATTCCCGGGGGTTGCACTGGTCTGGTGCAACCCCTGGACGTTTCAATTAACCGTCCTTTCAAGGATGTTTTAAAGGTAATTCGAAGGGAAAGGGGTAAACTTACATTACAAAAATGCTAACTTGAACCTGCTGTAAAAATAGGAAGAGTTAGACAATCGGTTAGATACCATAGATAGTGAGGAGGAGGAGATACTGAATAGTGGAGGAAAACTTACCGGAAGCATGGTGGGTAGGCGGCGGGTGGCAGCGACCTGGGCGGTCGGAGCAGCTTGGGAGCGCTTCTCCGAAGCAAAAGGTGAGATCATTCGGCGATCTTTTCGTTGTGTCGGGCTGTCCCTTCCGATTGATGGGACAGCCGATTCCGAGATCTCTATTAAGGGAATAGAGACCGGCTTCCTATCTCAAGGGTTAGTAGATTGTCAAATTGGAGAGGATCTTACCTTGGAGGGGGGTGTTGATGAGTTGGGAATAAGGGGTACCAGTGATGAGAATGTTGAGGTTGAAGCCGGAGATGACTTGGATGAGGATGAAAATGTTTTCTTTGAGTAAATGCCAAGGATTTTCCAAAATGATATTGCGTAATTGGTGGAGAGCGTGCTCAGCATGTTTCACCTTAATCTGACTGCATAGCACACCACTCAATTATTACAGTTTTTACGGTATCTCAGTCATGTTCTGAATATCCCCGTAAATCGTGACCTCAGCCCTGGGTAAGTTTAGCTTGGCAAGTTAATAGATCGAGCACAGCCATGACCTACAGTAAGCACAGCACAGTGTCCGGAAAGTACCAATCGTTCTTGAGAACATTTGCCCCCGACTCCCGAGATTAGCGACGTGGCGGAGATAGCGGATCGCAAAAGTAAATACCCCAGCGTTTTATCACCTAACTCAAGGTTCCCAATATCACATCAAGTTTGTCCCCAAGTTAAATTGCAGGACACCTGTTTCCATTCAAGCCAATCATGGCTGGAATAGCGGCAAGTGCCGAAAGCGGACTTGTGTAACACTGTGCTGTTGCTGACTCCGCACCAACTATTTGTAGCAGACAGTATTATTAATACGATGCCCCAAAATACCGCCCATACACTAAAGTACTCGTAACACAACTCCATCACTCCAGCAGTACCGCCCAGTCGAACTCTGCAGACTCGCTCAAGTGCGCTGCCTAATACTCTGCCGTTCGCTATCTCCGCAGAAGGGTGTATCTCCGGATTCAGAGACAAAAGTCTTAAAAAGGATTAGCGCTTTCATGTGTGGTTGATGGTCAGATAAGAAGTGACTAAACAGTTATTTAAGGCTAACTAGTTAAATATATCCCTATCCGTTCAGGTTTATTGCTCTCCAACCCTCGACAAGACCAGCCCCCAGGGCATGCTACCGTAGATCTCGTTAACTAGTATACGCAATTTTGTTGACCTGTCAAACTCAACTTATCCTGGGCTGATGGAGATAGCGAACCGAGAGGGTTTGCCGGTGGCCAAGGCCATTATGAGCTGGGGAACGCAGGAGCAGCGGGGAATGCTGACATGGTGCCATGATACTCCCACGGAATAAGAAAAAAAAAGGCAACATTCTGATTGCTGAGACACGGAGACCGCCAGCAAGTCCAGTCTTGTTCGGTGGGTAATGTATTCCACTATTAGGTACCGGTATATGTGGGATGATATATTGAATTAGCCCGGCAAAACGGGCCATACCCCCCCAACACTAGCCACTACCATAAAAACTCGAATAATCGAGCCGTGTGCTATGTCGTTGGAGTTGCCTCCTCTGGTAAGGTCTGGCGTTTTTTGTTTTTTTATGCCTCTTTCGAGGGGCAAGGGAGCTCCTTTTTTGCTGTGTTTTTCGCCCCCTATTCTAAAGTAGGGAATTCTCAACTACTAGTGCATAGCACACGGTTCTGTTGTTTGAGATTCTACTGTATTACAATCTTGACTAAAGTTCAGCCTATCGTATTGCTCAAACCTGCAGAAGGCTTGCTCTGCAGAGGAATATCATACGTTACACAAAAAGCACTGCACCGTGCGAAGGTGGCGTATTCGTTATCGCCGGAGTTGGAACAGAGAAAGCACCACCTATGTTCCAGCATGATACGGCACGAACCTGCAAGGAGACCGAGCCAGCTCCTAGAGTACCGGCACAGTACCGGTGCTTGAGTGCAGGTATGATACCGGTACTCGAACTGAACCGAGTTTACTGGTTCGAGCCTGGTCGCCGAACCAGGGTTGGGTGCCGGCGATCAATCGCAAAACCCCAAGTGGCACTGTGACTGGGCACACACAAATCGAGCATGCCCCGGTCACATGCAAAACAGGCAGGAGATGCTGTCTCAGCCCTACCATACTGTACTTTGATGGGAAATGCGGAGAGCAGCATGCCGCTGCAGGCGGCGTTAGTTAATGGCCTGGGTGTTAATTTCGCTCTGCAGCCCTGATCATGCAGAGTATGAGACCTCTGGAGCCGGAACAGGCAGATGCCCATCCTTTGGTATTAATAGTATGTTGATTTGCCAAGAATCGCTATTTTACTAACCAATACCTTGGCAAATATCTATTAACAGTCCCTGCTAAGGAAATTAACAGTAACTAACATGCCCCTGGCATTCCCCTGCTCCTGCCAAAAATTTGACCCACTTCCAAGCCCTATTATCTCCAGAAAATTTGAGATATTCCTATTCTCTCTCCGTTACTCTGTAGGGTCATTCACAATATCCCCTTCCCCAAGTACTCCTACCCCAGGCATCCCTCATCATATCGCCCAATACAGTGCACGGGATAGTGCATTCCCGTAAAAATTTTCCCCTCGTCAGCAATACGAGGAATGGGGCGTGGATCTCTTTTTCTGTTTCTCTAGGGTCGAAACGTTTCGTTTGTCCCGAGTTTTCCGCTCATTCTATAGGGGCATGCTCCTACAATAGGTGATACTCCCGATCCAAAGTTTGAATAAATGATAAGGCTAATCGGGCTGATTATGCTCCCTATAGCAGTATGTGATAACATCAAGGTATATTGTTCCATGGTGTTGGTGTGTGCTGTCGATTCCTGGTAAACGCTCGCTCACTCGCTCCAGGCGCCACGGCGTTGCCATGCATGAAAGCTCCAATACCTGCGAGAATACTCAGCGTTGCCATGCGAATGGCTTTCCCTCGTTCCCATCTTTTTTGCCTTTCCCATCTCTCGACGTATCACGGGTTAACTCTCGGGGATCGGCGTGAGATGCAGCTGATTAGTTGGAATGCGCATTACCCGAGTATATCAGCTATGGTGGTGGATATGGAGTCACATTTCTTTTCCTTTATGTCTGTGCCTTAGCTTGGCCGGCGCGTGTTGAACGTTTGTTCCGGAATTCGGGGGGGTTGGCCTCAAGCCAATACACCCCTTGGGAAGTTCTACAATTGTTTGCTCAAATACAGTACATCCGGGTGACCATTCATGGTAAGCACTTCAGAGGCCTTTTCTTTTTCACTTTTTTGCCCCTCCTCCGTACTATGGTTCTGCATGCCCCCTCCTCACGGATTACTGCACATCATATCACAAATTGACTCCAATTTCAGACAAGAGTCGAGGTAACTAGTAATACCATCAATATGTGTAAGTTTTGATTCCCATTCTTTGGTGACCTTTTCCTTTTCCTTTGGTGCGTTCCACACGTACACTTCCCCTCATCTTCGCGCCTGCCGAGCCTACCGTTCTCGAGTGGTTGAGCCTATCACAAGTGCACAATTGCAAGCAGCGCGTTTAGCACCTCACATTCCCTTATTGAATGGTCCTTTCCGCGTTTTTTCCTCCTCTTTCTCTCTCTTTTCTTTTTTACAATGCAATGAGGCGCCATCACGGGCCCCCTATCCCTCATTCCATCGAGTTTCACCAGTCAATTAAGAGAAGCTCCTAGAGTGGCGTATGAAAGGAGGAGAGAGGGGCCACATCTGGAATCTGGACGCTGCCATTTGTTGGATCTGCCGCCCTTCGGACAATGATCGAGCCCTATCTTAGCTCGACAACAGCTTCCAACGCGCGGGGAGTTCCTCCTCCTTAGTTCCCATTTGCTTTTCTTCTCCATCTACCAAACGTGTTAGTGGGTGTTGGGATCCGGGAACGCCTGATTGTGGGAAGGTTAGCGCGGACTAGGTAAGACAAGTAAGACCTCCCGCACAAGAGACTGCTGGATGTCCGAAAGTTAGGGACTTGCCGAGCAAGTACCGCGCGGGTGCTTGTAACCTTCGTGGGCGCAAGTGAATTGCTGAATCTCCTCACACTTGCTTCCGTTCTACAACGAAGCTAGCCTAACTACGAGTGCAATTTTGAAGGACTGGGTGACCCACCGCCCCGGCCCCGTGCCTCCCGCGTCATCGGGAATCACCCGATTGAAGTAACCGTAACGCCTTTGGAGGTATTTGGATTTGAAGGAGCAAGAGGTCGCGCGCGCGGGCACGAAAATGCCATTTTGCCCGAAAGGACTGACTGGGAATGACCGTATATAACTGAAGCGTAGTGGGAGTTCCACCTCAAGTTGGGATCTACTAGCAACTTCCAAAAGCTCTAACGTTGGGTGTGGCAGCTGCGGGACCTTACCGTTTTCCGTGATGTTGGGCCAAACCGACGGTCCGGTGACACTGGGTTTTGGATACCGGTAGGGCTGTGCGGCATAGTAGGCGGCCTACTCACCGTGCTATAGACCGCCGGCACAGTAGTACAATCGCCTTCTCCTCTTTATAAGTTTCAACGAGTCGGATCCAATGCATCAAATGTTGAATCCGGGTTTATATCTCCAATAAGATAGACACAACTCTCTACCACTTTTTATCTTGGGGCTTATGGCATGGCGGCCTCTCCGAGCGATTGGAAATGCTCTTATCAGTTTCATGTGTCTGGTACGAGTCCCAGTGCTCTTAATTCTGAAGCACAATTGCAATGCCTGGCCGGGGTACCAAGAGTATTTTATGGTGACCCTCTTCACCTCCTGCAGCTTGCCCATTTAAGGGCATCCTTACTAGCTGGTGCTCTGGGGATCTATGCTTCTACATCTCTAACCAATCCATAGAGAATCATGTCATAGCAAACCATGACCTTTCTTCATTGAGCTAGTTTTAGAACCCCTATGCAATCGTGGCGCCTTTGATAGAAACCCCTCCAAAATTTCCACGCATCAACCTGATAGTTGTAATGGTGCGAAGTCAGTTCGCCTTTGTTCACAGGTAGTTCAAGCCCCCGCTGCGAGAAATATTACAGCACAGAAGTCCCCGCACGTGTTGCCTCTGCTGTGCGGCTACCGAGAAATTTGCCTCTATGCCCCCAAAAAGGCATCTCCTCTTCTTTTTTAATTATATATATCTGGAGAAAAAAGAAGGCAGAAGCTCGCTAAAAAACAATCACCTGTATAAAGCACTCCTACTCATCATATATATGATCAAGTAAATGTAAAGTTGACTGCGAGAGCAGGGGATGGAGTAAACCATGAGGAGCCAAGTCTAGTACCGGCATCCAAAATCAATCCGAACGAGAGCTTTCCCACCAACTTCCGCTACCCAGGTAAAAATGTGTCCGGAGAATCCTCTAAATTCAGCTTGGTTAACAATAAGCGCGCCTGCAGAGGTTAAAATATTCAAATACTGTGCTACGCCTAGCATACAGTATCACGTTTGGACATGGGATCCAGGCCTAAGCTTACACGCCGATCGATCTAGTACGGTTATAAAGCGCAACACGTTATAGTGCAGGTAAAAATTAGTTAGCTTGGTAGGAATGAAGCTAGGAGGGCAAACAAAATATTGCTCTAGCTCTTCAAGGGCACATGGTAGGGGAGGACTAAAGCATGATACTGGAACTAAGAAACCTCCGGCTAGAGGGCCAAAGACCTCTTGACTACCTTAGAGAGTATTATTGGAGACTAGACAATAGGAGATGTGGGAAAAGAACCTAAACCTTGCTCAACCAAAGTCGGTTGAAAATGGACGGTTGAGAAGATGAGAGAACTCGAAAAGTAGATGAGGGAGGGGAAGCAAACTCCTAGAAACAAAATTACAGCCGAAGAAGTACTGTTGGGATTAAAAACGTGAAGCCGTTATCGGATGGGCTCCAAGGGCGCTGATTGGCTACAACCTGAGGGCTGACCTCATGTAAGAATGTGGTAAGGTTCTGATTGGTGTTGTGTTGCACACTACCGGTTACCAAAATTTCCGTCCTCGTGTTTTAAGTCCCCGTCTACTTGAGCATAACGGCACCCAGAGCATATGTAACTGATTCTGTCCTGGTTCCTTTCGCTTCCCCTTTGCCTACGGTACTGTACTGTACTGTGCGATATTTGGCCTGCGCCCGCCGCCACAATACCGTGGGACCGGAATAATTCAGAATATCGCTAGGGCTTTGGAGTTGCCCCTCCGAAGGGTGTGAAGTCTGTTCCTATTCGTCTCAGAAGGCAGAAAGGGAACCTTTTCGCTGTGCCCCCCCCCTTAATTCAAAGAGGGAAATTCTGGACATGCGAACGTTCTTCTTAACCATATCTAATTAACTCCAGTGTCTACAATCGTGGGCTCTAGGAGGTTCGTCATCGCTTATCCGGGGCTCCGAATGAGCAGGGCATATAGTAGCACCAGAGCGGATGTTTCGCTTTCTGAGGTAAACTTTACTCCGAATTTGTACCACACCTCTCAGTGCCTGTGCTGGATGGTTTCTGCCTAGCCTCCAGATCGTTCTTGACATTCATACCTCGTGCCCCGTATTACGGAACTCCGGCCGATTTATTTTGCCTTCATCTTTTTAGGTACTACAAACGTGCATGCAATCTTATGTTACCTTAGAGCCTCAGGTGACTGAACCGTGTGGTAGGCAGTCCGTCTCTAGAAAAGGGGCAGGGCTCTCTAGGAGACCTGGGGGGGACGGAGATAAGACTGAACAAGACCTTATCAGAGGGGACAACTCGAACGAGATAGAGCCCGATTGTAGGGTTATCATCATAGAGGGTAAGGGCACACTGTGTATCATAGTACTAGAATAAGTAGTCAGGCCCAACCATCGGAGGAAACCATCCGAATCCACCATCACCGATTCGATCATTTGGGGTTCTACGATAGGTGAGTAAGACGTATGTAAAGTGTCGACATTTGAGCGCCACAGATGCAGTACATGGGTTTCCTATTTGGAGAGAAAAGAAAATAGAGAGTGGAGGAGAGAAAACAGAAAAAAGAAAGAAAGGAAAAAGAGACTAATGTAGTTGGACAAAATGCTATGTCAAGGCAGACACTGCTCCTTGTGACCTTGATGCGACTACACGATTGCCTAACGGCATGACCCACGGTACGGTGTGGTACCGTAGTAAAGCACCGTAACACTTGTCATACGATTATATCGTGACATTACCAGACATCACAACGGTTTCCTGGTGAGGTTGAAAAAAGGAGAACTCCTGTTTAATTGAACAAGGTTTCGTGCTCGATAGACGCAGCAAAAGCTAGGCAGGGAAATGTGCAAGTATGTTTCGCGTGCAGAGGACAGCTTCATGCAATTACGATAATTGGCAGATATCAAGAGTTGAGAAATTAAGGTCGAATGAGGAGATCAATGGCATGTAGCACAATACAATAGCCGAGAGATGTTGGATGAGTAACTTGGCAGAAAATGGCCGGGAACAGAAAGGATTGACATGGCAGACATAATGGGGCAGGAATTCAAGGGATCAATCCAGCACGGTAACACACGGGTTTGAAGGCTCGGTTTGGTTAAATGCAAGCAACCAATCACCTGTCCACCTTCCTAACTCACGACACATCCAGAGTGCCATGTATAACCTTTTGCCCTACCAAACCACCTGGCTAGACAAGGGATTTCAGCAAAGCAAACTATAGAATCTCCAATATTCCTGGTAGCGGCCTCAAGTGAGAGGCGGGACAGAAGGGTGTGGTCTCAAACTTCTTAGTAAACAGGTGTCATGAAAATGAACACAAAGCCAATGTATCACAAATCGGTTTTCAAATGTCATCACTCATCAAACACCCATCCCGCGGATTTGTATGAAGTTCAAAGTGTGGTAGCATAGCAGGAATAGACGTAATCGTAATATAGTCTTTGTAAGCAGCCATTGACTACCGACATTACTTCTTCAATCAATAAACTACCCGCTTGCCCGGCTCCAATGAGCTGAAGGAAATCCAACAGGACCCCACTCCTTCTGCTGCCCCCGGATAGCCCTCATCACAAAGTAGCCCTGACAAAGGTGGCCATTTGTGTCCCCTATTTTCTCTTCTCCTCTTTGTGTTTCTTAATAGTAATTGTTATGCACCATCTACTGAATATCCTTGCGCCCCCAGCATTTCGCAATTCAATAATCGAAAAGCAGGTTCCTCCGGAGGGATTCTTTCCCCCACCTGTTGGAGAGGTTGGTTGGAGAATTCTAAATCCAACTACCGTATCCAAATGTCTAAGATTTGAACCGTTCCTTCTTCCTTCTCTACCACACGCACATCTTCATCCTCAGACCCCTGTTAGCAACACCCGCCTTTAGTTCCCCCAAAAGCAAGGACTCGGATGAGAACTGCCTTTGAATAACAAAGGCAAAATAAATATTAATCCATATCCGTGATACAAGTGCTAGTGCATTCAAGTGAGGAAAAGGGTACCAACCCTATTTTTCTTTTTGTCAAGACGTTCACGATATCTTCATATCACCACTCGCCCCCACAACCCAACTTCTTGGCTACTTCCTGCACAGCATGGTATGTGTCAACTCAATTTGAAACATTTCTTGGGGGTATGCATACGGGTATTATTGTCATCATCAGGGCCTCAGCTGTGCTGAATACCGCCTCCTTTACTATTCATTGGGTCCAGTCGGCCCAATCCCATTTCTTTGTTAGCCAATGTACTAACCAGACATGCAGCTCAAGAACCGGGCTCCTGTGGAAGTACTCATCAATTTACCGTCTACCAGCTCCATCATAATCATTGTTTCAAGCAGGAATTTACTAGACCAGTGTTTCACTGTCCCTTCTGAATAATTCCTAACAGCCTAGCAACCGTAAAGTGTGAACTTCCAAACTGGAGTTAAGGTCGGGTCATCATCCATCGAAGCAACT
>Ga0307510_10002765_pt1 | contig 20097 bp, 22 predicted proteins | sample 12_EM_MG_FD_207224 | JGI IMG/M metagenome (GOLD analysis project Ga0307510, IMG submission 207224) | Populus trichocarpa ectomycorrhiza microbial communities from riparian zone in the Pacific Northwest, United States - 12_EM | ecosystem: Host-associated > Plants > Roots > Unclassified | place... | reverse complement strand
GGAGGGAGGAAGGGGGAGGGAGGAGGGAGGAGCACTCTGATCTTGCCCTCGATGCGTATAGCCAATTGCTCGTAGAGCCATATCTGAACGGTTGCGTGGGATTGCAGGAGTTTGAAGATGAAATTGATTGGTGGGAGGAGGACGCGTCGGCCGCCGCCGCCGCCTCGGGATGCCATTGCTTTTTGGGTGCGGTTTTTGGGGGGGTCGAGTAAAGGTGGTGGATGCGAGTGCGGGTGCGGATGCGTTAAAGTGGGTATGATAGTGGTAGTGGTGGTGGTGGTGGTGGTGACGGTGGTGGTGACGGTGGTGGTGAAGTTGTTGGCGGTCTCGTTGCTTGGTGGTAGGCTTGGGGGATATTATGTCAGCAAGGCTGAGGCGGATGCTGAGGGTCATGGGTAGTCACTCGGAGTTGAGGTTCGGAGCAGAACTGCTAGTTTTTGTTAGAATGGAAAAGCGATGGGGCGAACTCGGCCTCCGCCTGTGACTGCATCGGTGGGGGCGGACGCTGGAAATCTCGGGGGCTATCGCATGTACAAATGATACTTTCGGGATAAGGGGGTAGAATAGTAATATCTGAGGGGATCACACTGGTATTATACGCTCAATCTCTCAGGGCGTCGTGTGCTACGATCACCCGCATCCATTGCTGAACCTTTTTCGCTTATCTGCTGCACTAGGTTACCCGCTTCCCTCCCGCTCTTTTTCTCTTTTTCCTTCTTCCTATCCCCTCTAGTTCTGTTACTAGTCTGGTAGTCACTATATACCCCGTCTTTCTTCTCCTCTCAGGGCTGTGGCCATTCTTGGTTCAGGCTTTGTGTCCTCTCATAGTTTGTAATCCAATATACTTGCAAACAAGCTGCTGAGTCGTAACATGCCAATAGTAACCTACTGCAGCAGGATTGTTTTCACAGTCCACGATATTAGGCGCAACAGCACTCATGTCTCCCGTGGACTAGCGTCTGAATTTACGATATATCACTTTGAACACGAGCTATACCCGGGGGGGTTGGCTACTCAAGCAATCTAGGCTCGCAGCAAACGAGTATTGCGTGATCCGAACCTGCAGGCTATCTCGGCCCCTGCCAGGAGCCAAGAGAGCAAGGACTTTTGTAGGAGGCCGGGAAAGCAATATATCCTCACCGACGCCCTCAGGGAAGGCCTGACCTCATGGGCGTCGGATTGTTCCTGTCCAATTATCCCCGACAGTCGAGGGAAAGTTGCTGACAGGAGCTAAAGAACAGCCCTTTCTGCAGGCCCCTCCTCCCTAGTAGCAATACGTGAAGTTTCCGTGGGAGCACCGATACTTGGGGGGGGGCACTCGTCGTATCCGCTGGGCCATCCGCCGGCCTCCCATAGAGAGCCTCTGGGATCGCTGGCTAGTAGTAATACCTTTATCAGGATTTTCGGTTGCGTATTGGGGTATATATCCTGTAGTCTACAGTCTTAAATCTCCTGTCTGCCTCAAATAGAGTTGGTAGCTCTAACATAGCACAAATTAGCCATGACTTATCGGGGAGAATAAGAGGGTTAGCACAAACATGTACTGGATTTTGAATCCAGAGTTAGTTTCTGGGCCTATATTAGCGATCTAGGAGGTATCGAAATATCCAATAAAGTGAGCAAAACGAGAGACGTGGGGTAATCATGTTTGTGTTTGAGGCTGTGGAGGGAGACTGTTGTTAAGGGGAAGGGGAAAGGTGGAAGGAAGCTCCTTTATATAGGGGGATACACCAGGGGCATTGCCTTCTGTGGAGTGGGGATAGAGTCATGGTAGTAGTATTTAAAGGGCTTCAAAAAAAAGCCAAAACATTGTGTTATCAATGTTTGTAAGTGGGGTCGGGTGGACAGAGACACAATCCGGCACCACCCGGGAAGTGGCAGGCTTGGGCCGCAGGATATATCAGTTCGCTGTAGAGCCTTATCCGCAAACCATTGCTGACGGAAACGTACTGTGGGAAGAATTTGGCTTCGGGGGAAACACCCATATCTTCATCCGCTCTCATCCAGGATGCAAGCTGTCTGAGCTGACGCTCCAGCAAGCTACTCGAACCGTCTGCAAATTCTGAGTTTATTGGAGGTGGTACAGACAAATATCACATCAAATAGCCGGGCCCACTAGCTTCGGAGTCGTACCGATGTGCGTGATTGGGAAAGAGCTGTGTAGAATAGCAAGCTCTCTCCTGCAGGAAAGACCTCGCCGCGGCGCCTTTGCATCCCCAAGCACTCTACGGAGGGGAGTGCATAATACAATGCAAGGCTCCGTAAGATGCTTGGTCTGTGGAAGGGTAGCTTAGGCTATATCCGGTAAGGTTTGGTGCCAAACGCACCCGCTTTTTATTTCCTTCCCCGCGGAGCCACCGATTGGGTGTCCGTGATTGAGATTGAAGATTTCCTCAGGTAATCCTCTCAGTATCCTGCCAGTGCATTGGCGCACCTGTCAAGACCTGCTGGCCCCGTTGAAAAGACTAGGGAAGAAGTTCCTCCTAGGGTTCTGTGGGGTGAGGATTTGAGAGCGGTGTTGGTATTGCAGGCTTAAATAGGCTGGAATAAGGAAGCTCTAGAAGGTTACCACCATAGCTCAAATACTTAGAGTTGACCTACCTGAGCTATGGGATTAACGTAGAGTTTATGGGATCTGGACGAAGTTGTCACAACACCAATCGGTAGTTTGGACACTTTCCCAAGACCTTAGAGGGAGCATAGCACTTCTGTTGACAATTAGTGCATCGATGCAAACACTTCTGCATCCCCTACCCCAACAAGCCGCGAGAACTCAAAAAATACGTAGATGATTGTGATACGGCGCACAGTTCCAGTCACAGCCTATCACTCGATAATATTATTCTCCCAGTGAGCACTCCCGACCTTAACGAATACCGCATATCGGCTGCGGTTATTCTATACGGAGGTACAGCGTGTAAGTTTTGTAGGTTACACAGGGGGCGAGGGTGGCAGTCTTCGTTTGTGGAGCCTACAAAACTTACACGCTGTACCTCCGTATAAGCTCAGAACATACAATCCGAGAACTCCCCGGGCCCCGCACACTCGCAGTACCCGTTTTTGACTTGCAGGCACGGACCCCACATTAGAGGGTTAAAAGCTCACCCCGCCTGCCGCGCTGACTAGGGCCACTGGGTGCGTTCGTCTGGGGGTGGCTGTTTGAGCTGAGCTAGTGGCCATCGCAGTTAGGATGATCAGGGATGTCCAAACTTCCAGACGGAAATTTTGTAATCGACATTGATTTTTTTACCAAAGTCCCATCCCCACCAGGGGATGCTGGTATGCCCAAACGAAAAACGGCATACGATTGTGGTTCGATTCTTGGACAATGTCATGGCAAGAATACCCTTTGCGATCCTCGGGCATTTCTGGGGCGTGACTTAGCCCTCTTTTTTTTTGTTGTTCTGTGGAAGTACTGATCTCGAAGAGATCCGAATCTAGACCAAGGCTTGAGGAGCCCTGTTAGATGCAACGGCGGGGCTGGGGAGGTTCTGTGAGCTGTATACGGTATTGGTGGACAGAGAATTGTTTCCTAAGATGCCGGTATTGGAACTCGAGTTTTACCATCATGCTCCGCTCGCACACACTCATACCGCGTTCTCGACACATTTCTCTTGGGGCGGTTGCGCGGCCTGAGGTGCCATTGCTTCTTGCAGTTTTAAAGTATCCGCTCCAAGAGTGAGTTAACTCACTTTGCTCCAACTCTCTAGTGGACCTTCGGACCCCCCCTGCTAAAAACCACCATATTATCATCCAACATACCAGTTTTACGCAGCCCCCCTGACCCCAGTACCCGAGCGCACCCCAGACACCGGCCGACGACAGAACACAACAAACATACCTCGAAGGGCGAAGATAGGCCCTACCAATCCCCTCCTCCTCCTCCTCCGCAGTCAATCCTAGCAAGCCGTAAGTGTGGTATAATACTAAATGCTGATTCGAACCAGTTCCACTGAGTAAACCATACAGCGCTCAGCGAGAAAAAAAAACAGCACCTCAAGCACCGGGCACTAGGTTCGACCCCCCCGCAATATATCCCGGGGGCCGCCAGAGTTGGAACGACTTGCATACCGTAATAGTTGGTGCAGTGCTGGTATTGGATGGGAAAAAAATAAATGAAGATCTATCACGTGCCTATTATGCATGTTCGCCAATCGTAAAAATATCCGGAAATCTGGGCGCCAAGCCTGTTGAAACAACCTCCAAAATCTGAGAGCCTTGGTGGCACCATTTCTGCATAAGTTGACTCTTGGGATTGGCGAGCAAGCTATCGTATTTGACCTATTTTGAAGTCTTCAGAAAGTGGGTTACGTGTCCGCGGTCTACCCAGGTCATAGCATGACAGTTCCCGCGGCATATTGTAGCATTGTGAGACCATAAACTCCACTGTTGGTGAATCACTCGTTTATTTTCCCATCGCGAAGACTTCAAAAAAAAAAAGTGTCGAGCAAACGCCCATGAGGATATATACCCCACAGCTGCAATACCATACCGTGTTCATGGCGTTGGGCCTACTGCTAAATTACCGTAACCAGCACTCGCACCGTACTCGAGTACAAGACCGTCTCATCCAAGCCCGGTGCGTGTACGAGTAGCAACCCCCCCTCCGAATAAAATAAAATAAAATAAAAACGTTTGAACGAAAACATACCGTACAGTATTCTTTCTCAAGGATGTGAATAGGTGATGCAAGGGAACCCTCTCTATCTATAAATATCACAAGGGTGCCAGCATACATGGCAACCAAGGGCATTGCTGCAGGCCAACTGGGGGAAAGTTGCTCCATTATACGAAGGTGGGTTGGCATCATGATTCATTCAAAGCGCTCGTTTTGCATGATCCAGTATCATACCGTACCTTGAGCGTGAATGCCTCGGTCTTTCCACCAGTCTGCATAAATGTGCATAAACAAATGCAGGCTGGGTTGGTACTCTGGTATCGAATACGTTTCCTATTATGAATACGAGTAGAAGCTCGGATATGAGCAGAGCTTAAACCTCCGTGAACAGACTCGCACCACGAAAATGCACCAATTCATCCCCAGGAAGTGATAAGCAACACCCTCGGTCACGCTTACCACCACCCAATCATAACTTCAGTGATTTCACTCATCATGAGCTCCCACACTGACAGGTGCCCGGGGAAATGTTTTCGGACGAGACGGGACAGCCAACCAGCGAAACAATCCCTGTCTCGCATCTTCCTGGTCACTTGTGCTCGAGTGCAGCAACTCGGCCCCAGCAAGCTTTCCGACCAAGACAGCCTCCACAGCTCGGCACACCTTACAATGTGACTTACAAGCACTTTGCCCTGGGCCGCACACGCAACAGCACCTCCGGTATCTGTCGTGCAGTGCCACGCAATTACTGTCCACTCGCCACAACTAGAATCACCAGCCACACTCACTTCACCCACCCCCGGGATCCTTTTCCGGAAACCAACCAGCACACGAGCGGCATCCATAGCACAGCCCCGCAAAGGCCTTCGCAGAAAGAGAGGTGTGATGCCAGTACTATCGTATTGCAGTAGGGTCTTGGCGACAGCGAAATTCCCAGCACAGAGCATCGCCAAATATGCAGCCAAAATTATGCGGGGTAACAAGCGTGCCCGCACGGTAGCGCAAGACATGAACGAAGCCGCGATATCGGTTTGGTGCGTGGTCTGCCAATATCCCATCAACTTATCACAATTTACCCGCAGGGTCGGATGGCTGCCCTGCGCAGCACGATGAGATGGACGGATGGGACGGGTTGAGGCTGTTTTCGGGGTTGCCTCCGGTTACCGTTGCACAAGTACTGCGCCAAGCTATGCATCTTCTTGCTCGTGTGATGTCTCCCTTTTCCCCTTCTGCTTCTTTTTCCCCGAGTAATCTTACTGGCACTGGTGCCCTACTGCCGTATAAGGTATTGGGGGAGAAAGGGAAGGAGCGTGAAAATTATTCGAGGAGTTGTAGGCGCCTATCTGCGGCGCTGGTAGATTATGAGAGTTCGTGATGGATTGGACGGAGTATTCTGTGGTGGTGGTGGGTTATCTGGGTATGGCAAGGTACGGTACGTGCACGACGGTTGAGAGGATTCGTTCGTGGCAACCTGTGGTACCATACCGTAGGTCAGCTTATTGTTGAGATGGCGGTGTTGCCGTGCCGGTCGAGGTGGGGCATACTAGATGGGTAAGATGGGATTGGAAGGGTAGAAACGGGTCGAGGTACACTGTGTGGGCTCTGGTATTCTAATAGTATTGGTTGGATTCGAATGTGCCAAGATACATCTATGGTTTACCCCAAGAGCAGTGGGAGGATTCAATTCAACTAAATGTGTTTGCCATGACACCATACTGGAATATAAAGGTTCTGACGCTTTGTTCATTAGTGCCTTCATCCCAAGATTGATTCCTACTGGACAAGTTTCATAACCTGGCCAAAAAAAGGCGTACCTGCAGCAGCATACCGGCACGATCGTCGGCCCGGGGCACATCAGGGAGGTCTCGGATCGAACTAGGCGTAAACAGTAATAGTGTACGAAGGCTCAAAACACAACTTCAATTCACGCCCAGATGGTGGCTACACCGCTTCATGTTTACAAGGACAATTGAGTCCGATGTTTGATTTAATCCAAATCCATATCCAAGCGCAGAAAGCAAAACGGAATCCCAAATTGTAAAAAAGTACAGACCAAACTATTGAAAACACAGTGCAAGGGGAACAAATAAAAGTACTACTTTCCAATAAACCCGTAACTGAAGGTCAAAGCTATCTAGACCGCAGAGAGGCCCACAATATTTGCGCAGAAGAGAAACCACCGTCGCATCCATGAAGCGACCATATCGATCATACTACCCGATGACACGTAATAAGGGCAGGAAGTACGTTAGGTATTATCAAAATCTCTCTAATCCCGAGAGTTAAGAGCAGCTCTAGCCTTATCGAAGAGGGCTTTGATATCATGAACTGCCTTGTCCTCGATATCATCCAAGAAAGCCTCGGTTTCAGCAACGAGCTCCTTGGTGACATCGGTAACGTCTTCAACCACTCTGCCAGATGACTCGTGGCCAGGCTTGTAGCGGGTACCATCAAAAATATCGCTCAAGTTTCCAGACCCACCACCGTTGTAGGCGAGGAGGTTGGGGGTATCAGATGGGATACCAGCGAGACAATCCTCCGAGGCGATCGAAATCATGTTTTTCTTGAGCTGGGCAGGAGTCAATTCACCAACAGCATATGATGAGCCGTGCTTTGGCTGAAGAGATATGAAGTAGGCAAGGAGCCCGGCAATATGGGGAGAAGCCATGGATGTCCCGGAAATAGTCTTGGTCGCATCATCGCTACCAATCCAAGTAGACAGAATGTTCAAGCCAGGGGCGAAGATATCTATGAATCATTAAACGGGAAAAGTAAGGACGGGTGATCGAGTTATGCATACCAACGCATTTTCCGTAGTTGGAGAAGTATGCCCTCTCGTCAGCAAGAGTGGAAGCACCAACGGTAACAGCCTTAGCGGCAGCAGCAGGCGAGTAATCGCAAGCATCGGCATTGTCATTTCCGGCGGCAACAGCAAAGTTGAGGCCCATCATGACAGCGGCATCAACAGCCTGGTCCAATGCGGTTGACTAAAAATAAAAAAAAGTTAATTATTTCTAGTAGCATCATCCATCCTAAGGAGTTCGAACCTTTCCACCACCAAGGGACATATTGGCAGCCGAGCCCTTAAAATTCTTATCCTTCCCAGCAGCGGCAGCGGCAGCCCTCTTAAGATGTGATTCAGCGGCGTATTCAACACCCTTAACGACGTCCGACATCGTTCCGGATCCGTTAGATCGGAGAACTTTGACGGCATAGACGTTGGCCTTCTTAGCGACACCGTACTTCTTTCCTGCGATGGTGCCCGAGCAATGGGTTCCGTGACCATTGCCATCTACATCTTCGTCACCAGCAGGAATCGTTTTCCCCCAATGGGCACGGCCCTCAAAGTCATTGTGATCAATGTTGGTGCCAGTGTCAATAACATAAACATCAACATCCTTACCACCGTGGGCTTGGTGGATGTATTTGTTGTAGGAACCGAAGTTCAGACTCTCTTGGTGAGAGATACGGGCAAGACCCCAAGGGGCAGAGTGTTCAGTTACAGGATCCTCGAGAGCATAGACCTTGGTGTCTTTCTCAACGTAGGCAACCTGAGATGGGGGTGTCACGTTAGCTTAAAAGGGCTAAAGGCTAGCCCAAAAGGGCCATGTGCAACCCGCACTTGTGGTGGACGCATGGTCCTCGGCGAGACAAGTTCTCAGGACGGGGCTAAATGGAACTCACGTCAGGATGGTTACGGATCTGCTCCACAACAGATTCGTCAAAAGCACCGGAGTAACCGAGGAGGCCTCCAGAGATGTTATATGTGTGCTTGAGACCAATCAAGGAATCAATATCGACATCAGCAGAGCTACTTGAGTCACTTTCTCCGCGGATCAAAGGAATCTGGCTTCGCTTCCTGAGCGATGAGAGAGATGTTTCGTGAAGGTCGGTAACCCAGCTGTGATGTCCAGTAGCAGACGCACCATCGACGTGTTTCTTGAAGACTACAATGTAGCTGTTTGGAATTTCATGCTCGGGGGCAGAAATAGGGGTGACAAGAGGGGCGGGCTTTCCAAGGGCAGTATCGTGGATGGGGGAAGCGATAGAGACAGAGATGGAAGCAAGGAGCAACGCGAACTTAGCAGAAAGATGCATGATGAAGAGGGACAATTATTTGATGTAAATAGAGGGAGTAATGTGTGGGATTTGAGTTGGGACTTGTGGAAGGAATGAAGGGGATACGGAGGGTGGTGTTGGGAGGAGGAAGAGGAGGGAACGGATCTGGGGGAGCTGGGAAAGATAAAGAGCGCGGCTGCAGCATAGAAGGCGAGCTTTCGGTGGGCCATCGCTTCATTCTGGGGGCTGGGGTGCCAGTCTCAGAATTTAGTAAGCAAAGTCTGCGCCAACCACATTTGGGGAGCCGGCGGTAGGCGACTCTCCCTGTGTGGAAAAAACAACACTACTCGAGCAAACCTTCTGACATTGAAGTCACATCTGGATAGTGAGCGCCAAGAATCAAGGGCCCAAAGTCTGGTTCACTAATTTTTACTAAGGTCGTTCACTATAGCAAACTATCCTCTGCGGCAAATTCACCAGTGTGACCGCGAGGCACTGTTCCTTACAGCCAGAGATTCATTATAAGGAGGTTCATTATAGCCATGTGCAACTGTGTTTCTGTGTTGCATGACACTGTGCCAGGATTCTTGGCGTGTATGACAGAGACATCCGAGCCACAGTCTCCTTGTCCCCCCTCAGCAAAGAGGTGGCTCTCAAGCTGGAGCGTGGTGACAACTGGAGAGGCACGGTATTGAAGGAGGGAGGATTATGGTATTTATTGTAGTTTTAAGAAGTATTGACAAACGGCCGAGGATCCCATAGCGAGGTCAGAGAAATAATCAGTGGCTTTGGTATAGTATGGGTAAGAGATGTTGGAAAAGCCCATAGGCACCATGGGGGAACAATTTGGAGTCTGGAGAGCCTTTTTCTTGTCTACGGCACCTAGGCAGTTCATTTGTCTGGCATCGCACATGGTACCCTGCTCTGTGGCATTATGAGAGGAGCAATTTTGCGAAGGAGTTTCTGCATGATGAATACTTGAATACTTGAATAGCTCTGGTACGATAAGAGTACAGTAGTTGTAATTTGGCCATCAAATATAATACGGCAAAACTTTGCACTGTTTTCTGTTGGAACCTAGAACTCATTGCTTCTATGATTGTTTCCCTTATGGAGTACTGCGCCAGGAACTCGAGTACAGCTACCGTACTCATTTCTATATTCTGGGTCCTAAAATTTAATATTCATACGGATGAGCAGATATTTAGTATGATACCGGAAATTCTATTTCGCAGCATCAACCAAACTCAGGATGAAGAATGTTTGTGGTAACTTGTCATAGTCTGTTGGTGTTCCGTTCCTGTGGGAATGTGGGGCTGAAAAAGAGAATCTCGTATCATTCGTTTCATTTTGGCACCCGGGCTCGGCCGTTTACTACTCTTTGCAAGTACCATACAAATGTAGGCGTTACAAGATGCGCCCACCGGCACAGGTTTTCAAGCGCTTTGCATTATATGATACCTTGACAGCATACGGTACTCGAGTGCCTTTGCCTTAGAGATTTTGCGGTTTTAGGATATATGACTTAGGTATAGAACCTACTGTAACTGTAAACTTTAATTATCCCTTGCTTTAGGGCTGTCTCGCGGCACCGCTGCAACTGCCATTGCAACCCAACTCTGACGGCAGTTTCATCCCCAAACATCGCAGCAGCATCATAGCCTCCCTGAAGCACAACTCCTCTGGCATCAACTCCCCTCGACGCCCTCCACTCCCCCTCCCCCTCCCCCACCCCCACATTGACCTCTACCGGACTTGTCTTCCCGATTTACTGCTACTTTGCCTTTCCGACCCTTAGATTTTATATTTCTTTTCCGATTCGTTTTATGACCCAAACGACTTGTTCAAAGCTCTTCCTATGTTAACCTCCTCCAACATGGCCTCTGCGGCTCCGCCGTCGTCCGTATCAATCCGGCGCCGTGTATCCTCTGCAGCTTCTGCGAAACCGAAGTTCATTGCCGAGATGAAACCTCTTCTCGACTCCCTGGAATCTTCTGCCTCAGATCCGGATATTCTTGTTCGCCTGCAATGGCTGTCACTGCTCAAGCGTAATCTCGTGGACTCTCCCGAAGCTAAAGGTTTGTTACTCCATGCTTCTTTTCGAGTCTACGCTTCGCTGTCTCTTTCCTCCTACTGACCGGACTTCTTGGGAAAAGATACGTTTCGAGCTCTCAAGGGGTTTAACTACTTGGTTTCGGCACTCCATTCCTGCTCTGGATTCTACACCTCCGAAAATCGGACGGATGAGGAGAAAAATCATTTCATAGAACTGATTAAATGTCTATTCGGTGTAATCTCAGAGGCTCTACTTAACCATCCCGGGAACAAGCGATTCTTTGCGAGAAGGATCGGCTGGGACAGTCTGGAGCAAGGTCTTGCTGCGACTGGACTCCCCACTGAGGCGCCAGACCAATTATTTGGACTTATCTTGGCCTTTGCGATGGACGACGCTACATTATCGAGTTTAGTGGTATCAGTTAAACGAGGGTTGGCGTCGGACGGCAAATCCGGGCAAGAGAAGGAGCTGGTGGACAAGGTACGGGCTAAAGTCAGAGGAAGCTTTGGCTCTAAAGATATACTTGTCAATGCAGAAATTACTCCATTGATCCTCAGCTTTCAAGTAGCGATGGCGCAGACACAAGAGTCTAAGATTACAACAGTTGCTGTTTTGCAAGCCCTATTATCTATAGCTTCTTCGAGCAAATCAAATCTGGCTGCTATGCATTCGACGGGCATACTGAGCACTATTATCCCACGGTTATGGGATCCGTCTGTCCCGGAATTGGAGCGGGCCATTCTCAAGGAGTTTGCTCAATATCTCATGCAGCTTGGGATAAATTGCTTGAACGATGCCAAGTATCTTTACAGACAGGCTATGGCGCATGATGCTGTTGCTTCTTTCCTACTTCAGGGCCTCAAGATCTCACGGACACCTCCGCACGTTCAATTTGACCTTTCACTTCACGGGTATGCGTCCATGGAGTTTAGTTCTATAGGTCGCTCATTCCCCCCCACCCACACGAATGGTTTCACGTTCTCCGCTTGGATTTGCGTTGATACCTTTGATCCTAAGATGCATACTACTATTTTCGGGGTTTTCGATCCAACACAGCGTTGCTTTGTTCTAGCTTATATAGAGCAAGACACTCGAAAATTCATTCTGCAAACATCCGTGGCGTCACCGCGAGCAAGTGTTAGGTTTAAATCCACTGTTTTTGAGCCCCAAAAATGGTATCACATTTCACTCGTGCATCGGCGGCCTCGGACTACTTCGGCGGCGAAGGCTGCCCTTTATATAGATGGTGAATTCGTAGAACAAGTCAAGGCAGCCTACCCTCAACCCCCGCCAACCTCTTCGACGCCCGTTCAGGTTTTCCTCGGAACTCCATCGGATTTGTCGCCTCGTATTGGCCAAGGGGTAGTCTCATCGAGATGGAGTCTTGGGACTGCTCATCTATTTGAGGATGTCCTGTCAGACGATCTGATTGCCGTGCACTACCGCCTCGGGCCCTGGTATTACGGGAACTTTCAAGATTGTCTGGGGTCTTTTCAAACATACGAGGCCTCCGCAGCATTGAATATGCGCAACGAGCTTATGCACCCTGGGAAAGAGGAAAAGAGCGATATAATATCTGCCATAAGGAGCAAGGCGTCAGCCATACTGCCGGAAGCCAAGGTTTTACTCAACCTTTCCGCGCAACAAATTCTTGACGACAGAAATGATAATAACATAGACGAGTCTCAATTAGCGAAAGCTCTTTCTCGGCCTGCATTAAAGAATCTACAATCCCTGATGAGGGGGGGGGCAGTAGCAGTTAATGGGGCAATTCCGTCGGTGAGCGAGGCCTTATGTTTGACACATGGAATAGCAATTATGACTGGCGAACCAGTTGTCATTGTTCCACAATCCCTAGATGATGCCGCTTGGTCAATCGGTGGCGCAGCCGCTGTGGGTTTAAAGATGGTTGAAGTCGCAAAGACTGCAAAGCAAGTTTGCAGGGCTGTGGAGATTCTTTTCGAAATCACGAAAGGCTCTTGGAGGAATAGTGAGGCTATGGAGAGAGACAATGGATTTGCAATTCTAGGGCATCTTATTCGGACAAAGGAAGGGAAGAATATTATTGGCAAGGATTTGCTAAGGGTCATCTTGGAATTCGTGGGCTTCAAGCATGGCGCCCCGGAGGAGAGTTTTATCATTAATCCTCTTGCATATAGGATTCTGCTTGTTGATTTTGACATGTGGAGGAAAGCGGATACAGAAACCCAAAAAGAATACTTTGCACAGTTTGTGACATTTTGTAATGGGAGCAAATATCATCATTTCAATTCTAAGAGGCTGTTCCGTATGCGTAAGCACTTCCCGGCCCCCCATCATTCTACTTAGAGACTTTCACTAATATACGACCATTCTGGCCTGTTTGTTGTTATAGGGATCGTCAAGAAATTAATATTTGCTCTTAAGGGTGAGGTATTCTCTCGTGAGGTGCTTCCTGATTTTATGGCTGCCTTCAAGGCGCTTGTGAAGACAAATATGTCTGCGGATGTTCTCCGATCTTTAGCTCTCTTCATCACCTACTCATTACACAAGAATAACCCCGCGAAGCCATTAAGAGTTAAAAAGAGTAATGTACAATTACGCCGACAGCCAACTCTGGGTGTCGGTATCGCAGGTGCAACTCTATCGCCAGTCAAGTCCATGAATGACCTGAGTAGTGATGGCCTTACTAGGCAGGAGGTCGGGGTTATGGTTTTAGAAATGTTCCAAGATCTTTTGTTTGAAGACGGAAATGGGGTTGGCAATATTAAGAAATTTGCTAGGACAGTTACTAATAAGGTATGTATTCTTAAATTGTTTTCTCTATTTTGAGGAAGGCTTTGGCCTCGAGGCACGTTCAATATCTGTGTATCTTGGATCGTGGTTGGGTGATAACGATTATGGTCTATTCTCAAAAGCACGTTCTGATGCTATATTTTTTTTGTGAAGTCGCTAATGTCTCAATAATTATAGTGGCTGTTGTATCTACTGGCCGAGAGCGACCCTAAAGTGGTGATTATTGGCGCTAAGATTCTAGCTCGGTTACTGGTTGTCCATGGCGGCAGCTACGTCTCGAAGTTTGGGTTAAAAACAGGGGGGTTTATTGCTATGCGGAATAGACTGAAGAGATGGTGGAATATGGCGCCTCTGTGGCCCATATGTTTTGCCATATTTTTTGGGAAGGATGTAGCCAAGATTGATGTTTCGAGGCCACTCGATTTGTTTAGCCTTGCTGAGATGTTCTCCGATGCTGGGAGCGGAAAAGTGGCATATCCTGAGATGTTGCCAGTCATCGCGGGGATGCTGAAGGCCGGCCTTGGTGCTATCGTTGCGGATCGGGGCGAAGAGGGAACCAGAGGGTCGAGTGATAACAAGGAGCCAGATGATGGTAAACTACAAACATCAAAGAACACTAGAGCGCGCTCATTATCGCTCAGCGACAAGTCACCCCAGTCTGGTAAGTACCTGGTTGGTGGTCAGCCCAAGTGGATAGGCTAATAACTTTGTCCTGATATAGCATCGAATAAAATAGGGGAGAAACGGCTTGGGGAGCTGGCGGGGATGCTCAATACACTTATACAATTCTTTGCGCACTTGCACACCAGTTGCCCGGCCTTCCGGGAGTTTTGTGCAACTTCGTCCTTCATCAAGGAGATGCTTGGAATCCTGTTTCCAATCGTTTGTAGCTCTGATCATGTCAGCGCAGAAACGGAGTTGAATTCGAAGGATTCAGCCCTGACATTCGATGGTGGAGACGTAGTGATTCGACCTTTGGTTTCAAATGTTGCTCCTCCCATTGTCCGAACTGTAACTGTTGACGAGCCTCCTAGCCCAACTACACCGCGATCAGATAGGTTAAGGAGAGGCTCCAGCTTTATACTTGTGACATCAGAGCCGACGCCCTATATTCCTTCTGCCGCGCGCCTCTCGCCAGCCATTGGGCCTGGGTTGAGAAATAGCGGCAGCGCAGTGCCAGGCCTGAATGTTTCCAATTCAGTCGTGGAAAGCCTGCTTGAGCTTGTTATGACAGTGTTTTCAGACTTAGTGCTGGAGAGGAGAGAGTTCACAGGATTTGGACTGAGCACAAAGGTAGGAAACATGTCGCTCAAGGACCAACGGCAGAAGTCGCCTGTCCTGACGCTGATATCGCTTCAGATTCCTCCTGGATTTCAGGAGCACCAGATTTACTTCGAAACTTATCTACTCCGGAACACCTTGAATCATCTCAGTAACGTTTTGGGGTTTGATAGAAAGAAGCTTTGCGAGCCACGGGTCTTGACCAGCATTGGAAGATTTGCGGCCCATATGACTGACTGTGTTTATGAAGGTTAGTGTGGTTAGCCACCCCTAGCTTGTGGTCAGCTAACATTTTTAGGGTGGTTCCTAAATGGGGCTGAAAGCTTGCTCGATTTCGTTGGAACAATACTGGAATATCTGCAACGGCCGGAAGTAGCCAAACAAAAGAGTGTTCGACTATGTAGCCAAACTGTAGCAAGTCTAAGAGCTGCAGTGTCGCGGCTAGTTCTTTTCAGACTGTCAGAACTTGATGATCCAAAGTCAGATTCACAACAAGTAGTTGGTTTTCTCGGAAAGATGATGTATTGGCAAGCGGTCATTCTTTCACCGGAAAACACAGAGGGGGAGTTTACGAGGCTTATATGCTACCTTCTGTATACTCGGTTGATAGACCAACAGCAGGACATAAAACTCGCCGCTGCTAATGTTTGTACTCCTGCTTGGCTTAGTTTGATGTTTTCTCTAGGGCAATGATTACTTACCATGTTTTTTTATATTTAGATGCTGCGGATTGTTTTAGTACAGAAACCAGCAGAGACTTCGGCATTACTAAACCAAGCCAAGACAATAGACCATAAGCAGTTGTCTTCAGGCTTTAAAAAGTTGATGGAATTGGTAGGACGTTTTCGTTAAGCTTTGTTGAATTGAAAAACTCACATATTTTTTTAGGACAGCGGCACTTGGCTAGACTGGGTTGACGATCATCGGGAAGATCTAGATGCCTTTTTCTACGGGGCTCTCTCCAAGGCGTGGGAGTCTTTCGTCGCAGAGGAAAATAAAAAAACTACAGAAACTGCGAAAGCTCGATCTTCAAAGCGCAAGGAAAAGTTGAGGCAGTGGATTTTAGAGGACATGAACAACGAGGATGTTTATCATCGCCACGAGTCTGCCTCCTCGCACTGGATGGTCAACATCTATAACTCGGAGCATCTTAAATTTCAGAGAGCCACACAGGATCAACAAGACAGTTTGAGCTATGTTATCTCTTCATATTCAAAGCTTGAGACAGATCTCATGAGGCCATGTGGGCTACTTGATGACGGTCAGGAGACTAAATGGCGGTTAGACTTGACCGAGGGGAGGAATCGAATGCGAAAGCGGATGTTACCGGACTCAAGTGCTCATTTACACAACTACCAGCCAAAACGGAGGCTTACAGGTGGCTTGGGCGGGAATACTGGACCAAGCAAATCCCATTCACTCTCTGTGGAGGATGACGAGATCAGTATTATCACAACTAGAGAGACAGACTCACTAGACCAGTCGCAGCACAACTCGGCCCGCGATGGAGGTGAAGACGATTTTGAGGAGGACTACGAATTGGTCGACGATCCACGAGAAGACGATGACGGTTGGGAAGATAAGAACAGAAAAGTCATGAGAACCATCCAGCATGGTGATGTGGTTGAGTATGTCCAAAATGTCTCCAGGCTGGTCGGATTGGATGCAGTGGAGGGGCTCCTCATCTTGGGGAAGAACTGCCTATACCTTATTGACAACTTCTTTCAACGGTCCGACGGAGAAATTGTGAACGTCTGGCAGGCCCCCAAGGACGAAAGGGATCAGTATCTGCAGATGATTTCCGGAAGAGAGGCAGGGGATCGAAAACCTGTCTCTGTTAACAGCGATCATGAAACTAGGCATTGGCCATTTGAGGATATGATCAGCATTAGTAAACGACGATTTCTGTTCAGAGATGTAGCTTTGGAACTATTTTTCTCGGATGGCCGGAGCTACCTTTTGACAACTATGTCTGCCAAAGATCGAGACTCCTTGCATTCTAAGCTCCTGTCAAAAGCCACCAATGTTAATAACAGTCCGGCATCGCTACATGTCGGAGATGCGTGGCGAGTCGAAGCACTAAGGACCCAGGATAACGCGACAAACTTTGGATCCAAACTTGTTAACGTCTTCACATCTAACATTCCCAATCCCGCGACAAGAAAATGGATTAAAGGGGAAATCTCAAATTTTCATTACCTTATGCTTGTGAACACAATGGCAGGGAGAACTTTCAATGACTTGACCCAGTACCCTGTCTTTCCATGGGTTCTGGCAGATTACACTAGCGAGGAGCTGGACTTGACAAATCCGAGAACCTTCCGAGATTTTTCGAAGCCTATGGGAGCGCAGACACAGGATAGGCAGCACGAATTCCGGGAGCGATATCGCTCTTTCGAGGAGATTGGCGACCGACAAGCTCCTCCCTTCCATTATGGAACACATTTCTCATCGGCCATGATTGTTTGCTCGTACCTTATCAGACTCCAGCCTTTCGTCCAGTCGTACCTACTTCTACAGGGCGGATCATTCGACCACGCGGACAGGTTGTTTTATTCCATTGAAAAGGCTTGGGCGTCGGCTTCGAGAGATAATATGACTGATGTCCGAGAGCTGATTCCCGAGTTTTTCTTCTTACCAGAGTTCTTAGTAAACTCTAATGCATACAACTTTGGTATGAAACAGGGGACCGATGAAGCTATTGACTCGGTCAAGCTCCCACCATGGGCAAAGGGGGATCCCAAAATATTCATTGCAAAACATCGGGAGGCGCTCGAGAGTCCATACGTGAGCCAACATCTCCATGAGTGGGTTGATCTTGTGTTTGGGTTCAAACAGCGTGGTGAGGCCGCTGTTGAAGCGACCAACGTGTTTCATCACCTCTCATATCACGGCGCAATCGATTTAGATAGCATACAAGACCCCGTTGTGAGGCTAGCTACAATAGGAATTATTCATAACTTTGGTCAAACTCCTCATCAAGTCTTCACTAGGGCACATCCAGTGAGGGAGGAGATAACCCACAAAAGTGCGAGGTTAGATGTTGGGGCTGAATTCTTAATTAGACTTCCTTTTCCTCTTCTCGGTAGGTTTTGGTTACTCCAAAATCAATAGGGCTCAGCTAACAACTATAGATAATGGCGAGAGAGTTAGCTCTCTTGTGTACTCAACCAAGTATGAGCGGGTGTTTTGCTCAAGCTCCTTTAGACTCAATCTTCCCCCCACGTACGATAAGTATATGGAGTGGGGGTTCACCGACGGAAGTGTGCGGTTCTATCATTTCGATAGCAAGAAAGTGAGTCATAGCACAGCCGACTCTTTTCTCGATTGCTGAAACTGATTGAAATAGCTATGCGGCCATCATGAACATCTGCACCAGGGGCAGGTATCCTCCGCTATCTTCGCTGACCCTAGGACATTGATTACTGCTGGGACAGACGGCACGATTTCCATGTGGCAAGTTCAAGCTACTTCAAGATCAGTTGAGCTTCAACTCAAGACATCCCTGTTTGGGCATGTCAAGCCAGTTACTATCATGGCAATATCAAGGTCTTTCAGCACTCTTGTTAGCGCCTCAAGTGATAATACCATCCTTGTTTGGGACCTGAATCGGCAAAGGTTCATAAGGCAGCTACGGAGCGATGCTGCGGTTCAGGTATGTGGGAATTGGTGGTGCATTTGTACAGACCACTAATTCAACATTTAGTGCGTAAGTGTCAACGATGTCTCGGGAGATATCGCTGTTTGTAAAGGTAACAGAGTGACCATGTACACTTTGAACGGCGAGCACATCCTTACGCAGAACATCTGCGATTTGCCTGAAGACAATGTTTTATGCTGCGCCTTTTATGAGGGTCTTGGAAATGAGTGGTTAGAAAGAGAGTTATTCTTCACAGGCCATAGACGCGGAGTAGTCAACGTGTGGAGCAAAGCTATTGTGGATGGGAAATTCAAGCTTCTGTCTGTCAACACTCTCCAGCACGCCAACCAGTTCCAAACAGATGCTCAGGTGCCCGCAGCCATTTCGGCTATCCATCCAGTGCCGCAGGCAGTGTATACAGGGGATGAAAATGGAAGAGTTGTATGTTCCCCTTTCCTTTGAATCATCTACCTTTCAAGCGCTAATATTATCATCAGCATGAGTGGGATTGCCAACTGGTTCAACGGAATCAATCGCCTGTTCTTGTTCGATAGACTTGTTACCATTAGCGGGGCGTTACGTTTTATGATCTTATGGGTTGCTCTAATGTCCTCTTCTCTTCTGTTTTTTCCGCTCGCTGTCCCCCCCCCCTTAAAATCCTTATGTTTTCCCGGGGCTATGATACTTTCTATGTACACAATAGCTGGTTTCACATCTACTTGATTCTTAACTAGAGGTTCACCAATTATCACTCGTGTATCACTAAACGTGGATACCTGCCCTACTATAGAGTATCCGGGAATATTTGCACATTTTAGGCCCTGGAAACTCGTTGAATTGGTGGTCTGGGATCAGGGCTTGGCTATTGTGCGAGGGTGTGTGCTTGGTGGTATGATATAGAGAGATTGGGTGACCTGTGGTGAGCTCGAAAAGAGCCCTTGTGGATGGCAGCTCACCATGAGTATTATACTGTAGAAGGTCTAAATTGAGTTGGTCTAAACTTAGAGTTGCTGTACATAAGAACATTAGAATTAGTGTAGCCCTGAGACTATTAGTTTCTGGTGTCTACAGGTTTTTATATTTTCCTACTCCTTGTCCTTTCCATCTGCCTTGTCCCGTGTGGTTGAATCGTGTCTCCGGCTCTAAACTTGCGGAAAGGGCTAGAAATTCAACTAGTTTTTATATTATGGTCGAAAAAAATTGGGAAATTTGGAAATTAAAAGTCAGAAACACGGTTGCCCGATTGGCTCGAGCAGACCAAACCTTCCAATCAAAACCCCAGAAGCCCGATGGCCGTTTCCCGATTTTTTCTACCGGGGGCTGCATAAAACTAGTATGATAGAACGGAGTTTCAATACAAAAAGTTGCCGCAACCTGAACGACCCTTGACTGGCCATTATTATACTGCTTAGGGCCTGTTTGGATGAAATGGTTCCGTTCCGTTGGCACATACAAATGACCATTTCCTTCAGTTTCGAAAAGGTGTAAGCAAAATGACTGTTTGGTACAAATGGTAGCAACCATTCTGTTTCTTAGTGGTGACAACAAGATGGTTGCCATGTAAACATATCATGAAAAATTTGCCATGTAAAATAATTACCTTCTATGTAATAATATCAGTTTTAACAATCACTGATTCCTATCAACCTACATTTCAACCAATCTAAT
>Ga0307510_10002764_pt1 | contig 20097 bp, 11 predicted proteins | sample 12_EM_MG_FD_207224 | JGI IMG/M metagenome (GOLD analysis project Ga0307510, IMG submission 207224) | Populus trichocarpa ectomycorrhiza microbial communities from riparian zone in the Pacific Northwest, United States - 12_EM | ecosystem: Host-associated > Plants > Roots > Unclassified | place... | reverse complement strand
AAAGTGCGCCCTCCCATTCAGCTATTAGACATTGTCCGCTTTCCACGAGGTCCAGCCGTTTATGAGTTGAAACCTTTCCGCTCGAGACCGGCCAAAAGATCGAGGTGAACAGACGTCTGGTTTCGCGACGTTACAAATCGGCTGCGGATGACCGAATATGGGTCCTACCCGCCGCAAAGCTGCCAGGCAGGAGCGGCCCCGGTTGCGGACATTCCGAGTGGAGGGCATTTAGGATGTCATGAGAATAATCGAACTCGACGCTTCGACGTGGTCGTCAACAGATGACTTCTTCGCCGCGCTTTTGGCCGCACTTGGTTCGCCCGGTTGGCATGGCTACAATCTCAATGCTCTGTGGGACAGCATAACCAGCGACATAAACGAAGTTGAGCCGCCATTTAGCATCGTCGTAGAACGCGCAGACCGATCAGATAGGGACATGATGGCGCTGCTTAAGGCCGCCTCTGCGGTGTTTGCAGATGCGCAAGTCAAGCGCGGAATCGACGTTCAGTTCACGGTCGCCTGAACGGCAACTTTCCACCAACTCAAGCCGTTCCCGACTGATCCCGCCGTGCCTGAAAGCTGCCCTTCAACCGCGGGTCTTAAGCCTCAGATCAAACCTGAATGGATGTCTGAAGTTGGGGAACGACAGGTGCGGCCCGAATAGCTGCTTGTGGGTCGAGGTCGCCGAACTAACGCGGACATCCGTCAGGTGACGCCGGCTGGCATCTGTGCGCCCAGATGTCGTCGTTCGCTCATCGCGTCGTTGATCCCGAAAGCGGTCGCTCGATCCCGTTTCGAGCTCCCCCGGGCGAATGATCGGCATTAGTGATGGGCACTGAGCAACGCAGCTCGGCCCCGATCTATCCCATGGCCATCGCGGCCACAGTAAAAGAAAAATGGGAAGGGCGCAATTTGACCCGGCCGCGGAAGGTCAACGGGCTTGGAGCGCAGGACGGAAAGTTGGCGCCAAGCGAGCGCCAAAACCAAGGCAAGTCCGGGCAATCCGCTTCTTCTGGACGAACACCGTCGCCTACGTGCTCGCGCGCTGTTCGATCTCGCAAACGGCAATTGCGTGGCGTGCTCCAAATTACGCACCGATCGATGCCGGCTTTGACTTGGACCGCGAGGTGGCCAGCGGGTAGCTGCCCTAAAGGAGAATAAAATGTCATTGCGCGGAACAATGTTGATCGGCGGCGAGGCAGTGCTTGGCACGGCAGGCGAGGTCCGGTCGGTCGAGGCGACAAGCGGTGCGTTGCTTGCGCCGGCCTTCGCCGGCGGCGGCGCGGCAGAGGTTTCTCGTGCCTGTGTGTTGGCGGCCGAGGCTTTCGATACTTTTCGCGAAACCTCACCGGAATGCCGCGCTCGTTTTCTCGAAGGCGTTGCCGACGCAATCATCGATCTCGGCGAACCGCTGATCGAGCGGGTGATGCTGGAGAGCGGCCTGCCACGCGCCCGCCTCGAAGGCGAGCGCGGTCGTACTGTCGGGCAGTTGCGGCTGTTCGCTTCGGTCCTTCGCGAAGGTAGCTGGCTCGGCGTACGGATCGACCCCGCCCAGCCGGAGCGCACGCCGCTGCCACGTCCCGACCTGCGGCTGCGCCATATTCCGCTCGGCCCGGTTGCGGTTTTCGGCGCGTCCAACTTCCCGCTCGCCTTCTCCGTCGCCGGCGGCGACACTGCCACGGCGCTTGCGGCCGGTTGTCCGGTCGTCGCCAAGGCGCACCCCGCGCATCTTGGTACCTCGACGATGATCGCCAGCGCGATCGACAAGGCGCGTGCCGCTGCCGGATTGCCGCCGGGCACCTTCTCGTTGCTGATCGGCGCCGACAATGCCCTCGGCGCCGCACTCGTCGCCGATCCCCGGATCAAGGCGGTGGGCTTTACCGGCTCGCGCGCCGGCGGCCAGGCGCTGGTCGCGATCGCGGCCGGGCGCCCCGAGCCGATTCCTGTCTATGCCGAAATGTCGAGCATCAATCCGGTGCTGCTGTTCCCCGCTGCGCTGGCGCAGCGCGGCGCGGCGATCGCCCAGGCCTTCGTCCAGTCGCTCAATCTCGGCGCGGGGCAGTTCTGCACCAATCCCGGCCTGCTGCTCGCGCTGGATGGTCCGGAACTCGACGGCTTCATCGCGGCGGCCACCGCAGCGCTGGCCACGGCGCCATCGACGACGATGCTGACCCCGGATATCCACCAGGCCTATGCGCGCGGTGTCGCCGCGCGGCATGATCACGCCGTGCTGCTGGGGCGCGGCCCGGCGGCAACCGGGAAACATGAGGGCGAGGGCCATCTTTTCGCTACCGACGCTGCCACCTTCCTCGCCAATCGCCGCCTGCATGACGAATTGTTCGGCCCCGCCGCGCTGCTCGTGCGCTGTGCCGACATGGACGAACTGCGCGCCGTGCTCGAAGCGCTGGAGGGTCAGTTGACTGCCGCGCTGCACATCGACGAAGCCGACCATCCCGCAGGGCGCCGGCTCATGCCGGTGCTTGAACGCAAGGTCGGGCGTATCCTGGTCAACGGCTTCGGCACCGGCGTCGAGGTCGCCCACGCCATGGTCCATGGCGGCCCGCATCCGGCGACGTCGGACTCGCGCACCACCTCGGTCGGTAGCCTTGCGATCGATCGCTTCCTTCGGCCGGTCTGCTACCAGGACATGCCCGAGGCGTTGCTGCCGCAGGCACTCCGCCAGGATAATCCGCTAGGTGTGCCGCGCCGTATCGACGGCCAGCGGGAGTCCTGATCCGATCAAGCCACGACGCGCATCGATCCATCGCGGCTTTGGTTTGGACCGTGAGGGCACGAAGCCCTAACACGGCAGGCAAGACCCGCGATGCATCGATCGTGGCGCGGCGCTAGGAGACGGTTGTGACGACAATGAGCCCGACGGACATGGCGCGCCAGCTGGGTGGCGGCCTGTTGTCTTTCCCCGTCACGCATTTCGGCGCGGACGACGCGTTCGACGAGGCCGCCTATCGCGAACATTGCGCCTGGATGCTGTCCTATGAGCTGAGCGGCCTGTTCGCCGCTGGCGGCACCGGTGAATTCTTCTCGCTCACTCCGGACGAGGTGGCGAGCGTCGTCGCTGCCGCGGTCGCCGAGGCGAATGGCAGATTGCCGGTCATTTCCGGCTGCGGTTACGGCACCGCCATCGCCACTGGCATCGCGCGCGACGCCGAGAAGGTCGGCGCCGACGGGCTGTTGCTGCTGCCGCCCTATCTGGTCGGCGCCAAGCAGGAAGGGCTGGAGCGCCATATCGATGCGGTGTGCAAGGCGACCGGTCTGGGCGTGATCGTCTATAATCGCGACAATGCGATCATCAACGACGAGACGCTGGCGCGGCTGTGCGAGCGCAACGCCAATCTCGTCGGCTTCAAGGACGGCGTCGGCGATATCGAGCTGATGACGCGCATCTATGCCCGGATGGGCGACCGGCTGACCTATATCGGCGGCCTGCCGACCGCGGAAACCTTCGCCACCCCCTATCTGACGATGGGCGTGACGACCTATTCCTCGGCGATCTTCAATTTCATGCCGGAATGGGCGCTGGCCTTTTACAAATCGGTCCGCGCCGACGACCGGGTCGAGGTGATGAACCAGCTGCGCGCCTTCGTCCTCCCCTACATCACGCTGCGCAACAAGGGGCGCGGCTATGCCGTGTCGATCGTCAAGGCGGGGTGCCGTCTGGTCGGGCGCGACGCCGGGCCGGTGCGCTCTCCGCTGACCGATCTGAGCGAGGCCGAGCATGAGGAGCTCCGCCGGCTGATCGAGGGGGTCGCGCCCAAGGCTCTCGCCGCCGCGGCCTGAGCCGGCTAGGCTGGGTCATGTTCGAACTCAGCCAGCTCCGCTGCTTCGTTGCCGCCGCCGAGGAACTGCACTTCGGTCGCGCGGCGCGCCGCCTCAACATGACCCAGTCGCCGCTCAGCCGGCAGATCCAGCTGCTCGAGCGCATCCTCGACGTGCAGCTGCTCGAACGCACCAGCCGCAACGTCTCGCTGACGCCCGCCGGGCGTGTGTTCCTGATCGAGGCGCGGCGCATCGTGCGGCTGGCGGAAAGCGCGGCCCTGTCGGCGCGGCGTGTCGCCAAGGGCGATGCCGGCAAGGTCGCGATCGGTTTCACCGCGGTGTCGGGCTATAGCCTGGTGCCGCAGATCGTCGCACAGGCACGCGCCGCCTTGCCCAATATCGAACTCGAACTGCGCGAGATGGTCACCACCGATCAGGTCGATGGCCTGCTCACCGGGCTGATCGATATCGGCTTCGTTCGTCCGCCGCTGGTGCGCCAGGAATTCGACACCGCGCTGGTGCTGGAAGAGCCGCTGGTCGTCGCGCTGCCGTCGGGCGATCCGCGCCAGGCCAAGTCGGTGCTGGAACCGAGCGACTTCGATGGCCAGCCACTGATCATGTATGCCCGGCAGGGCGCGGGCTATTTCCACGACATGCTGCTGCGGCTGTTCGACGATGCCGGCGTGGCCCCGCTTTACGTCCAGCACGTCACCCAGATCCACTCGATGCTCGGCCTGGTCCATGCCGGGCTGGCGGCGGCGATCGTGCCGGAATCGGCGTCGGGGCTGCACCTGATGGACGTGCAGTTCCGCCGCCTCGCCACCAGCCCGGAGCGGCCGGTCGAGCTGTACATGGCGTGGCGCCGCGACAATGCGAACCCGGCGCTGGAGCCGATGCGCCGCCTGTGCGCGGAAACAGCGGCGGGATGATCGACCGGCGCGCCGTGCTGGCCGGCATCGCCGCGCTGCCCGCCATGGCGCCGGCACGCGGCGGCGGCGATCCGGTCGCGACGACACGCCATGGCCGGGTGCGCGGCACGCGCGATCAGGGCGTGCTGGCGTTTCGCGGGATTCGCTACGGCAGCGATACCGCGCCGCGGCGCTTCCAGCGCGCCTTGCCGCCCATGCCGTGGCGCGACATCGCCGACGCGACGCGCTACGGCCCGGCGGCACCGCAGACCGGCGCGACCGAGCCGACCAGCGAGGACTGCCTGTTCCTCAATGTGTGGACACCGGCGCTCGATGCCGCACGCCGGCCGGTGATGGTCTATCTCCATGGCGGCGCGCACAGCCACGGCTCGGGATCGGACCCGCTTTACGATGGCGGCCATCTGGTGCGGCGCGGCGACGTCGTGGTGATCACGCTCAATCACCGGCTGGCGGCATTGGGCTATGCCTATCTCGCGCAACTCGGCGGTCCGGCCGAATCGGGCAATGTCGGTAATCTCGACATCATCCTCGCGCTGACCTGGGTGCGCGACAATATCGCCCGGTTCGGCGGTGACCCGAACCGGGTGATGCTGTTCGGCCAGTCGGGCGGCGGCGCAAAGGTCGTCACGCTGATGGCGATGGCCGAAGCGCGCCCGCTGTTCCACGCCGCCGCGACGATGAGCGGCCAGCACGTCACCGCCGCCGGCCCCAATCACGCCACGCTGCGCGCCAGGGCATGGATGGAACAGGCCGGCGCGCCCGACATGGCGACGTTGCGGACCATGCCGGTGGCGCGGCTGGTCGCGGCGATGGCCATGACCGACCCGATCGAGCGCAAGGGCGAGATCAGTTTCACCTCGACGCTCGATCACACCACGCTGCTGCGCCATCCTTTCTATCCCGACGCGCCGCGCGAGGCGGCGCATATCCCGCTGATCATCGGCAACACCCATGACGAGACCGGATACTGGCTCGGCGAGACGCTGAAGCGCGGCGACACCGACTGGGCCAATCTGCCCGAACGGCTGATGCGCGAGATGACCCGCGATGTCGGTGTCGATCATGTCATCGCGCGCTATCGCGCGCTGTATCCGGCGCGCACGCCGGGCCAGATCCTGCTCGCCGCCTCGACCGCGGGGCGATCCTGGCCGGGGCATCTGATCCAGGCCGAGGAACGCGCGAAGATCGCTGCGCCGACCTGGATGTACCAGCTCGATTTCCCCGCGCCCGAGGCTGGTGGCATGCTCGGCGCCTTTCACACGCTCGATATCCCGCTGGTGTTCGACAATAGCGGCCAGCCCGGTGCGCGCACCGGTGACGGGCCGGATGCCCGACGGCTGGCCGGCGCGATGGCGGATGCGTTCATCCGGCTCGCCCGCACCGGCGACCCCAATGGCAGCGGCCTGCCCGCCTGGCCGCACTACGATCTCGCGCGGCGCGCCACGATGATCTTCGATCGCACGCTGCGGGTCGAGGATGATCCGCGTGGCGAGGAGCGCCGCCTGTTCGAGGTCGCGCCCTATATCAAGCCGGGCGGCTGACGCTCAGCGATCCCAGGGGAAACCAAGCGTCGGCCGGTTGGCATAGCGCGTCATCGCCAGCGTCAGCCGTGCGCCGCAGCCCGGCTCCAGCCGCACCGTCATCGACCGCGCGCCCACGCTGTGCTTCTCGCCGGCCAGCGTCGCGGTGTCGATGCGGTGTTCGCCATAAGCGCCGCCCTGCACGATCACGGTGCGCGGCACCTGGCCGAGATTGACCAGCGTGACTTCGGTCGCGCGGTCGCCAAGGCTGTGGACCAGCGCGCCGACATCCTGCGGCACACCGGCGCGGCGGCGCTCGGCATCGAAATAGCGCAGCCGGCAGTGCAGCGGCACGCCGCCCTGTGGCGGGCTGGTCGGTGACCAGGGTGGGCGGGCGATATGGATGCCGCCGGTCATCGTCGCGAGCAGCGCGGTGACGTTCGCGGGGTTGATGTCGAGCGGCCAGTCGGCGAGCCGGGTCGCCGGCGTGGTACGATCCGCCTCGCGCGCCGCGACCTGCGTCGCGACCTTGGCAAGATCGGCCTCCAGCGCCTGTTCGGGATAAGACGGGTTGCTGCCTTCGAGGAAACTGACCCAGGGATGCTCGCCGGCCAGCGCGCGATCGGCCGGGTCCTGTGTGGCGTACCAGATCTCGAAACCGTTGGTGCGATAGGGGCCGGGCTTCCAGCCATACCAGCCATCGGCGCCATACATGGTCGGCGCCGACACCACGCCGTCGATCGACCGCGCGGCGTCGTTGATGCGCGCATTCTGGCGCCGCCACAGTGTGAGATATTCGCGGTCGCCGGTCAGCAGCAAGCCATTGAAGAAAGCGGTGATCGAACGCGGCACGCGGTTGCGGTCCTCGCGCTTGCCGGTCTGCGGCACCAGCGGCGAGAAGCCCCAGCCATAGACGCCGCGCCACCAGTCGGCGCCGACCTTGCCGTCCAGGCCGACATGACTCGGCACGATGTCATGGTTGGCGCGGGCGCGATCGACCCAGGCGTCGAGATAGTCGAGCGTCCAGCGCCGGAAGCGCTCCCCCGCGCCCAGCGCAAAGGCGTTGAGCCCCAATGTCGTGGCCTGCAGGTTGAGCGGATTGTCGCCGACCACCGGACCATATTCGGCATAATGGCCCAGCGTCTGGGCGTAGCTCGTCTCGCCATGGTCCATGTGGAACGGCGCGGGATCGAACGGGTCGCCGGCCCAGTCGAGCGGCGTCGCGTCGTGCAGCATCGGCCCGCGACTGCCGTTGAGCAGGCTGCGGATGATGCGGTGGCGCGGGTCGTAATTGCGCGCTGTCGCGTCGCGCCCGGTATAGAAATCAGCATAGCGCCGCGTGCGTTCGAACAGCCGGGGATCGCGCGGCGCGCTCATCCCCATCACGTTGAAGCTGGTCAGCCCCTCGGCATTGTGCTGCCAGTCCATCTGGACGGGGAATTCGCGAAAATACATGCCCTTGCGCGCACCGGGCACATCGACGGTGTGGGCGGCGGTATATTGCCGCAAATGCCCTTCCCAAAAGCGCTGCGCGAGTGTCAGCATCCGGTCGGACGCGCCGAGTGCGTGCAGCACGACCCAGTCGTTGGTCGCCTCTGCCGCATCGTCGGGCCCGTCATTGGCGCCCCAGCGCGCAAAGACCTTCAGCGCATCACTGGCATCGACATATTTGGCGTAGAACGCCTCGCACGCGGCGGCATTGGCGGCGAGCAGCCGGCGTTGCAGCACCGCCCAGCGCGGCGGCGCCATGGCGGTGCGTGCGACCAGCGGCGCCGGCCGGCCGCGAATCGCCGCGGCGACCGGCAAGGCCGCGAGCGCGGCGCCGCCGGCGAGCAGGGTGCGGCGATCGAGCGTCATGCCGGCAACTCCAGTCGACGGATCGGGCCGATGATCACCAGGAAGGAGAAGATCGTCAGCAGGCAGTGCGCGCCGACGAACACCAAAGCGAGATCGAACGAGCCGGTTGCCGCCACGATGTAACCGACCACGATCGGCGTGACGATGCCGGCGATATTGCCGAACATGTTGAACACCCCGCCCGACAGGCCGGCGAGTTGCTTTGGGGCGACATCGGCCATCACCGCCCAGCCCAGCGACGCGACGCCCTTGCCGAAAAAGGCCACCGCCATCAGCAGGATGATCAGCCATTCCGCATCGACCCACACACAGGCGATGATCAGCGTGGCGAGCAGCATGCCCACCACCAGCGGTGCCTTGCGTGCGAGATCGAGATTGCCGGTGCGCCTGAGGATCAGATCGGAAAGATAGCCGCCCAGCAGCCCGCCGATAAAGCCGCACATCGCCGGCGCCGCGGCGGCGAAGCCGGCTTGCAGGATGTTCAGCCCGCGTTCCTTGACGAGATAGATCGGGAACCAGGTGACGAAGAAATAGGTCAGCACATTGATGCAATATTGGCCGAGATAGATGCCGATCATCATCCGGCTGGCGAGCAGCTGGCGGATATTGGGCCAGGTGAAGGTCGCGGGCGCCGCGGCGGCATCTTCCTCCATCCGGATCAGGCCGCCGCCCGCCTCGATATAGGCGAGTTCGCCTGCGCTGACGGAAGGGTGCCGCACCGGGCTGTGGATATAGCGCGCGAACACTGCCGCCGCGGCCAGCCCTACCGCACCCATCACCCAGAACACCGCGCGCCAGCCGAGCGCATGGACGAGCCAGCCCATCAGCGGCGCGAAAGCGACGATCGAGAAATATTGCGCGCTGTTGAAGATCGCCGAGGCCGTGCCGCGCTCGGCCCCGGGGAACCAGGCGGCGACCAGCCGGGCGTTGCCGGGAAAGGACGGCGCCTCGGCCAGCCCGACAAGGAAGCGCAGGCCGAACAGCAATGTCACGGCGGACAGCAGCGGCACGAAGCCGACCAGCCCCTGCGCCGCGGTCGCCAGCGACCACAGGGCGATGGCGCCGATATAGATGCGCTTGGTACCGAAGCGATCGAGCAGCGCGCCGCCGGGAATCTGCGCCAGGACATAGGCCCAGGCAAAGGCCGACAGGATATAACCGGTCTGGATCGGCGTCAGGCCGAGTTCCCCGGACGCGGCGCTGCCGGCAAGCGAAAAGGTCGCGCGGTCGGCATAATTGATCGAGGTGATGACGAAGATGAGCGCAATGATACGGTAGCGGATGCGCGTCGGTCTGGCGGTGTCCGGCATATCAGACGCTCTCCCTGCGATCCCGCTGTCTTTTCGCGCGCGCCGACCGGTTTTCAATTGCACAGACCTAGCGGGACGCGCGGGCGCGGTCCAAGTCGAAAAGCAGCATGATCCAGTCATTGCATGGCTTGATCGTGCCGCGCCCTCGGCGTGACGGGCCAGATCAGTGCAAGTCTTGCAATGATCCATGCCGTATTGAGGTTGGCTTATCGGGGCGACGGACGGCTAGTGAAGGCTGGTCAGAACCGGCCCCGTCAAGGAGGTCGGGTAACATCGGCGCCACAACGCCGTGAAGAGGGGATCCGATATGCGCACTCACAGCATCCGCCATCTGAAGGTCGGGCTCGCCGTTACCACCGCCATGATCGGCCTCTGCGTCGCCCCGGCGGCATGGGCGCAACAGGCCCCGGCGGCCACGCCGCCGGCCGATGCGGCAGCGGACGAAACGGCTGACATTGTCGTCAAGGGTTTCCGCGAGAGCCTCAGCAGCGCGCTTTCCATGAAGCGTCGCGAGACGGCGACGATCGACGCGATCAAGGCCGAAGACATTGCCGAATTCCCCGACCTCAATTTGGCGGAATCGCTGCAGCGCATTCCCGGCGTGGCGATCAGCCGCGTCAATGGTGAAGGCCGCAACATCTCGGTGCGCGGCCTCGGCCCGGAATATACCCGCGTCCGCATCAACGGCATGGAAGCGATCGGCACCACCGGCGGCACCGACAATAGCGGCGGCGTGAACCGCGGTCGCGGCTTCGACTTCAACATCTTCTCGTCCGACCTGTTCAACAATTTGTCGGTGCGCAAGACCGCTACCGCCGATGTCGAGGAAGGGTCGCTCGGCGCCACGGTCGATCTGCAGACATCGCGCCCGTTCGATTACCGCAAGCCGACCGCGGTGATCTCCGCCCAGGCGAGCTATAACGACCTGCGCCGCCGCGCGACGCCGCGCATCTCGGGTCTCGTCACGACCGCGACCAAAGACGGTACCTTCGGCGTGCTGCTTTCCTTCTCCTATGAAGAGCGCAGCCTGATCGAGGAAGGCGCCAACATCACGCGCTGGACCTATGGCGGCTTCAACGGCGGCTTCAGCACAGCCTCGACGCTGGCGGGTTATACCATCGCGCAGATCAACAACAACGACCCGGCGACCGCGCTCTATCATCCGCGCATCCCCGGGCTGGTCAGCTACGACATTTTCCAGAAGCGCCTCGGCGCCGCCGGCTCGATCCAGTGGCGGCCGAGCGGCAGCACGCTGCTGACGATCGACGGCCTGTTCTCGCGGCTCGACGGCACGCGCAAGGAAGCGCAATTCCAGGCGATCAGCTTCAGCCGCTCGGGTTCCGGCAAGCCGCAGACGATCATCCGCTCGGGCACGGTCGATGCCAATCGCAACATCATCAGCGGCACGTTCGACAATGTCGATCTGCGCACCCAGGCGCGCTACGACAAGCTGGTCACCGATTTCTATCAGGTGACGGCAAACCTCGACCAGAAGCTCGGCGATTCGCTGAAATTCGGCGCGGTGGTCGGCTATGCCAATTCGGCTTTCCGCAACCCGATCCAGACCACGGTCACGCTCGACGCCGCCAACACCAGCAACTTCTATTATGACTTCTCGACCCGCTTCCCGACCATCAAGCCCGGCGTCGATATCACCAACCCGGCGACCTTCGCCTTCACCAACCTCACGTCGGAAGTGCGCATCCGGCCGCAAACCGTCGACAACACCTTCACCACCGCCAAGGGCTTCCTCGAATGGACGGTCAACCCCGAGCTCAAGCTGAAGGGCGGGCTCGACTGGCGCCGCTTCTCCTATAACTCGACCGAGCAGCGCCGCCTGCAGGGCGAGACGGTCGTTCAGACGCTGACGCCGGCGCAGATCGCCGCCGCCACGACCCTGTTCAGCGGCTTCGGCCGGGGGCTGACGGTTCCCAGTGGCACGCCGACCTCGTTCATCGTTCCCGATCTCGCCAAGTTCGCCGAACTCTACGGCATCTATTCCGATCCGCTTTACGCCACCGGCGGCATCGAGAACGCCACGGCGCGCGGCTCCTATGTCACGGTGACCGAGAAGGATCTCGGCGCCTGGGGCATGGCGGAGTTCAACCTGGCTGGCGCCGGATTGCCGATCCGCGGCGATATCGGCCTGCGCTACGTCCGCACCTCGCAATTCTCGACCGGCTATGCCGCGCAAGGGGGGGCGATCAATTTCGTCACCGCGCAGCGTGATTATTCGCGGTGGTTGCCCTCGGGCAATCTCGTGTTCGATGTGACCGACAATCTGCTGGCGCGGATCGGCGCCGCCAAGACCATCGCCCGGGCCGGCATTGCGTCGATCGCACCCGGTGGCAATCTCAACGTCTCGGGTGGCAATCGTACCTTCAGCACGGGCAATCCTGACCTGGTGCCGACCGCCTCGACCAATATCGACCTGTCGCTCGAATGGTATCCGACGCGCGGCGCGATCTACGCCGTGTCGGCGTTCCAGAAGAAGATCGGCACCTTCGTTCAGACGCTGCCCACGTCCGTGCCCTTCTCGTCGCTCGGCCTGCCCGCTTCGCTGCTGACCGGCACCACGGCGGTCCCGACCGACTTGTTCATCGTCAGCCAGCCGGTCAATTCGAGCGGTGGCATGCTGCGCGGCATCGAGGTCAATGTGCAGCAGCCTTTCAGCTTCCTGCCCGGCATCTTCTCGCACTTCGGCGTCCTTGCCAACTACACCTATGTCTCGTCGAACATCCGGTATTCGACCTCGGCCAATGGCAGCACCTATGTGACGGAGGCATTGGTCGGGCTGTCGAAGCACGCCGCCAACGGCACGCTCTATTATGAGGACAAGAAGTTCTCGGTTCGCGGCTCGGTCGCCTATCGCTCGGGCTATCTGACCGCCGTGCCGGGCACCGAAGGCAACAGCTACAACGGCACCAACGGCACGATCAATGTCGATGCGCAGGTGTCGTACAACATCACGCCGCAGCTCAAGATCAGCCTCGAAATGATCAATCTCACCGACGAACTGAACGACCAGTTCGTGGACTCGACCAACCGCCTCAACGTGCTCACGCACAGTGGTCGTCAGTTCAACCTCGGCGCGCGCTTCGCCTTCTGACCTTCCCGAAGGCGCTAAACTGGGCCGCCCAGCAATGGGCGGCCTCTATTTTTTGGCCCGGCGCCCGAACCGCAAGCACGGCAAGCGGAACGTCCGTTTCCTCCAAAAAACGACCAATTGCAGAACGACAACTTGCAGCCAAACCAAGTCATGTTCGGAACATGAACCAATGCCCGTTGTTGGGGAGACGAAAACTGACCGCGAGTGACCGAGATTGGGTCTTGGCGCTGTTACCGCACCGGCGGATCGCGCGGCGGGTGTAGCGCGCCCGACCCGGACCGATGCGATAGTCTCGGGCGAAACCGCCCGGCCTGCTTGATTCAACCTCACGCCATCGCTGCTACCCTGCCTTCAGCCAGCGTCGGCTCCGGCGCCAGAGGATGCAGCATGATGGATTCCAACCCGCCACGGCTTCGCCACCCCGTTGTAACGCGGACAAAAACAGCACGCTCCCCCATAAATGGGGAAGTAACCAGCAAGTAAGCTGATGCACGATATTGCGTTGATCAATGTTGGAAAAAACGCCTTCATCGAGAGCGATAGCCTCGCCTGCAAGAAAAAGAGCTAGCCAATCCAGCAACCGGGCAACCCCCCCGTCGGTCGTCAAAACCCCCGCGATACTTGCGAGTTCGAAATATGGCCTGACCATGACGACTTACCCGTCCGCCCGCTATGCTTCCGCCCCCCTGCGTCCGCGCGGCACGGCGTGATTCAACCGCCGCGTAACCCTCGCTATACCTCTCCACCAAGGCGCACCCTGCCGGGCCGCGACCCGCTCTTTCTCATTGCCGGACAAAGATGCCCATGGCGGACGCCACGCCACGCCACGCCACGCCACGCCACGCCACGCCACGCCACGCCACGCCACGCCACGCCACGCCACGCCACGCCACGCGCCCGGCCGATCGCGCAAATCATCGCGAGCGTGACGGCGGCGACCGTGACCAGCGGGCCGCCGCGGAAACGACCATCGGCTGGCCAGATCCTCCACCGCCATCGATCCGCCGGTCAGGCGGTAGCGGGCACCCCCGGCTCGGCATCCTCGCCGCGCCGCCAACGCCGGCCGAACACCAGCACCAGGGTCGGCAGCATCGTCAGCACCAGCGGCGCGCCGATCGCCAGTCCGAAGATGATCGCGGTGGCGAGCGGCTTCTGCAGGCCCGCACCGCGGCTCATGCCGAGTGCGAGCGGCGCCAGCGTCAGGATCGCGATCAGCGCCGACATCACGATCGGCCTGATCCGCGCCTTGCCGGCATGGAGCAACGACGCGGCATCGATCCGCTCGCCGGGCACCAGTTCGGCCAGGTAGAAGATCGCCAGCTCGGTCAGCATGCCGACCACCATGGTCAGCCCCATCAGTGCCGAGATATCGAGCTCGGTCCCGGTCACCCACAGACCGAAGAACACCGCCGTGGTCGACAGCAGCACCGTCGCGATCACCGCGGTGGTGAAGGCCCAGTTCTCGAACATCAGCGTCAGCAGGAGCGCGGACAGCAGCAGCGCGGCGATGAACACCGTCGTCAGGTCGGTGAAGGATTGCTGCTGCTGGGCGTAGAGCCCGCCATAATCGACCCGCACACCGGCCGGCAGGTGCAGCCCGGCGACCACCGCGCGGACCTCCTTCATCGCGCTGCCGAGATCCTTGCCCTCGAGCCGCGCGGTAACCGGGATGAACGGCGCGAGATCCTCACGCGTCACCTGGCGCTGCCCGGCCTCGATGCTGACCGAGGCGATCGCGCGCAGGGCGACCGAGCGACCATCGGCCGCGCGCACCGTCAGCGCGCCGAGTCCGTCGGCACGGCTGCGCAGATCCTGCGGCAGGCGCACGCGGACATCGACAACCTGCTCGCCGGCAAGTATCTGGGTCGCGACCGTGCCGCCGATCTGCGTCTCGACCTGCTTGGCGACGAGGTCGGGGTCGAGCCCGGCCATCGCCGCGGCGGCACGATCGACCTTGATGATCACGGCATCGCCGGCGACGCGCAGCCCGCTCGCCACCTCGACCACGCCGTCGATCTTGCCCATCGCCTCGGCCACCTTGCCGGCCGAATCCTCCAGCTGCTTCGCGTCGTCGCCGAAAAGCTTCACCTCGATCGGCTGTGGCACCGCGGTGAGATCGCCGATCAGATCCTCCATCAGCTGGGCGGTCTCGATCTCCAGCCCCGGCACCTGGGTTTGGACCTTCTCGCGCACCTCGGCCATCACCTCCTCGATGTCGCGCCGCGAGCCGCCCTTCAGCCGGATGAAGAAGTCGCCCTCGTCCGCCTCGGTCAGCCCACCGCCGAGCTGAACGCCGGTGCGGCGCGAATAGCTCGATACCTCGGGCGTGGCCTGGATGATCTTCTCCACCTGGCGCAGCAGTCGGTCGGTATCGCTCAGCGCAGCACCGGACTTGGCTTTGTAGTCGAGGATGAAGCCGCCCTCATCCATCACCGGCATGAAGCCCGACTGGAGATGCGTCCAGGACAGCACCCCGATGGTCAGCATCACCGCCGCGGCGATCGCGGCGACCGGGCCGGGCCGGGCAAAGGCGCGCGCCGCGACCTTCACATAACGCACGGAAATCAGGTCGATGAAGAAGTCGCCGCGATCGGCCGCCTCGGCGTCCTTCAGCGTCAGCCAATGCTCGGCGACGATCGGCAGCACGAAGCGCGCATAGAGCAGCGACACCGCCAGCGCCGCGACCATCGTCACCGCCAGCGCCTGGAAGAAGCCGCCGGTCACGCCGGTGATGAAGGCCAAAGGCACGAACACCACGATCGTCGCCATGGTCGAGCCGAGCAGCGGTTTGCCCATCTCGCGCGCAGCCTCGAGGATCGAGACGCGCTCCTTGCCGCGGTCGGCCTCCTGCAGGCGGCGCATGAGGAATTCGATCATCACCACGGCATCGTCGACCACCAGCCCGACCGCCGCCGCCATGCCGCCGAGCGTCATCATGTTGAAGCTCATATGGAAGACGTAAAGCGCGAGGCACGCCGCGGCGAGCACCGCCGGCAGCAGACCCGCGGTGATGATCATCGAGCGCCAGCTGCGCAGGAACAGGAACAGCACCAGCCCGGCCAGCGCCGCGCCGAGCAGGATCGCGTCGCGCACCGCGGTCGCGGCGCCGGTGACCAGTTCGGACTGATCGTAGAACGGGCTGACCTTGACGTCGGCCGGCAGCGCGACGTCCTTCAGCCGCGCATTGACCTGCGCGACCAGCGCGACCGCATCGGCGGTCGGGGTCTGGCGGATATTGACCAGCACGGCATTGGCGCCGTTCGAGGTGACCTTGGTCCACACCGGCGCCGAGGCACGGCGCACGGTGGCGATCTGGCCGAGCGTGGCGACGCCGGCGGCGGTGCCGGCCTTGACCGGGATCGAGGCGATGTCCGCCTCGCTCGGCAATTTGTCCTCGACCAGGGCGAGGTAGAGGCGGTGGCGATCCTCGATCTTGCCGACCGCGGCGACGCTGTTGGCGCTGCCCAAAGCGGCGGTGACATCGGTCATCGACAGGCCGAGTGCCTGGAGCCGGGCGGGATCGACCTCGACCTCGACCTCGGGATTGGCGCCGCCCAGCACGTCGACGCCGGCCACGCCGGGCACGGTCGACAGCAACGGGCGCAATTGCAGCTCGGCCAACTTGGCCAGCGCCACGCCGTCGCGCTTGTTCGAGGTCAGCGACAGGCCGAGCACCGGGAAGATCGTCGGGTCCGAACGGCGCACGGTGAAGCGCGTGCCGGCGGGCAGATCGGGCAGGATCGTCGCCAGCGCGCCCTGCGTCGCATTGGTCGCCGCGACCATGTCGTCGCCCCAGTCGAAACCCAGCGCGATCTCGGCCGAGCCGCGGCTGGTGGTCGAGCGCACCTGCGTGACGCCGGGGATCTCGCGCAGCGCGATCTCCGCCGGGCGGGTGATGTCGGCGGCCATCTGGTCGGCATCGCGCTCGCCGGCATCGATCGACACGACCACGCGCGGATAGTCGATATGCGGGAACAGGGTGACCGGCAGCCGCGTCGCCGCGACCAGCCCGGCCAGCGTGACGAGGAACACCACGAGCCAGATCGAGCGCGCATGGCGCCGCATCAAGCCGGTCACTTGGTCGCTCCGGCTTCGGCGACCTTCATGCCGTCCTCCAGCGCGGTGCCGCCTTCGGTCACCACCCGATCGCCGGGGTTGAGGCCCTTGAGGATCTGGATGCGGTCGCCCGAGCTATTGCCCGGCGACACGTCCTGCGCCTTGGCGACGCCGCCACGTATCACGAACACATAACTGCGCCCGCCATCGTCGAGCAGTGCGGCATAGGGGATGCTGACCCCGCTCGATGACGCCCCGGTCGACAGCGTTGCGCGCAACGCCTCGCCCGCGCCCAGGCCCAGTGCTGCCGGCACCCGTGCATAGACTGAGGCGAGCCGCGTCGTGGCATCGATCTGCGGGTCCACACCGGCCACCATCACGGTCGCCTCATGGCTCCCGTCGATCAGCGCGATGCGGATCGGCTGGCCGGGCCGGATGCGCTGCGCCAGCACCGGGTCGACTCCGAAACGCGCGCGCACATCGCCCGCCGCACCGACTGTGGCGATGGTCGTGCCGGCGGCGATCTGGTCGCCCGGCCGCGCGGTCAGCCCCTGTACCGTGCCGGCGCCGGGCGCGCGCAACGCGGCATAGCCGCCGCGGATGCCGAGATTGCCGCGCGTCGCCGCGGCGGTCGCCTGGGCGGCGCGCGCAGTCTCGACCTCGGCATCGCTGACCAGCCCGTCGGCGCGCAGCCGCAGCGCGCGTTGATAGGCGGCGGCGGCGAGTGCCGCGTCGCTCGACGCCTTGGCCATTTCGGTGCGCGTGGCGGGGCTGGGGCGCAGCGTCACCACCACCTGCCCGGCGCCGACCGCAGTGCCGGTGGGCGCATTGACCGTCACGACGATCGCCTCGGCCGGCACGACCAGCGCGCGCGCGCCGCCGGGCCCGGCCTCGGCCGCGCCATAGACGGTGACGGCATCGCTCGACGAGCCGAGCGCGGCTACGGCGGTACGCACCTGCGCCGTCGCCTCGGGCGGCTTCTCTTCCGGGGCCGCGCCGCTGCTGCACCCGGCGAGCAGCAGGAGCGACGCGAGGGGGAGGCGGGTGTTCATTTGGTCCATCCTTCGGCGGGGCCGCCCGACAGCAATTCGAGCGCGATTGTCTGCTCGGCAATCTGCTGGCCGAGCTGGAGGAGGGTGAGCCTGCGATCGCGCAGCACCTGCAGCGCGGTGTCGGCGGTGGCGCGCGACAGGTCGCCGCGGGTCGCCGCGCGTTCGGTCGCGGCGGCGTATTTCTCGATCGCCGGCAGCTGCCCGGCAAGCTCGGCCTGCTGGCGCCGCAGCACCGTCAGGCCGGCGACCGCCGCATCGATCTCGGCGCGGGTCTGGAACAGCCGTGCATCATATTCGGCGCGCAGCTGCTCGCGGCTCGCCCGGGCAATGGCGATGCCGCCGCGATTGCGATTCCACAGCGGCAGGTTGAAGCCGATCTGCGGCCCCAGCGTGCGGTTGTTCGCGGTGTCGCGGGCATAGGCCATGGTCAGCGAGAGGTTGGGGAACTGGTCGAGCACCGCCTTGTGCAGGTCCGCCTCGGCCACGCCGTATCCGGCGCGCAGTGCCTGCAGGTCGAGTCGCCGCTCCATCGCCTGCGCGGTCAGCACCGTCGCCGATGGCGGCACGGGCGAGGCATCCGACGTGGCGAGCCGCAGCACCATTTCCGGCGGCAAGCCGAGCTGCTTGTTGAGATCGGCCCGCGCCGTGGCGAGGTCGCTCTCCGCGGTCCGCGCCTTGGTCGCGGCGTCGAGCAGCGCCTGGCGCCGCGTATCGAGATCGCCCGCCGCGATGTCGCCGCGCCCGGCGGCACGCTGGCTGGCGTCGAACAGCTTCTGCGCCGAGGCAGCGCTGGTCTGCGCGACGGTCAGCTGCGCCTCCAGCGCCAGCACCCGCACGCCCTGCAACCGCGCCTGCCCGGCGGTCTGCCATTCCGCCCAAGCGAGATCGAGCCGCACCTGCCGCTTCGCCGCCTCGCCCGACTCGCGCGTCACCCGTGCCGTGCGCAGCGCGTTGAGATCGAAACCGATCTGCCCGCCGAAACCGTTGAACTCGTCAGGCCCGGTGAGCAGCTTGTCGAAGCTGCCCTGAAAGCTCGGATCGGGCAGCAACCGCGCCGAAAAGGCCTGCGCGTCCGTCACGCCGCTCTTGGTGCGCAGCGCCTTGAGGTCGGGATTCTCCAGCACCGCGATCACTGCCAGCGCATTGGGCGTCAGCGGCGCCGACAGGTCGATCGGCTGCGGCGTCAGATAAGGCCGGTCGATCTTCGTCGCGTCGACCGACAGGATCGCCGGATCGGGCGCGGCCAGCACGTCGGACGGTGCGGTCAGCGGCCGGGGCGCGTAGCTCGCGCAACCGGCCAGCAGGCTTGCCGCCATCACGGGCAGAAGGGACCGCCTCATCGCGGCCCTCGGGGCAGGGTGACCATCGCTATCGCTCCGGGATGATTGTCTTCGAGGGTGGCGATGCCGCCATGCGCGCGGGCAATGGCGGCGACGAGACTCAGGCCGAGGCCGTGACCGGGCGTGGACCGGCTGCTCTCCAGCCGGGTGAAGCGCGTGAACATGCGGTCACGGTCGGCCGCTGGAATGCCCGGCCCCCGATCGCTTACCGCGAGCACGACATCGTCGCCGCGCTCGCTCAGGCTGATGGCGATCGCCGTGCCCGCAGGCGTATGGCGCAGCGCGTTGTCGAGCAGGTTGACGCCGGCCTGGGCGAGCAACTCGCGATTGCCCTCGATCACGATGCCGGGCGCGATATCACGGCTCAACGTGCGCCCGCCATCCTCGGCCGAAGGCTGGTAGCTGTCGGCCAGATCGGTGATCAGCGCGCTCAAATCTACCCGCGCCATGCGCACCCCGGCGCCGCCCGCCTCGATCTCGGATATGCCGAGAATACCTGCGAACAGTGCCAGCATATCGTCGGTCTGCTCGATCGCCTCATGGATCGCGCGCTTGAGCGGCGCCGGCGCATCGGGCCCGGCCGCGGCGAGTTCGAGCTTCTGGCGCAGCCGTGTCAGCGGCGTGCGCAGGTCATGCGCGATGTCGCCCGACACCTGGCGCAGATTGTCGAGCAGCCCGGCGATCCGCTCGAGCATGCGGTTGAGCGTCGCGGCGAGGCGGTCGAACTCGTCGCCATTGCCGCCGAGCGGCACGCGCCGCGCCAGGTCGCCGCCGATGATCGCCTCGGCGGTGCGGTTGATCGCGTCGAGCCGGCGCTGCAGCAGCCGCCCGAACAGGAAGGCGCCGATCGCCCCGATCCCGGCGATCAACCCGAAGGCGGCGACGAACAGCGGCACCATGCGCTCGTCCAGCTCTTCGATCGCCTCGGGGTCGGAGCCGACGATCAGCAGCCCGCCATCCCCGGTCCGCGCGGCAAGCACCCGCGCCGGGTCCTTCGGCTCGCCAGGCATGCGGAACTTGATCCCCGACCAGCCGGGCCGCGGCGGCTTGTTGATCGGCCGCCCCGCAACCAGCCGCCCATTCGCATCGAGCAGCGCATAGCGCATGTCGCCGCGCTCATGCGCCACGCGATAGGCGATCGCCCCGC
>Ga0307510_10002763_pt1 | contig 20102 bp, 14 predicted proteins | sample 12_EM_MG_FD_207224 | JGI IMG/M metagenome (GOLD analysis project Ga0307510, IMG submission 207224) | Populus trichocarpa ectomycorrhiza microbial communities from riparian zone in the Pacific Northwest, United States - 12_EM | ecosystem: Host-associated > Plants > Roots > Unclassified | place... | reverse complement strand
TGTTGACTCGGGTCAACCCATCCTGACCCATGACCTAGGCCTTGCCCCGATCGACCATCAAGTCGAGTTTTAAAACTATAATAATAACTTTTATGCTTACATTGACCCAAGTTGACCCTCCTGATTTGTAACTTGGATTTTGTCTCAATTTAACCCTTGAATCAAGTTTTAAGACTATGATAATAACCGTTTTTATTTTATATTTAATCAGGTCAACCAAGTTTACCCTTCTGACATGTGATCCAAGCCTTACCCTTAAGTCGACCTTGAGTCGAATTTTAAAACTATGGTAATAATCACTCTTGTCCTTATGTTAACCCGAGTCAATAGTCAACCTCACTCGTGGCCCAGGTTTTGCCCTGAATTGACCCTCGAATCGAGTTTTAAAATTATGATAATAACAACTTTTATTTTTATGTTAACTCGGATCAACTCGGCCCGTGACCTGAGCATCGACCAGTGACCTAGTTTTTGTTCTAGAACGACCCCCGAGTTGAGATTTAAAACTATGATAATAATCATTTTTTTTCTTACATGTCTTAGTTAAACAATTTTAGAATTTAAAGTTTTTTACAAAGATATTTTAGGAATAAAAAATAATAAGTATTGTCTCTAAAGAAATGTTCTCTTTTTACATCCAGTTTTGAAAATACAGAAATTCACTCTAAATTTGTTTCAAAGACAAATTTATTTTTATATCTTTATCTCTTGAACCAATTTTTTTTTTTATTTCTAAAGTCTTTATCCCTTCTATTCTAGAACAATAACAAAACGCTATTTTTTGTGTTTGTTTTTGTGTTAAAACTTATTTTTCAAAATGTTTTTTATATCAAATTAATATTTTTTTATAATTTTGATGTACTGGCATTGAAAATAAAAAAAATTATTTAAATGTGTTTTTAATTAAAAAATACTTTTAAAAATTATATTACATTAAAATATAAAAAAATACATTATATTACAACACGAGACACAAACAAAGCTGTACTGTTGACATAAAAATAAAGAAAATAGAGAATATCACGGCAATGGACGGTGCCCGATCCTTCAAACCATTAAAAAAATTATCCTACAAACTCACGTCAAAATATACCGGACCCCATGCCCATTTATTTAATACCCAGCCCATGACCGCTTAAGAAAAAACAATTACCCATAACTAATGTTCGTTTTAGTCCCTGTTACTTTCTTAGAAAATAGTCTGGTCCTTGTATTTGATTCCTTACAAATAAGTCATCCATTAAATAGTCTTATCCTCGTAATCTCTTACCAAAATATTGTTAGTCCTTTTGCTACTTTTTTTCTTCAATTAGGTCCTTAAACGCAACCTTAGCGGGTGCTTAATAAATAAAAAGAGGTATGAAATACGATGAATATTCACTTTGTTTACTTATACCCATTTTTATTATTCATCATATACGATTAATATACGTGCTTTTACCTTTAAATACCATGATCTAGAGGCAGAAAGAAGGGTAAAAAAATAGTTGAGATAGCTTAAATTTATGATAAAAAATAATTTATGATCATCAGAAACTATGGTGTCGGCTACAAGGCTACGGTCGTGTTTCTACGGTTCTCATTGATGGCTGAAACACATGATAATCATTCCAGAGAAAGAAAAAAAAATCTGGACGATTCTTATGGGGATATTATTCTTCACTCGCGTGTGGTAGCGCTGCAGAAAAAAAAAACATATTATTTAAAATTAATTTTTTAAATAATTTTATACATTTTTAATATGATGATGTTAAATATAAATTTTAAAAAATAAAAAAATATTTTTTTTAATAAAACAACCGCATGTAAAACACGCTCCAGAAAAATTTAAAAAAAAAAAGTGAAAAGTTCCTTGCGTGCTGGTAAGTTTCTTGCCCGGTTAGAAGCCGTTTGTTCATTTGTCCATCTTTCACATCAACTTTCCCTCTTTTGTTTTCTAGTTTCCGGGTCCTTTCTTTCAAAAGCCATAGATCTTCAAAGACGCATCTAGCTCGTTGTCCTTATACTCCATAGATATTTTCTCTCTGTTCCACTTGAAAAAAAAAAAAAAAAAAACCTGGTGGAGACGAAAGCCATAGCTCAGATATTTAAGGCGTTCCCTTTTTCCATTTTTTAAATATATATATATATATATATATTCCCTCCAATAAAATACTAGATATTATCATGAATGCATCTGCAAGGAATTCGGTGTTGAATCTACTGTTCCTTGGATCCATCAAAGAGTACAAAATGGAGTGCATCTTAAATTTCTACAGTGAGGATTAAATTTATGCCGTTGGTTTGAAAAGGCTGCAAATTTACCAAATTGGACACTGCCCCCAGAAGCATTTGCTTGATTATCTTTAACCCTTCAAAAATTCTGTTCTAAGAATTTAACTTTTTTTAAAAAAAATATATATTTCGGATTTGCCTTAAATAAATTCAAACATAATTAGCATATCTCCTTTAGCTTTTAGAAAAGGAAAAGGCTAATAGGACTCACTTTAGGCCACTGTTTAGCGGCTGTTATATGTAGTTATTAGTGGATGATGCTATATTAAACCCTTGTTAAAATTTATTTTTTAATGTTTTTAGATAATTTAATATTAAAAATAAAAAAAATAATATTTTAATATATTTTAAAAAAAAACACTTTGAAAACAACTATTATTATATTTTCAAACATCACCGAATTATATTACAGTATATTTATTATAAAGTGATTAGATGAAATGTTTGGAATTCAAAAAGAAATTGTTTAAATATTACCAAATTTAATTATCATTTAAATACCTATGAGTATCTAAACTTAGCATAAGGATTTATAATTCATTAAATAAAAATATTCTTCATAATTATGAGATAATTGACAACATGAAATGGTAAATCATGAAAATCGCAGTGTAAACAAGGGACAATCAAGGATTAAAAAAGAAAAAAAAAAAAAAACTAGTAGAAGAAATATCAAAAAGCCACCGGCGGTCACGGACCCCACGCTTCCCTCCCCATATCACTCGCTATCACTGTGGTGGCACGTGACAAGCTCCCAATCCCGAGTTTCAAGAAACGTGGACATATAAGAAACGGCCACTCCATGTCAACTTGCATGGTTTGCACTGCACTGCACTGAATCAGTGGAAAATTTCCAAGCTCCTCCTACTTCTCTCTTGCCTCCAAAAATTTCCTTGCAAAAAAACACTCTCAATTCTCTCTTCTTGTTTTGACTTAATTCAAGGTAAAGCATTTCTTTTTTTTTTTTTAAGAAAAAGAAATTTGATCAATTTCTGTCACAGAATCCCCGTCTTTATTTTAGAAATCCTGAATTTTTTTTTGGAAATGTTCTGAATTGTTTGAATCTTGTTAGGCAATTAGTTAGATTACAAGCTAATTCTGATTGAATTCTACTAATTTATCTTAAACAATATGAATCTGAATCTGTTTTTGTTTTAATTTTTAATTTTCAGGTGAGTTGAGGAGGGGATTCTTCGAATCATCCTTGAAGGTAAAGAAGAGAATCCAATTTGAAGGAATAGTAATAATAATAATTAGAGTATGAGTAATCACAGTAGCATAATCGGGCATTATAAAGTTTTCAACAACCAGAGTTTGCTTCGTCCAACGGCTTCAGAGCATCGAAGCAGCAAGCTCAATTCTACAGGCATTCCTGCAAATTCTTTGTTTCAATCTGCACGTAGGCCGTTGTCCAGCTTTTATGGGAACAGTTTAAGAGTCAGGAAATCAAAATTAGGCATCGCCGGAGCACGCCGCTCTTTTATATTCACTCCGCGAGCTGTCTTAGCCATGGATCCACCTTCTGAGGTAATTTTTTGTTTTAGAGTTTGTAGACATGGAGATAGCTTTCAATGAAATAAAATGAAATGCTTTTTCTTCCTTTGGTAACTAAATTGAATAACAAACTCTTTCGTTGCAGCAGCTTGCAGGGAGATTCAATCTGGATGGAAATATTGAAATGCAGGTATTTATAGTCAACAAGGGATGAGTGAGCATGGCTTTAATTACTGGAGCCATGTTTTGGTGTGTTTGTTGGTTATTGTAGATGTGATACGGATTTTAATTTTTTTGGTAATGAGCAGGTTTTTGTCAGCCATTCCTCTGGTTCATCCATCGCACAAGTAAATATTCAGATCAATTATAGTAGTGATTCTTTGCTCCTACACTGGGGTGTAGTACGTGATAGAAAGGAGTAAGTCTGCCTGTACTTGATTTCGGCTATATTGACTTAATTCTCCGTTGTCGTTATAGTTTTGGTTATTTCTCTTTCTTATGTTGGTTTTCTTTTGTGTCAGAAAATGGGTGCTTCCTTCTCTTCAGCCAGATGGAACCAAAAATTATAAGAACAGAGCCCTCAGATCTCCTTTTATGGAGGTAAGAGCGAAAAAGCAAAAACAAGATTCTTTGCCTTTCATTTTACTGAAAAATGTTTGGTTGACCTAAATAATTAATTTTGGCTGGTTTATACTTTGTTTATGTCCTAGTCTGGTTCCAATTCTTACATCAACATAGCGATTGATGATCCTGCGATACAAGCTATAGAGTTTCTTATAGTTGATGAAGCCCAGAATAAATGGTGAGCTTCAAAAGTTTTGCTTTTGCTAGCTCCCTGTATGTTGTTTGAGCTCATTACAATGTGTGATATTATTTCTTTTCGTTTACTTCTCTTAATTTGGCAGGTTTAAGAACAATGGCCAGAACTTTTATGTTGAGTTACCCACGAGAGAGAAGTTGACAATTCCTAATGTCTCGGTTCCTGAAGAACTTGTGCAGATTCAATCATATCTAAGGTGGGAAAGAAATGGGAAACAAATGTATACCCCTGAGCAAGAGAAGGCAAGTGTTAAAACATCGTTTAGTATAAAGAGCAAACTATTTGTACTGCTAAGTTATAGTACTTTAATTTTGCATCTGTGCTTTCCTGTCTAGTTTTTCTTTTGTTAGCAAGGAAGCACCTGTGTCACGGTTTTTTTCTTTGTACATGCAATTCTCCATAACTTCCTTTGATAAACTCTTGCAGATAGTTTAATTCTATGGTTTTGATGTTTCAAGCACTGTCTTACTTTGATGGATAAATTTTCTTGTCTTAGGAGGAATATGAAGCTGCTCGCTTTGAGCTAATGGAGAAAGTAGCCAGAGGCACTTCCATTGAGGATCTCCGTGCAACGCTGACAAACAAAAATGATATACGTGAAATTAAGGAGCCATCTGTCTCTCAAATAGAAAACAACCTACCTGATGATCTTGTGCAATTACAAGCTTATATGAGATGGGAAAAGGCAGGGAAACCCAATTTTTCTCCAGAGCAGCAACAGGTAAATTTCCTTTCTTTTCTTGGTCGGTTAGTTTCCATAATGTTTTCCTTTTAGTTGCTTCTGCTGGGGTAAACAGACACTTATTAATTTCCATTTGCAATTTAATGAGATCGCCTCTGATTGCTTGTGTGTGATATTTATTGGCATAATGGTTCCATGCATATAGAGCGAATTTGAGAAAGCAAGAGAAGAGTTGCAAGCTGAACTGGGCAAAGGTGTCTCTGTTGATGAGATTCGGAAGAAGATTAGTAAAGGAGAAATCAAGACTAATGTGTCAAAGCAACTTCAAAACAAAAGATATTTCAGCACTGAAAGAATTCAGCGCAAAGGGAGAGACTTAGCGCAGCTTATCAACAGACATTCTGCTAAATCAGTAGAGGACAGAGCTTCCAAGTCTGTGGAGGAAAAAGCTTCAATAGAACCAAAAGTCTTGAAGGCTGTTGAGCTTTTTGCTAAGGAAAAGGAAGAACATGATGGTGGTGCTGTGCTGAACAAGAAAATATTTAAGCTTGCTGATAAGGAACTTCTGGTAAGGGATGTGCTAATCAACTGTGTGCCCCTGCTCCATCAATTACAGTTTTTGACTTGATGAAACTTCTCTCAAATTTAAAACTCCTCACACATTGTCAAGGTACTTGTAACAAAGCCTGGTGGTAAGTTGAAGGTTCGTTTGGCCACTGATTTTGAAGAGCCAGTTACTCTTCACTGGGCTTTATCTAAAAAGGCTGGAGAGTGGATGGTAAGATTTTTATAACTTTTAACTTTAGACGTTACTCAGGATGATGTAGACCTTTGGAATCAATATCAATGTCTTCATCTTCTATAACCTGTAGCCAGTTTCTCTGTTACTTGATCAGATTTAATGCTTGCATGCATGATTTTGCAGGAGCCACCTCCAACCGTGTTGCCTCCTGGTTCAGTTGCTCTCAAGGAGGCTGCTGAAACACAACTTAAAAATGAGTCCTCTGCTAAATTTTCTTACCAGGTGAGCATGCTAATTTTTTTTATATCTTCCTGTGCCCCATAGGGCTTTGAAATCTAACCATGCCTTTCAATTCTACAATCTACCTTATAACAGGTGCAATCTTTTGAAATAGAGATTGAAGAAGATATTTTTGTTGGTTTGCCATTTGTCCTTTTGTCTAATGGAAGATGGATAAAGAATAATGGCTCGGACTTTTATATTGAATTTAGCAGAGGATCTAAGCATGTCCAAAAGGTTGTCCTCAGTTTCGTATTCCAACAAGTATTTTTTATACTCTTCTGTGTTTCTTTCATCATTTTAACTAACTGAAATTTTCTCGACAAAGGATGCTGGTGATGGCATAGGAACAGCCAGGGCGTTGTTGGATAAAATTGCAGAACTGGAGAGTGAGGCACAGAAGTCTTTCATGCACCGGTCAGTAAAATGTTCATAATCATTTTTGTAGTTCAGAGTGTTTATGAGAGTTTTGCTCCTATTGTTGCAGGATATGTGCTAGTTATGTTCAGCATAGCACACAACATCTTTCAAAATGCTCATCTTTTTTTCTTTATATTGCTTGCATGTGTTGTATGCACACTCTAGTTTAGATTAATGTTCTCTGTTTAAATGTTGTCATGTGTCATTGGTTCATTTTCTTTGTTGCTCTCAGTAGCTAGAGATTAGCGGTCCTTAGCATCTCTGTTTCTTTAAAATCAGGTGAGGATGCTGATAACTGCTGCTTAGATTCTTTCCAACTGGGAAGCCAATTGAAATTGTAGGAATAAAGTGCCATAGAGAGTGTTTCCATTCTGTGTTATTGCCTTTTTGGTTTCAGAGAAACAGCCATAGATTTCTGGACATATAACTTTCTAAGCTTGTTTTGTTTTATCTGTGGTTAGTGGATGTTTCCTGTACTTTTGCTTCTATTTAATTTTCGAAACTTTTTTGTATTTGATGATCGAATAACTAACCCTTTTATTTTATCTCCTTTGTAAAATTTTAGTGCAAACCATTTTCTCTCTCTATAATGGCCCTTATAAAGTCACAAAGTCATCATTTAATCAGAATCTATTTGCCTGTCATAAAACCATTCAAAGTGAATAAAAGAGTGATGAATATCTTAAGAGATGCAAGTTACATATAGAAATACTGAATACATACAGCTGAGCACTTAAATATCTTAGAGAACATTTTGTGATGGAAATCCTGCTCAAGTACAGGTGGTGAATTAGGAAATTACCTTGGCTTTTTTTGGTTCAATGGTGGCTTTAGGTGCTGTAAAAGGTGCTGTAACACATGCTTAAAAGTTCTTTTATTTTAAATAATGCTAAATAGCCCCCAATGTTTCATTTGATAGCTTCTAACTTTGCATAAGGCTTTGAAAACAACTTTGGATGCTCCACCCAACACATGCAGAAAAGATTGCAGAGAAAGGATCATGGATGCTTAGAATTTTAAGTTATGAAATATGAAATAACAGAACTGTTTATTATAATTATTATCACAGCTGATCATGTCAAGACGCCACATGCACTACTAGCATGTTTCTTTTACATCTTAAGAACTTTTTTTTTCTAAAAAATAATACTATCAATAACAACAGATTTTCTTATAATGTTTAAAATTTCTACCATTGTATTTCAATTGTAATCGAAGAAAACTCTTATTGAAAATTATTTTGTCCCTCCATACTATTATGGAGTGGGATTAACACTTAAAGGAATAGGAATAAAGCTGGGTTATATGCACTTTGATATCTTGGGAATTAAAAAATTTATGATGTTATTTTGTCTTTTACAGTAAAAGGCTTCCATCTCATATAGCTTGTCACCCTTTTCAAGTGGTATCCAATATGACTTGTTAGTTGAATCACATTCCACTCCATAAAGTTAAGCAACGGATCACAATGTTCCTTTTTACATTGTCATACTTAGATAATTAACTAGCTTTACTAAATGCTTAATATTTACTTGTAGAATGATTACTCGTAGAAGCAATTTGAAGTGGCTCTAAACTCTTTCTTCTTAGATCTTTGCTTGCATCTTAATAATACTAAAGATCACAGAGGAAAAGAAAGTGACAATGCTGTGTTGTTTTGTGTTCAATAATTTGGAGTTCCATGAAACTTAATGTGTCTTCTTTTTCTATTTTTTGCTTTCAAATTTTTTGTCATGGTGCCATGCTAATTAGGTGATAATGAAGAAATGGCCATGAAGCCCTGTTTGTTCCCACTTTCCCTGATTTTCTCCTTGTTTGCACAACAATTGAACATTGGGTAGTGGCCTTAAGTATCCATAAGAAAGTCTCTTATTTAGCTTTTTATTCATGATGTTGTTGAAATTTTGGATGTATTCGATTAATTTACTAGGAGATCTTTACTGATTTGACATGTGAGCTCATATCTACCTTTCTAAGATAATTTTGTTTGTTGTTCTGGTACTAATAGGTTATACTTCTCTTTCATTTTGCTAGATTCAATATTGCAGCAGACTTGATGGATAAAGCCAAGGATGCTGGCGAATTGGGTCTTGCAGGGATCTTGGTGTGGATGCGGTTTATGGCCACGAGGCAGCTCATATGGAATAAAAACTACAACGTCAAACCACGGTAAAAGATTTAATTAAATAAGTGTATGATGGACTATCTTATCTAATGAGCTTCAGACCTTTGTGATATGAAAAATTACGGTGTTCATTCCTCTAAAAATTGGACTGAAAGCGAATGACCCAACCCAGCGCTATATTTTTCATTGCTCTCTTAGTGGAATGAACAATTTGTCATTCTTCAGATATGATTGTGACCATGTGCCATAATTCCCAAATACAAAAATAGTTCTTATTAGTTGCATGCCTGTGCAGTGAAATCAGTAAAGCCCAGGATAGGCTTACAGACTTGCTCCAGGATATTTATGCAAGCAATCCACAGCATCAGGAGCTCTTGCGAATGATTATGTCTACTGTTGGTCGAGGAGGTGAAGGGGATGTGGGACAACGTATTCGGGATGAAATCCTAGTTATCCAGGTCTATAGTGGATCTTTCTTGTTAATTTTCCTTTGTTTTCTCTATTTATTTCCTTAGCATGTGAGTTCATTGTAAGACTGATAAGGTGATTGTTTGTTGATTCTAGAGAAACAATGAATGCAAGGGTGGAATGATGGAGGAATGGCATCAGAAGTTGCATAATAACACTAGCCCTGATGATGTCATAATCTGTCAGGTGGTTGAAATGGGAATTTGAACATACACTTTTAGTGATTTTCATTTTTTTTCCCTTAAAAATTCCTTTTCTTTCAGGCATTAATTGATCATATTAAAAGCGACTTTGACATCAGTGTGTACTGGAAAACTTTGAATGAAAATGGAATCACAAAAGAGCGACTTTTAAGTTATGATCGTGCCATCCATTCTGAACCAAACTTCAGGAGAGATCAGAAGGATGGACTTTTGCGTGATCTTGGAAACTATATGAGGACTTTGAAGGTTAGTTGTTCGAGTCATTAGTATCAAAGCTTTGTGTTTAGTTCACTTTTAACATAGTGACTTCACTTGATTTGCTATCAATATTATACTTATGCAGTCATTGCTTACCTCGTATATCTCTGACTTGGCCTTCATACAAATAATGGGTTTCAATCAAGTGCCAAACACGATGTGATTTATGTCCTGATCAATTTAAGAATTTTTTAAACATATATGGGAGAACAAATGGTTTGAATTGCATGGACCTATGCATATATAGAAACCATGTATATTGTCTGTGATCACCTGGGAAGTGTTGGTCGGCCAGCCATACTCTATGGTTAGTGTTGGTTAATGAAGAAGCAACATCTTAATATGATTAGGATGAGATGAGGTCTTTAGAACTTTATGTTGTTTGTGATCGCCTGGTTAGTGTTGGTGGGCCAGCCATACTCTATGTTAGTTATTGTTGGGTGCTGAAGAAGCAACATCTTGGTAAATTAGCATGAGACAAGGATGTTAAAATATATCTATAATAATATAAGAAAGGACTGTATAAGAAATGTGTACTTCCTTTGGAAAGATGGAAGGTGGCACCAATTCAAGACAAGTTGAGGGGAGCTCCATGGTTCTAAATGATGCATGTTACTGATTGTAACATCCATTACACAATGGAAATGGAGTTCACCGTGTCTTATTATTTCTATTTTGACTTACTAAATAATGATCATATTCTCTTTGAAACACAAAACACCTGCTACGGAAAAATAGTACCTTGTATAGTTTTTGGTTCTCCTATCTCCATTGGTTTGAGAGTCAGTGCTTGACATATATACACACATACTTGCACACTGGGTTGTTGGTTGAGATTGGAAGCCGCATTGTAGAGGGAAAAGTTGGTGGCCAGTTCACTTGATTGAGATGAGAAATATGGCCAAGGAAGACAATGTAGTAATCTATGCATGGCCTGTAACAAGGAAAGGAGGTATTGTGTTTGCTGTGAAGATTACTGCATTAATTCATTGATAATGTTTCTTAGTGAAACATTTAAAACTCATGCATTAGATACTTGCTAAGAGTTGCTAGCAATTATGACTATGATGACTGACCATTTCAGAATTATAGTTTTGAAAGAGAGAATTGGGAGAGGTAGACCAAAATGAAACAAGCTGAAGCGATACAAGATGATCATTCCAAAGTATTGTTCTGCTGTTGTTAAAGCAGTGTATAAGAAGTTTAGCTAATAAGAAAACTAAATGGAGGAAGTGGATCCATGTAGCCAACCCTAACCAAGTTGACTGGAGCTGATCACATAGGTTTTAGTGATAAGAATTCTCCATTGTGTTTATGAGTCCGTTAAATTGTACTATTTGCTTTTGATGCCATGTGAACTTCCTCTGATTTTCACCTTTGGCTTCATTATCTTGATTTCAATCTATTTTTTCTATTTTGAATTTAGGCAGTTCATTCAGGTGCAGATCTTGAGTCTGCTATTACGAATTGTATGGGCTACAGATCCGAGGTAATGCCACTTGCTGAAGTTTCTCTGCAATGTTTTCTTTTCTTAGAGTTTGATAATACTTTTCTCCTCTCTCCTCTCTCCTCTCTCCTCTCTCGTCTCTCCTCAGGGTCAAGGCTTCATGGTTGGAGTGCAGATAAATCCCATTCCAGGCTTGCCATCTGGTTTCCCAGTAATGTTTTGAACTTCTTTTTGAATGTTCAATCTAGATGCCATCTATACAATACAGAATGATAAAACCATCTGTGTATGTTCTGTATCTTTTGAAACAGGAATTGCTTCAATTTGTACTAAAACACGTTGAAGATAAGAATGTAGAAGCACTTATAGAGGTAATTGAAAATTAAATGTCAGAAGTTGTAATTATGATTTGCACTTATACTTTAACCTTGGCCTATTTGCTTATTTTTAATACAGGGTTTGCTAGAGGCTCGTCAGGAGCTTAGACCTTTGCTATTTAAGTCCAACAATCGTCTTAAGGATCTTTTATTTTTGGATATTGCACTTGATTCCACTGTTAGGACAGCTATTGAACGGGGGTACGAAGAATTAAGCAATGCTGGACCGGAGGTAAATCTATCTTATCAACAATTATCTTTGGATATAGACTGTTCAGTTTGTGTTAGTCTTAATGGATTCTTATATTAATTCTTCTCTACACATGTGCTGCTTTAGTTTCACTCTCTAATTTTTATATTCTTGATTACTTCCTTGATGGCAGAAAATTATGTACTTCATCACTTTGGTTCTTGAAAATCTCGCACTTTCTTCAGATGATAATGAAGATCTTATTTACTGCGTGAAGGTAAAATTTCACTTTAGTACCCCCAAATATATGTGATGACTTGCATGAAGTAAACATGTGGTACCACACAATTATTTAGATAATGGAAACTTTCCATTATCATTTGATATTACCTTCACTGTATATGCAGGAATGGAAACATGCACTAAGTATGTCAAATAGCAAAAGTGATCACTGGGCATTATATTCAAAATCAGTCCTTGACAGAACTCGCCTTGCCCTTGCTAGCAAGGCAGAATGGTACCACCAGGTTTTGCAACCATCAGCGGAGTATCTTGGATCACTGCTTGGAGTGGACCAGTGGGCTGTATGTTTTTAATTGTCTCAAAGTCCAAAACTCTTTCCCTCATACTCTAGATTATTTGCTTACAAACCCTCACTGTCAATTCTTTCAGGTGAACATATTCACTGAAGAAATTATCCGTGCTGGATCAGCTGCGGCATTATCTGTACTTCTTAATCGACTTGATCCGGTTCTTCGGCAGACTGCTCATCTTGGAAGGTTAGCATGTTATTCATGCCATGCCTATGCAACTAGCTCCTGTTGGATTACTAGGAAATTAGGGATGTTAGTCTTAATGAGAGTGATCACACATCTGAACACTAAACATAGGATAAGGAATACCTGCCAGTTACAAACTGTAACTCTGAAATGCAATTGTTGTTGGCCTCAAACAGCTGGCAGGTTATTAGCCCAGTTGAAGCTGTTGGATATGTTGTTGCCGTGGATGAGTTGCTCACTGTGCAGAATAAAACTTACAATCTCCCAACAATCTTAGTAGCAAAACGAGTAAAAGGAGAAGAAGAAATTCCAGATGGTGCAGTTGCTTTGCTGACGCCTGACATGCCTGACGTACTATCTCATGTTTCTGTGCGAGCAAGAAATAGCAAGGTAAGCAACTGTTACATTGAATTTATGCCCAAATCTTTTCCGGGTGATGTTAAGAGGATAACGTTGTCAATGGCAGGTTTGCTTTGCTACATGCTTTGATCCCGATATTCTGGCCAACCTTCAAGCATATGAAGGGAAATTGTTGCGTCTGAAACCGACATCAGCAGATATAGTTTATAGGTTATCCTATTGTTCCATGCCATACTTATCCATTGTTTCTCACAATCTGCATCGAACATGTTTTGCAACTGTTGTACTGAAATTCATATTACTAATGATGAATCACAGTGAACTTACGGAGGGTGAACTAGCAGATTCAAGTTCAACTAACTTAACAGAAGGCAGTCCTTCACCTATAAAGTTGGTCAGAAAGGAGTTCAGTGGCAGATATGCCATATCTTCTGAGGAGTTTACCAGTGAAATGGTTAGGTTTTAAAATGGGATCCAATCCATGTTTAATGAACCGCCTTCTTCCCTTTTCTCATTCTAGAAATCAAAACAACATCCCAACTGTCATTTGAACTGTATTTATGGATTTTTAGAAATGTTTCTGGGATTCTCTTATAGGTTGGTGCCAAATCACGCAACATCTCATATTTGAAAGGAAAAGTGCCGTCTTGGATTGGGATTCCTACATCAGTTGCTTTACCATTTGGAGTTTTTGAGAAGGTTCTATCTGAAGATTCGAATCAGGTAATTGCAATCTCTGAATTTCATTTTGTCTTTTGCTAGCAGTTTTAGTCGTATACATCGACAACACTAGCTGCTCAATTCAGATAATGATTGCATGATGGGGTGAACACCATTTCTGTTGTGTAATGGATGCATGCTCAGCTAATGTAGAAATTCAATTGGAAGGCATAAAATTTATTAACTGACTTGCAAATGAATTATTTTTGACAAAATAGAATTTGAGTAAAACATAGGCCTAACCTGAAAGGAATGAGAGGACATTTGTATGATGCATATCTATGATACGTCCACCAGTTAACATTTTGTGCTAGGTGTCCAGATTAGTTATTGTGAAACCTCTTGATGATCAGGGGATGTTACTGTATTGCTCTTGAAAGTCTTAAATGTGGAAGAGAACCCCTCTTTGATGTGTTCTTTCTGCTATCCTTCGTTGATACCTTTGAGAAAATAGTAAGATATTCCTGAATGTGCAAAATGAACTTTTACTTCAATTAAATATTCTCACTGTCTAAACGAGGATGAGATGAAGTTGCACAATGGTCAGCCGAGATTTAGTTTTTGTCAGCTTCAGAAGATATCTGAGTTTTTGGCATGCACTCCTGAGTTGTTTAGGAATTTTCTGCCTGATTCTCTCTCTGTCTCCCCCTCTTTTTTACTGGCAGGAAGTGGCCAATAAGTTGCAACTGTTGAAGAAAAACTTAGGAGAAGAGTTGAGTGCTCTCAGGGAGATTCGCCAAACAGTTTTACAGCTGACAGCACCACCGCAACTGGTATGTGCTTTCTACTAATGATGCCTGAGATATATTTCAGTCAATATACATGGATATCTTTACATCTCCTGCTGAGGATATCAATCATAAAATAATATATTTCCTCCTTGGTCTTCAGTTCTCTAGGAAACAATTTCAGTTGTCAAAGTCATTATGTATTTTAAAGTGCCTTTTTTTTTAAAAAAAAAAACCTTTTATTCAAAGAGTTCTCAGTAGTGTTTCTCTATTCCCCCATCCTCTGAACTATCCATCAACCACAAATTAGCCTCTTTAACTTTGGTTGTAAAATTCTGGCAATGAGGATATCCTTTTGCTAAACCTCTCAATAAAACAGATTTTTGCCTGAACCTTTTTATTATTTTGGTACACGCTACGTTTGTTTTTGGTAATCAATTGTTTTATTAGAAGAAAAAGGTCCATATACATGGAAGTGACATAATTGGCAGCGACTTTTTTGTTGAACATGGTGTATATAAATGTTGTATCTTGTAAACTATACTGCTGTATCAGGAAAGAGTACTTCAATTGAAATGTAATACCTAAGCTAGAGTAAATTTTAGGTCCAAGAGCTGAAGACCAAGATGCAAAGTTCTGAGATGCCATGGCCTGGTGATGAAGGTGAACAACGATGGGACCAAGCATGGATGGCTATAAAGAAGGTAGACTGCTTTCCTTTACTGGAAAAGACCATTTTGATCTTCAAATAATTGTCAATGTAGTCTCTGTCGCTTCTTCCTAGAAGAACCCTCACATCCTTATGATGGTTTGTGGTTTACTCATGCAATTCCATTCCATGAACTCTTTGTGATAAGCTAAGCATGGCATGTTGTGATTTTCTTGAGAGCCTACCTTGGAGAGAACTAAATCTTTGGTTGTATAACTGGAATAGTTTCTCTAGCTTGCTTGTTGTAGATGTTGACAGTTACACTTTTCCTAAATGTTCAATGCTTAGCTGGAGTCCCCTAAACTTGTCTATGTTCAAACATGGCATGCATGTGCTGTATTTTGATCATTGCGAATGCTTGCTGTAGCTGTGCTTACAGTGTTTCCTTCCAATTCTTTCCAAGCATATTTTATTATGTTTGACTATTTTATTTCTCTGTTCATGACATTGATCTGTTACATAATTCCTGTCAGGTCTGGGCTTCAAAATGGAATGAGAGAGCATACTTCAGCGCGAGAAAAGTGAAGTTAGACCATGATTATCTCTGCATGGCCGTCCTGGTTCAGGAAGTAATAAATGCTGATTATGCATTTGTTATTCATACAACCAATCCATCTTCGGGGGATTCATCCGAGATATATGCTGAGGTATTGTATATTTGGTACACTGTTTGCTTTTTCCTAGTGGAAATTCAGTCACAATATAGCTGGAAGAAGCAAAAGGCATTGATTGATCGCTCCTTCTTGACATAGGTGGTGAAGGGACTTGGAGAAACTCTAGTCGGAGCTTATCCTGGCCGTGCATTGAGTTTTATCTGCAAGAAAAATGATTTAAACAGTCCACAGGTAAGCACCTTTATATTATTAACAAAATACTAAAGGGCTTTATATTATTAACAAAATACTAAAGGGTGTGGCTAAATCACTTTGCCACAACCATAAAATACTATTTATTAGAATAGTGTTTTGTGATATTTTTTTTTTTTAATTTTACCTTTCAATAACCAATGTTTTTTTTTTTAATTTTATCCTTTAATATAAAGTTTATTTTGAGAATAATTCTCCGTAATTGTTTTTTTTTTTTTTATGTTAGGTTATATATTGATTTCATGGATATAATTTTTTTTCTTGATTTCAACATTCCGGTCTCTTAGATTTAGGTTTTTTTTTTCTCTTGATCTTAACCTTCAACATTAGATTAGTTGAAAGTGAGGTTTTGTAATTTTATTTTCGATTTATTTTTTATGAATTTATCTTGATCTTATAATCTTGGTTGCAAGTTTAACCGATTAACCTATTCTGACTCGGATAATTTTTTTTCTTACTTTTTCTAAATGATTTTTTTTTAATTCCATCTTTTAATATTGAGTTGGTTGAAAATTGAGTTTCAAAATTTTTTCAATTTGCTTTCTATGGAGTTATCCCGATCTCATTATCTGGGTCGCGAGTTTGATAGGCTGATTCGGGTTGACTATGAGTTATTTTTTAATTGATTATTTTTTTAATTGGGCTTTGTGAATTGTTTTTATTTGCTTTTCATAGGGTTATTCTAATCTCAGGATCTGGATTGCATGTTTGATAAGTTAAACCGTGTTGACTCGGTTTATTTTTATGCTTGTTTCTAATTGAATTTTTTTTCAATTTCACCATCCAACAACAAATTTTTTTTATTTAGTTTTTTGTTTCAATTTAGCTTCATATTTTTTCTCAATTTTTTTTTGTAGAGTTTTCACGGTCTCATGGATTTAATTTCCTTTCTTGATTTTAATATTGGATATATTGAAAATAGAGCTTTATAATTTTGTTATATGCTTTTTATGAAGTTATCGCAGTTTAATAACCCAAGTCACGAGTTTAATAGGTTAGTTCATGGTGACCTGAGATTTTTTTTTTTTGATATTTATTTTCTATCACCATTCAATATTTAATATTTAATTAGTTGAAAACTAGACTTTGTAATTTTTTTTTATTTGCTTTCTGTAGGGTTATCCCAATTTCACGACCCGAGTTTCGGGTTTGAAAGGTTAACTCGAGTAGTTTTTTTTTGTTGTTTTTTAATTTTTTTTTTAATTTTGTTATTTAACATTGAATTGATTGAAAATTAATCTTCATAATTTATTTGATTTATTTTTATAGGGTTATCATGGTCTCATGACTCAGATTGTAGATATGATATGTTATTCCGAGCCAATCTAATATATCATTATTTTAATATTTAAAAATAAATAACATTCAATATGTTACTGCATCAAACATCTTTTAATATTTTTAAAAGATGTTAAATATTAATTATATTTTGAGTTTATAATTATTATTTTTTTATTAGAAAAGTTTTAGCAATGTTTAAATATTTTTTTTTATATTAAAAAAATGATTGATCTATACCGTAGTGCATCGTGTAACAATGATATAGTATTTTCAATGGTGGTTGAACTTTTATAGGTTGTTTGAACTTTACAGTGGACATGGAGGAGTCTCAAGTTCAAGTAAAACTAATTGCTTTTATTGTTGCTTCGAGGACTGAATCTATATGATGTATAATTACTTAGTTTCGAAGCAGTGGAAAAAATTGAAAATAAAAGAAGCTGTGAGCAAACCCATGAGAGCACCCCAATTTTTTTGTAATGTTACTTACAATTTTCCCTTGAACTTTGACATGCTGCAGGTGTTGGGTTACCCGAGCAAACCCATTGGGCTCTTTATAAGACGTTCTATCATCTTCCGATCCGACTCGAATGGTGAAGATCTAGAAGGTTATGCCGGTGCGGGCCTTTATGATAGGTAAAAATCATTCGAGAAACTGATGGGGAGGATATACAGCGTGCATTCAAGATGCCTAGTTGAAGTTGAAAACTATATCATACTGAAAGAATTGGTGTTATTATCATATTATTATTTGCTCATTTAGCAGCTATCTGTTGTGCAGTGTGCCAATGGATGAAGAAGAGAAGGTTGTGCTCGATTATTCATCTGATCCGTTGATCACCGATGAAAAGTTCCGACGAAGAATCCTCTCTGGCATTGCTCGTGCAGGAAGTGCAATTGAAGAGCTGTATGGATCTCCTCAAGACATTGAAGGCGTGATACGTGATGGTAATGTCTACGTAGTTCAAACAAGACCCCAGGTGTAATCGTCTTTTTCTCTTTTCCGAATCGGATTTTGCTTGTCAGGGTTGTATAAATTAGAAAAATAACAGAGAGGGAAATGAAGAAAGGGGAAACATGCATAAATAATCAGGAAATGAAAAGAACAATAAATCCAAACTGCAGCATTGATTATAGTCACGCATCTGTTTACAATCATGAATAATGTTGTATTTATTTCTTAGTGTTTTGTTTTCCAGCAGAAACCATCTTGATCTAGCTTGATTTTTTTATAAAAAAATCAAATTGAAGTTGACATGGCTGATACTAATAGGATCAATTTGTGATTTGGTTATTCCGAGTAAAACACGGTTTGCTTTGCTTTAGATTGACATGATTAACCTTCTTAACGTGGTTATAATCAAATTGAATTTAATAACTTTGGTTACAAAATTCATTAAATTCATTGTTTATGATGCCTGAAATCCCGATATCTGATCACATTAGCATTTTATTATCAATAACAAGAGGCATGTCCAGATGATGTTTTTTTGACATAATAATCACTGATCATCCCAAGATCATGTAATCACATTACCAAATCAGCAGTTTTCTAGATGCTGCTAATTTCTACGCATGGCAAATCAATATTTCCCTTGATCATGGCTGCCATGAGATGAGCATCCCTCTGCACCAAAGCCAGAAACCGCCATCCATACCTCATTGAAGCGCCCAGAGAGATGGTTGGAAGCATTATACTGGGCAATCGTGTAGGAACTCTTATTTTCCAAGGTTCCATTCCAGTGCTCATTTAGACTGGTCCCGAGAGCCTCTACTTCTTCACCAATGTTATCATCCCTGGCAAACCCAGAAAACTTTCTAATTGCAATGCATTTTGCTCTCCATTTCTCCAACTGCAAATCAAGTTCAGAATTCGGCTGTGGAGGGGTCCCTTCGTAATAAGCTGACAGGGACATCTTCACGAAGAACGAAGATCCATGTGGTGCCTCTGTGATGGTTGTTAGAACAGGAGCAGTCATGGCAAGCTGAGTAGAGTTGAGGTTTGCACCATGAATGTACTGATAAAGCCTGAGAATCATAAAGAAACTAAGAAAGAGCATACATACATAAAGTCTGATTTATTATAATGTAATCGGAAAGGAAACCTGTGAAAGCCAGCTTTGGTAGATTTCTGAAAAGAAGTTGCTTGGAGAACAGGAGCAGACATCCAAGAGATGTCTTTGTATAGTCTGATCTCAAAATCTGATTGCTGGTGTATCAGTGTATACTCCGGGGATTCAACTGCTTGACCAGAGAAAACAAGGTTGATAATAAAACTGAGGTGAAATGCTGTTAAGGCATAGTGGTATGGGGAAGGACTCTCCATTCCGTCTTCAACAAATTTCATCAACTTTGCACTAGCTTTTATGGACAAACCATGTCTTTGCTCGTAGTTATAAAATCCAACCCGACTCACGGTTCGCATTATAAATTCGAGTTATTGGTTGGGTAGTTCAAGACACAATATTTTATTTAAAAACAAAATAAAATAAAAAATTAAATAATTTCACACTAGGATTTTAATTAGATCAAATCTTATTCGATTTCATATAAAGCTCAATCTTAACAAAGTTTTAGATTAATAAATTATTGAATTAACTCAAATCAGGTTTATATGTTTTTATTCTCGATCAATATTCACGTGACATCAATTATATTTGTTTGTATTAGAAAAAAAGAGAAAATAATATATATAATTTTTGGAAAATGCAACAAGAATGATAGAGGCAGTCATCACATTTTTGTTTTTAATAAAAAAGGAAAACACAGATGGTGGTAGTTGCTACTTGCTATAATGCTTATGTTTAGTGCATTGGCACTATGCCCGACAAACACACACATTCAAATCTTGATGATCGTATGGAAGTGGCTATGATTCCATCA
>Ga0307510_10002762_pt1 | contig 20103 bp, 35 predicted proteins | sample 12_EM_MG_FD_207224 | JGI IMG/M metagenome (GOLD analysis project Ga0307510, IMG submission 207224) | Populus trichocarpa ectomycorrhiza microbial communities from riparian zone in the Pacific Northwest, United States - 12_EM | ecosystem: Host-associated > Plants > Roots > Unclassified | place... | reverse complement strand
ACACATATATTGTTTATAAAATAGAGGGTCAAAAAACTGTCCCAATGATAGGGCATTTTATTTCGCTTATTATTACATCATTTCTGATCCAAATCACATGATCCAGGATATTTCCGAAAGCCAAGATAATGTAATATAACATACATTATTTTCACAATATCTGATAATTTATTTGATTTATTCCAAGTCACTCTTTCCAAAATGGCAAAACATTGAGACAGTTTTTTGAGCAACTGTATGTAATTCTTGCCTTCACTTCCAGCTGTCGCTGAACCTGATGCCTCAATAGCTGCCGCCACCACCGCCGATCTCACCTCAGCAGCCACTGAATCAGCTGCTGTTGCTGCCTACATCTCAGCAGCAGCAGAACCCTGCACCCCAACAGTTGCCGCCCCTACCCCTACCCCCGCCACAACAGCAGCCATTGCCTGGCACTTCTCAGCAGCAGCCTCCTCCTCCCCCGCCCCCACCTCCGCCACAACAGCAGCCATTTTCTGGGACACCTCAGCAGCAGCTGCCTCCCCAGCCCCCACCCCTACCGCAACAGCAGCCATTGTCTGGCACATCTCAGCAGCAGCCTTCTCCCCTGCCCCCATTCCTGCCGCAACAGCAGCCATTGTCTGGCACATCTCAGCAGCAGCAGCAGCAGCCTCCCCTGCCCCCACCCCCGCCGCAACAGCAGCCATCGTCTGGCACACCTCAGCAGCAGCCTCCTCCCCCGCCCCCACCCCTGCTGCAACAGCAGCTATCGTCTGGCACACCTCAGCAGCAGCCTCCTCCCCCACCCCCACCTCTGCCGCAATAGCAGCTGTCATCTGGGACACCTCAGCAGCAGCCTCCCCCCCTGCCCCCACCTCTGCCGCAACAGCAGCCATCATCTGGGACACCTCAGCAGCAGCAGCCCCCCCTACCATTACCCCTGCTGCAACAGCAGCCATTGTCTGGTACACCTCAGCAGCAGCTGCCTCCCCCGCCCCCACCCCTGCTGCAACAGCTGCCATCACTAGGCTCATCTCAGCAGCAGCAGCTGCCCCTGCCACCACCTCAACAGCATCCCAGTAGCGCTGCAGGCAGCAACCTCAGGGCAAGTGGGCCCAGTCAAGCAAGTATGGGAGTGTCTGAAAATCTTCTAGCCAGGCTTTGTGATGTGCTCAATTGGAACACAAAGGTGTTGAATCATGTCTCTAATAACATGAGATGTGGTGAACCTGGAGCAAGCATGCCATCCATGCTGTCATCGCCAGTCCAGGACTCAGTTGCAGGTAATGAGACCACACCCATGCCCAAGACCAAAAGGTTCAGGGCACCTGCTTAACCTACATCTCATAAAGACACTGAGGAAAAGAAGCATCAAGTAAGTCTTATTTCAAAAAAAAAACAAATATGTTATATTGACATCCTACAGGACGAAGTTTGTAAACACATGAATAAACTGATAGAAAGAAATCGCAGTGACAAGGTTGAACCCGCACCCAATGAGGCAGTTCTCAAGTACAAATGTACTGGCCAGGATGAGGATGGGCCTTCTGTGGATGCATTTCAAGCAGATTTCTCCAAAAGACTACTGGAAAAAAGCCCCTGGAATATTCGCTTGGCCCTGATATTTGCAACTGACTATACGAAACAGGGCCTCCCCTTCAACCAATTGAAGGACATATCCGATTACTTCTTCAGGTATTTACAGACATTGCAAACTGCACATCGGATGATGGCTAGAACTGGGACCTCCAGAGGAACAGCCCACAAGGAAAGCTCAAGGCACAACAGGATTCAGAAACAGAAAAAAAGCATGAGGTTGTTGAATCCTCTTACTTACAACCATACTGACACACTTGATCAAATTATCAGCAGTTTAAAAGCCAGTTAAGCACACTGCGTTACAATGGGTTGAACTGATTTATTGGGTCTCTATCTGATATGATGCACACAGTCCTCAGTGAAGATGAGAGTGACCACAAAAATGGTACCAATCTTGGATAGTGTTGCTAGGGCTCAAGCCGATGTTTTTGAGAAATCAGTGATAGAAAATCAAATCAAATAGTGAAAAATATGAAAATAAAGATGGAGATAGATTAGTTCATAAGCCTGGGAGTCACTTAAGACGACTTTGCGATCTGACCAGCCATTCAAGCAGGGCTTGCTTCGGCTTGATTTGGCAAAAAAAAAAGTAAAATCAAGCTGAAGCAAGCCCTGCTTGAATGGCTGGTCAGATCGCAAGGTTGTCTTAAGTGACTCCCAGGCTTATGAACTAATCTATCTCCATCTTTATTTTCATATTTTTCACTATTTGATTTGATTTTCTATCACTGATTTCTCAAAAACATCGGCTTGAGCCCCAGCAACACTAATCTTGGACAGAGCCATTATGCCATTGTCCAAGAAGAATGGCACTTGGACGAACTCATCAAATGGCTCCGGACCATAGACCTCTTGGCCTGTGGAGAGAAATGGGATGGACACCATGTAGCAAGACAAGGCAATCCCAAGCATCTTCATGTTGTGTCCACTTGTTCAAAAGATGGTGTTGCTGTCCACAGACTACCCAAGAATTGCTACAATCCTGGTTGGTTGAAACCATTGAAAGATTACAAGAGGAAACAACTGAAAGTCATGCCAGCAATTGACATGACATTCATAGAAGAGAAGTGTGCATGCGTATTTCAGTTGTGTCAAACTTGTCCTTGGCTAATATGGCACATAATCTTTATAGGCTAGCAGCACAATACATTCCACTTGCAAAAGGAGAGGCCCAACCCTTGACAAACCCTGACATTAACCGTGGCACCAGCCACCTTGATGACTGGGTCCTGTTCAAATTTGGAAATGTAGAAGCGGAGTGACGGTTTGAAGATGATGATTGATGATGGTTCAAAGCTCTTATGTGCCAACAGCCAGGGACAGTCAGGGAGTGAATGTAGTGAACGTTTGATTAAGTAGATGGTGGTTAATCATTGCTTTTATGAAGTAATACAAGTAGACCAATTTACCATTATGAACCAATCTCTGTTTAGCAACTAATGACAGCATGTGCCTTTGTAACATTATCTGCAAAATCCACAACATAGCTTGCCCACATCTCATGCTGATGTCCATCGAGAGGGCACGGCGCGGCTGCTAACCACAGGGTAAAAGACAAGATGAATGAATCAGGAGGGAACAGGAAACAGGTGGAGGGAGATTAATAAATTACTTTGCACACTCTCCGCCCCCATCAGCCATCAGAAGGCACTGGAATTGGAACAGTGGAGGCATTTGTGATAGGAGCAGTTGTGGGAGCATGATCTCCATCAGAGTTGCTGCTAACCCAGATCACCTCTGCAGTGGAGAGACATTGGGAGGCTATGTGTGTCCGGCATTGGCGTTTATGGTGTTGGGGTGGGGATGGCTTGAAGGAGGGAATGTGGCACAGATCTCTAATTTCATCTTGCAGCTGATTGATGGATTGATGGATTTTGCCTGTAACTTCCTCAAGTGTTTGTTGACCCTGCTGAACCCTTTGTATCTCTGCCTGGACCTCCTGGATTTCACGATGTAGTGCCTTAGCCTCTTCGAGAGCTGCCTCTCACTCCCGTTCAAGGCGTACCTGCTTTGACTCCAAGGCTTTGTTGCACATGAAATAGAAGTATCTTTGGGCTGACCTGAAATTTGGGATGTTGTTGTTGTGATGGTCTTTCCACTCTTGACAGACTTTACAGCCAGTTTCGTGGAGGATGGTACAAAGGTCTTTGTCATGTGTCCACCTTAGCTTGCTGGACTGGGTACTGGCCTCACCAGCATCGTTCCCATTGTTGTTTGCAGAGCCCTCTTGGTAAGTGACTGGTTCCATGGGAATCTGATCAGCTTGTGGTTTTGGGAGTGGAGGTTGGAGGAGTTAGGAGTTAGGTGTTGGGTATTGGAGCAAGTGTATGAAGTGCTATGAACAAGACAGAAAAGTGGTATTTCTCAGGTAAATACTGCTTTTCCATCTTGTTCACCATAACAGTGCTCATGCCATAACCATTGGTGGAGTTCAGCCATGTCGGACCTCTGGTGGCCATACTGAAACCCTACTGCCCTACAACTTGAGCATTAACAGATGTGACATTCCACTCTGCGTGTCTGCAGGCAATTGCAGATAGATAACATCATAGCTGAGGGCCATCCCACCCTCAGGCACAACTTGTCTGACCTCATTGGGCATTTGATGGGTACCCACTAGTTGTGTAGTGGACTTCCAAGTCCTGTTGACTCTAGCATCCTGTAGATTTCAGGATTCAGCAGGAAGCTCAATGATAAAGCCGGCCATACACTGAGAATTGTGAAGTACATGGCGCCACATGCCACTCATTCTGCGACTTGAAAAGATTAACCGGTTAAGCTCTATTGATGGATAGTATACATAATAACAAGGAACGGAGTGCCGTGAGATGTGACCAATTCTAGGTGATCAATTGGCAGTCTGAGCTGAATTCACAGTCCTGTCACAACTTGCCATCCTTTGTTTTCCCCATTGATTCGCTCATTGACCTTCAAAGAGTGATGGCTAGGTCAAACCAAACAACAAAGCCCCAGAAACCCAGCATGGAACATCGGAATTTTCACAACATATATTTAGCTGCCCAGATGAGGGCTGCGCCCAGCCAAACACCCTCAATCTCCTTACAACCACTCCCCAGACCTGATCCAGGTCCATGGAAGTACAACAGCGAGTTGCATGCCATCTTGCATGATGGGAAATCATGCAAGTTGTGCCTCACCTGGCTTGGGCACTTTGTCACTTTGACCACAAAAAAGGACAAGTCGTTAACAAAAGCTCGCAAAGCCCTTGACAGGGCGAATAAAGTTCAAAAGGATGTTGACGATGTGCAACAGAGAAGGGACAAAGCTTTCGAGGCACTTGCTGAAGTGCATTGTGAACTTGAAACGGTCTGGGCCAACCTCAGAAATGCTCTGCAGGGTCAAGACAATGCCTTCAAGGGGTTGAAAGCCATATACTATTATCCCCCTTTGGGGGCACCTCACCCTGGCACCTCCCAACCCATAGCTCATTCACTCACTATGGATCGTCAAGAATAATAGTGGTCAACGGTGGGAGTGTGGTAGTCACTGCTGCCCAGGCACTCTTATGTAGGCTCCTGTTCTTAACTCCTTCAAGCATTAGCTCTAACCCTCTCGATCCCTAGTTTGCCTTACCTTGTTGATCTTGTCTTCATTCATTCCCAATGTCCGCAGTCACCTGCTCCCACCTCCCCTTGGCGCCACTGATACTGCTGCCCTTTATTATTTTTGCTTGGTTTATTTTGCTTTCTTGCCTTTGCCCTTGCAGCACCGTTCTCTCAAATTACTGCCATATCGTAGCATATACATTTAAGCAATCCTCCTGCTCCTGTGGAGTGATTGCCTCTCTTGGAATATAACATTGCCTGCCTAGCCCTCACAACACTCCTGCTCCCTCCATTTGATTCTGACACTTCAGCTTCGCCCTCTATGGCTCTACCTCCTTTACCAACACTGCCATTGCCAATGCTGCTACCATCATTGCCGCTGCTGCTCATCCCAGTTAGTTATTTGCACTCCCTGGCTCAAAGCCCGAAAGTCTGGGTAGCCTGGCCCTAAGACACAGTGAAAACAGGGGTGCCTGAGAAAGTCTGAGCGAATATGGGTTCATTGGCATTGAGCAGTGGTGGCCTGAGGTCTATCTGAGAAAGTGACATGACCCTCAGACCGTTGCAGCATGGTATCTCGCCTGACGAAACTTGTGACATTGCCAGCCACCAATCTGGATCCATGCATGACTCCATCGGCGACTCCCACTCGTTTTCGCTGCTTTCCCTAATGAGTCCTTATCACCTTGCCATTCATCGATATCTCACCTCTAAGTCGCCCCAGGTTCCATGCTGAAGATACTCAGATCACCCGCTACTGTCGCCTCAAGGCATCAAAAAACAACGCACACAGAGCATCGCCACCCCACTCCTTTGTCGTATAGTCCTGCTCTTGCTCCCTTCTCATAGCCAATGGCCCAAGCACTCTTTTATTTTCCCTTTCTTTGCCTAGCCACCATCTATGCCTTGACCTTGCACCTGCAGTCAGGCCCCTTGATACAACACTCCCTTGCCCCCAAATTCGAATACCAAACACTCCCTGATTATATTGCTGTGTGGGATTGTTGCTAGCTGACACATTTCCTTCTTTTCTTAACATTTTTTACTCACAATCATTTGTAGCATACTTGTTGCTATCACATCAGCACCGTTGTATAAATACTATCGCTGACCTTGCATCATGGCAGGCAACCGCGGCCCCTTGTCTTCCCCTCTATTTTAAATTTCTCATGTGCAATTTCTCTTCCACCATTCTGTCTGATCCGTCTCAAAATGATGTTGCTTGCTATCGGCTACAACATCGTGCGCAAACTTATACATCTCTATCTTCTCATCACTAGCTAACTGTATTGCAGATCATTTTGTGATCACGCATACCCATCGGCGGTTGTACGATTAATGCCCGTCAATCCACCACCCCTGATTTGCTCCATCGTGTGTCCTCGCTTCAGATGCAATGCTGGTTCTACTCCTCTCCCCCTTCCTTCCTCAAACTCATGGTGCAGGCTCACTGCCAGCACTACACCGTCTTGCAGAGATGATTGAGGGCGAACTGCCATACCTCAATCAAAATCCTCTGAAGGCACGTTCTCTGATCGCCACATGGTCCTCAAAGCAATCAAAACACAGTGTTATTTCATTGGTGAACATTTGAATCCGGCATTGTATTACCACTGGGCAAAGATTCTATGGATCTCAACTTTCTATGTATACCTAGCAACAGCACTCCCTCTGGCCACAGTGAATTGACCAACTTAGAGTGCGTTGATGTCTTGTTTTCGTGCTCAAATGATTTCCTTGACAGTACTGGCCTTTTCTTTATCTAGGGCATGGGACATATCACTTTAGAAATGACAAGTAGCAGAGAAGATAGAACTGCACTGGTGGGTGCAGATAGATCGCATGAGCTCAGACATGTACTGCAATAGACAGTAGTATAATGTATTTCTGAAATGGGAAGCTTCTGAATCTTAATTGAAAAACCTCTGTGGAAAGCAGCAGAACATAGTGGGATGTGGATCAAACTGAAACTAAGCTAATAATTATTCAGATTTAGCATGCACACAGAAGACTTCAGTGAAAACCGGCCATTTTCTACAGGTTGAGATTGTCAGCATAACTCAGTCCGACTCAGAAAAACTCAGTCTGGCTCATTCCCAGTTTTCACTGGGCCTAAAAGCCTGAGCTCCCTGGTGACGGTTTTGGTGGGAAGAACAACACCTATCAATGTATCAGCTTGAATGTGAAACTCCCTTATAATTACCTTTGCCGCTGCCCTCAAAACACAGCATTGCTGTCTTGTCACAGTTCGCTATGATTACAAGACACTCCCATTGCCATTGGATCATATATACATCATTTCAGGTCCACATTGGTTATGTTATGAACTTGAAGGGCATCGAGATTCCGGAATTTGAACAAGGGAGGGTCTACTCTCACTCTCATCTGAATTGCATTGCCTCCGCACCTCAATAGGTCTCCTTTGCTTGACTTGCATTTAGCCACTGCAAGCCAGTGGCCAGTGGCCATGTTTCTCCAAGATAAACTTGGCCACCAATGGACAACTGAAATTCATGCCCCATAATGAACATAGTTCACCCAATGCTCCAGAGCCATCCCACTCCCTTTCTTTCTCCATAATCTCACCACAGTGTCTTGAACTTGAAGTGCCTCTGCTGTTCTGAGATGATAATATGCCCCTTGCTCCCTACTGGAGAACACCCACCTGTAAAAGTTCTCCACAAGGTCCTGCCCATCCATATTGGCCATGGCCCACTGTCCCCAACAATGCTTTGGAATCTGCAGTATTACATTGCAGCAGCAAGATGCAGTGCTTCATCAGCTGGGCTCTTGTCGGTCAGTGATAAGCTACCAAGAATGAAAATTCAGCATTTGGCCATGGAAGCTGAAGTTCATGATTACTTCCTGTGGGAGATGCCCAGTGAGGCCTATGAGGGGTTTGCAGCGGAGATGCCTTGTGCTATGGGGGATCTGGTGATGATATTTTCACTCAGGCTAATATATATGATCGATTCTTGCTGTGAAGCCCGGGCTTGGGCCTGAGCCCAGCCTGAGCTGTCAATGCGTCAATACGTCAACCAGGGCCCAGCTCCAAGTTTTCGTGAGCCTGAGCCCTACCAAGCTGAGCCCAAGGGGCATTTGGGCCTAGCCCAGCCTTGCAAACCACTACTCAGAGTCCTTGTTCGCAAATCCCATTAATTCCTGCCACTGGCAGGAATCAGTGGGATTCGCTCCTCCACCTTCGTCAATCACTGCTGCATCACCTGACCTATCTGAAGCCACAGATGCTCAAACAAATAGCTGCCAAGTACAAGAAGCCAGAGGCTTCAGCATCATGCATCAACAACTGCAACCTTGTATACGACCCAGGCAGAAACAACGTTAATATCTATTGAGAATGGCCCAACATGCAATGGCAGTGATGGTACCAGTGGTAGCAGCGACTGTCAGGAACTCACTACTTTATGGGTAGCAAGACTCGACGACGGCGCGGAGTTGAAGGTGACTGATCCAGAGGAGCAGCAAGGAGATGTTGAGGAGGAAGAGACAGAAAACGAGAAGAGGCGGGAGCGGGTAGGCTGTTGAAGATGAGGGATGGGGTGCTGCTAACGATGAGGGAGCTTTGAAAGGCTCCAGTGTGGGGATTGACAAGAGAACAGTCTAAGGACTGTTCACCTAAATTCGTAGGTCTTATATACTAATACAGGGTGGTCTGTGCGCAGTTTAGGGTAGGTAAGTTTACAGGTAACGGGGGACTGCGCAGTCAATGTGCAGCAACTGCGGATTACATAATACATCTCGATTAGGGTCTAGCCCTAATGAGTCGCATCCTCGTTGATCGAGTCGCATCGCGTGTTCGTTGATTGTTTAGTGGACGCGTCTTGTTGATCGTTCCCACGATCTGCCACGTGTTGATCAACGGGTTAGACGCGCGTCCAAAGCGCGTCTTGTCAGGTGACATTGTTGATGACCAGTTCCTTGATAGGTCATGTGGTATCTTCCCAGGGTCACGGGGTCGTAGGTTCCCAGGGTCACGTGCTGATAAGTCACGTGATGTACGAGTGGCGAAGGGGTCACGTGATGAGTCACGTGTAGGGTCATGTGATATGTTCCCACGGTCACGTGGTGCTGAAGTTACAGGTTTGTAGCTGAGACTGGGGGGCGCGAGTACCGCTCGCGACAGCGACAGTGTACCATTGCACCATGGCCTCTGACCTCGACCTTTATTCGCAACCTGCCTGCCCTGCATTTCAACAACAACAACTCTGCTGCCACGTCAGCAACTATAACAATGCTACCAGCACCAGTGGCGATAGCCTCCCTTGCCACTGCTGCCCTTGCCAACGCCGCCTTCGGCCCCTCAGCTCTCAATACCCTTGCCCTTGCCCTTGCTGCTGCCATCTATGCCTCCAGTCTACAAGCCATCTCCAACCACTTATCACCGACACCTCTTGAACCAAATCCGCCTTTAATACAATGAGTGGTCAGGTCTTCAAGACAAGAATCTTCAGCCATAGGGGTTTGTGCGGCTCCAGAAGGTTGAGAGTGGAGAACTTGAAATAACACAGTCACTGGGACGATTCAATCTGAACAGCTATATTCTAAAGTAATACACAAGAAAGTGCCGATGACTGTTATCTAAATGTATGCCATGGTACTAGGATGGTCATGGAAATCAAGACTTCAAGCTTCAAGTCTAAGCCATGGGGACTCTTGCTAGCATGGCAAGGTAGTATGGTTGCATGCTAGTAGCTAGAGAGCTGTGGTGGCAAGTGTGATGGCAAGCATGACCATAAGTGGAAGGGTGAGAGTGACAATGGCAAGGGTGACAGGGAGGGCTGTAAGAGCACCAGTGATGCAATTGAGGGTGAGTAATTAAGAATCTGCAAGAGACGAGGGGTAAGCTTTGTAATATGAATATATGAGTGAGCAATGGCTCTACTGGGCTTAAGATTGAAGGGCAAGACCAACAATGTTTGAAGGTGTGCATATATGAGGGAAGTGACCTTGATGGTGTCTTTCTGGTGGACAAGGGTGGTCACAGGTAGAGAGACTGGACTTGACAAAATGGCAGGCAGGTCAGTATACATAGTGTCTTGAGTGCAGTGGCAAAAACCTGCAGATCAGCACACATAAATTTGGACAAGGCAGGAGAGGGAGGGAAGGTTATTGATTATCAATCATAGACAAGATCGCAGTGCAAAAGAGATGGCATTTAGGACCAAGCCGTTTGGCTGAGTTTCAAAGGTGCAAGTACAGGAATCCAGTCTTTGTTAGGTTCGAAGACTGGATTCCAATATTTGAAACTGAACTCTTGTGCTAAGCTAAAGGGAGGTTTTGAGAGTGCAAAAGGGAAACTGCATCCCCAAATATTAATGCTCAAGGATCCAGTCATTTGTTCTCAACAGTTGGATACTAGTACCTGAATAGATAGGTGGAAACAGCCAAGCGAATTAGAGGGCCTTTGGAGAGCCAACATGCCAGGACACAAGAGATGGATGAAATCGGAGTCAATTATAAATGAAAGAGAGGCACTGGACTTGAGATGAAAGGGAGGTCACGGTGTTACTCACAGTCAGAAAGGAGAAGAGGATCCATAGATGCAATATTCTTTGCATTCATTCCATGGCACATGGTGAAAATGACTGTTCTCCATGGTCCTTTTGTTGTCAAAAGGCATGTCCATGCAGCAGAGGAAGAGGAAGCTGAGGCAGAGGAGACTCCACTTAAAGAAAGGTATAGCTTGGTAGTTCGGATGGCCATGGGGATTATGATGGGGCAGTTCTGATCACGATAGTGATCGCCAGGGATCATGATGAATATCACTGGGTGCTGTACTTAATATGGTCAAAATGGCTAGCCCAGCTTGGTTCCATTTTTGGATACATTGATACGATAAAGGGAGATTGGGGGTGCTCAGAAGATATGGAATGAAATGTGATGGGTTTGACAATATAGGACAGGATTTGACAACATAGTAGTACCTTGATCTTAGTTGATAATCAAGGTGTTTGGGCAGCGGCGGCAGTAACTAAGACAGTTGCGACTACTTGGTCAATTTTGAGTGATATAATCATTGGCAATGGCTCAGCGCTCATGATTGATGATTGTACAGTCACAAGTGGCAAGAAACTAGCTATAGAGTGTCCACTGAATCAGCTGTGACCTAGCCACCAGTACGTACTGATATTGATATTGATAGTATCAATATGTTTGATCATGAAGACTGCGTGTCCATGACTCCACATTTACATTGCACCCTTACACACATATTCAAACTAGGCCCATGATGTCTATCAGCCCTAATTAAGATAATAATAGTGACACAGCAACTCTGAGTCTCCAACAGACACCGTGACACCATGCAAGCCATAACACACATAACGACCAACTTGAAGCACGCACCGAACTACTGGCTCAATAATGTACACCAATGCCAATAAACTCAAGACTCAGAGAAATGCAATACACAAGTGACCCCAGTCACCTGGTGTGCCATCAGCGCATGCGCGAATCTTACTGCAGTAGATGTTATATACTAGTATGCTTACCATTACACTAGAACAGTAGAACTATGTATCAACTTTAACAGTCTTTCCATAAACATGTACAGAGCATAATGATGTAACATCCCCACCCCAATTACTGTGAATATCAAAGACAATGACTCCAAAGTCAAGGCCCCATGATTGGACCTTATCATAGAGAGGGAATATTTGGTGGAGTGACGGAGCAGTGATATCAAAGTCGATATCAGCCAAAGGCAGAAATATTCCTTTCTTTGATATCGAGAACGGTGGCACCCTTGCAAGGATGGAATTAAATGCATGTCAAGATGAGGAATAGGGCTTCATGTTCTGATCCCTGTCTACCATGCCCCAAACTATCACTTGGCAAGGAGCACAAGATAGGGAGGTCATAGAGTTGAAGAGTCGATGGTGTATCATAACATGAGATGGCATGATGCTTGCAGCGTCAAGTACAACCCCAAAAGTCCCTGCAGTTCCATGGAATGACCAACATTCCCCTGCAGCGTTCACCAAAACCGTTGATGGGGGTGTTGAGTTGAAGCCGAGCATGGTTAGTCTTCGTGAAACTACAGCACCTGTGTTCAAGGAAGCAAAGTCATGCCCACTGAAAAGTTTGATAATAGGTGAGAATGCTGTCTGGTGCCAGTCACACTGTGCGCCAGACCGGAAAGTAGTACAAGTGATATGCATGGGGATGATGCAAGCCAGGTGATATGTTGCAGAGCGAATGATGTTTGGAGGGTGGTAACTGCCAGTGACCATAAGGTAGAATAGGAACAAAGGAAGCTTTGAAAGAACATTGGCAGGTGAGTAAAGATGAACAGAGAAACAGGTAGTTAACTCATGAAAGCAAGGGGAAGGACATATTTCACTTGGTTCTTTCTTTGAGTAGGAGCAGCAACATTGCATGCTGGGACTGAATGCTGGGAGATGTTTGTTATTCAGGCAAGAATTTATGAGAAGCTAGGCTAGACCAACCATAGTGGCTATGGGAAAGGTGATTTCCTGGTTATGACCTGGCCCACTAGGGCTTGGGGGTGCTAGACACAAGTCCCAGGAAAGGGGGTTACAGTGTTGGTAAAAGGTTGGCACCTCCCACAGTTGAGGAGTTGGCATACCAGAACGATCAGTGTTAAATGCAGTGGCACTTGTCTGGCCAATGCGAAATTGAGAGGCAGTAAATGGAATAGTGGATGATTTTCGGAAATGAAGCATGATGAGAGGCAGAGAGTGCTAGCAAGTAACAATGGTCACAAAGTGCTTATATGGAACCTGGCTTAGCCAAACATTTCTCAAATTTGTTGGACATTGTCCCAAAAAATATTTGCCCATACTCAATTTTATGGAAAGATGCTCCAATACTACACCCTGTCTAAAGGTGGCGACTATGAATCAATAATAAATGATGATGAAGCTAACATTGACTAGGAGACCCTCTGATCCTCACAGGCCTCACCCATGACACGCATGGTGCGTAATGACCTACGTGTGTGGGCTGTCATGCATGTCATGCATGCATATGTATGTACATATACATGTCATGCTCTGATCCACTGGGCCACCCTTAAGGCCTTAAGGTGGCCCAACACTGTACAGTCCATCGCATGCACATTCTCTGGCGGACCCAGCGTCCACCTGATAAATGGAATAAATGTTTCAGGCTGTTTTCCCCTTGGTAAGGTGCTGGGCCACAGCATTCTTAGCTGTGACTTATTGACCTATTGACCACTCAGGCCAAGACTCAGGCTAGCGCAAGGGAGAGTACTCACAGTGGCAGCCTGGGCGGAGGCCTGTGAGTGTGAACCAAGCCAATACATTGTTTTCAAGAAGTGCTCTTTTAAAAAAATGAAGCTTGGAAGTAGTGTCATTCGTCATTGACTGCAATTAGGTTCACTCAGAATATCTTTTGTACATTTTCCTATCCCCTTTTGCATTAGATATCATGCTCTCCATATTACACCTTCCTATATCAACTTCAGCTTCAATAGTCCATGTAGCACCTTTGTAATGTAGCCCACAAATTCCACAATGTACTGTAATAATGTACCACTGTGAATTCAACAAACTTCTAGAGCTATACAACTTGCACACATTATCATGCACATATTCCCCTCCAAGAAGTGCCATTATAATGCACTCACCCCACACTTTTGCTGCATTATAACTCCCCCTCTTGGAAACCCAGAGCTGGAAAGTGGCTACCGTCATGCGCATGCCTGTCCCTGGCAGCCCCTGGTGATGCAAGTCCATTGTCGCTTGTAGTTGCTGACAGCAAGCATGCTTTGCCCCACTGTTGCCGCCATTTTCATTCTCACTCTGTGGCATCACGCCATAAGTTCCTCCACTGCTGAGCTGGGCAGCGTTGGCAAGTTCCGAGGCTTGCACATGGGCCTCAACGATGGCATCAGTGCCGTGTGCAGGTGCAGTGTACTGCTTGCGTACCAAGATGATGAGGTTGAGCGGTTTGAGCATTGGTGAGTTCCAAGGCTTGTGTGTTGGCCTCAACAACGGCATCAGTGCCATGCACATGTGCGGTGAACTGCTTGCATGTCAAGATGATGAGGCTGAGTGGTTTGGGAGTTGGCAAGTTCCAAGGCTCACATGTGGGCCCCAATGATGGCATCAGTGCCATGCACAGGCGATGTACTGCTTGCGCATCAGGATGATGAGGCTGCGCACAGTTTGAGCAAAAGCAAGAGCGCAGGCATCCACACGGGCAGGTCATAGGATTGTGTCATGGGCTGCATCCATCACTGCATGGTGCCTTGGTGTTGGTGGCCACAGTAGTGATGGCGATGGTGGCGATGGTGACAGCAGTGGCGACGGCGACGCGAGAGGTCGCATTCCAGAGGTGCAGCGATATATGATGCTGACAAAGCGAGGGTACACATGGTCGACAACACTGGCACCAGCGCAACCACTGAACAGCTCACTTGCACATGGGCTGTGCTGTGGGGGCAAATGGGAGCGCGAGCCTTGCTGGGCTCATTAAAAAATCAGGAGGGAGGGAGGGGAGCATGATCAGCAGTGGAAAATGCACCTGTCTCCTGTATCTCCTGACCCTCTTGGGCTTGCTGGCACAGTCATGAAGGCTGACATAGATGCGAGGGATGTCGGACCCTCAGGTGTTGGTGCATACAGATAAGGGGGAGCGCTGCCTGTTGTGGGCGCTGCACTTGCCATGGCCGAGGGCACTTCTGGCATCAGGTCTGCTGGTGGGGCTGATAAAAGCCACCGCTGCAGCACCTGAGGCATTGGAGTCTGGGGCGTATGGTGGGGCAGGGGGAGCGGGTGCATGATGAGGCTGCTGCATGGCAAGGCCTGGAATGGGGTCGACGCACCATGCCACCATTGCGAAAGGGCGAGCAAGTGCCCATTGATTTGGAAAGACAGAATGCGACCTTGTGAGGGGCCTTCACAAGCTGGGGCTACAGAGGGAGGATACATCAGGACATGGAAAGGATGCGACCCAGTGAAAGGCACTCACCTCTGGAGACTGTAGAGGAAGGATATGTTGGGACACAGGGAGAAAGCAACATCGCAAGGGGAACTGACAAGTGGGGAACCGCAGATGGAGGGACTGCAGAGGGAGGACACATCAACCTCAGGACACAGAAAGAATGGTCCTTGCAAGGGGTAGGGCCTTGTCGGGATTAGCTTTGCAGTGCTTCAGATCTGTCCCAGGTGTTTGTGGATAGGTATTGACGGGTATGCAGACTGTACAAGGAGCACGAAACCTTTGAATTGCAGGTGAAAGCCATTGAACGCGCGACTAACAACTGGCCGGTACCGCTACACTAAACTCTTAAATTTCCTTAAACCCCAACCTTAACCACAGGATCCAAACACAGCATCAGTCGCATCGCTTTCTTTCCATCTGGCTGGCCTCGATTATTTCCAGTATCCCCACACCAAAGCATTTGGCATGCCCTCCCTCACTTTGCTGTCCACAGTTTGTGAGTGCCCCTCATGAGGTCGCTTTCTTCCATGTGCTGATGTATCCTCCCTCTGTAGCCTCCAGAGGTGAGTGCCCTTCACTCAGTCACACCGCTTCCCTGTCTTGACAGTCTGTGGGCCCCAGCTCATGGGTACCCCTCATGAGCTCACATTCTCCCTGCATCTCAACGTATCCCTTCCTCTGCAGTCTCCAGAGGTGAGCACCCTCCACCTGGTTGCATTCTTTCGTCCTGACAAGTCCCTCTCTCTGCAGGCCCCAGCTTATCAGATTCCCTTGCAAGGTCCCATTCTTTCCAATGTGATGAGCACTCACTTGCCCTTTTGCAGCAGTGCGTCAACTCCACACCAGGCCTTGCCATGTGGTGGCCCTTCAGCACCTGGTCCCCCTGCTCTGCCATATGCCCTGGACTCCAACGCCTTGGGCACTGCAACGGTGGCTTTATCAGCCCTGCTAACATGTTAAGGCTTCAACGGGCCTTGATAGTACGACTTGTACTAAGAGTGGTCTTGGGGCGAGTACTTGAAGGAGTAGAAGTCTCTAGTGTTGCTAGAGACGACTCTGAGGTGCTTATGTAAGAGATGAGGAAAAGGGGAGGCACAAGGGGAGCTTTCAAGAACATTGATATTGAGAATCAAGTCAAGCTTAGGACTTGACTGTCGAAATACTGGGCGCTTATATACAGGCGAGGCCGCGCACGGGCCATGCTAACTATAGTAGGTACTTCTGGTCAAGAGGCGTCTGTCTGTATCGTATAAAGGTCCGCGGATAAGTGCTGTGGTCTGTATGAGTCAAACAATAGAGAAGCAGACGAGGACAATAGAGAATTGGACAAGTTGCCTAATCGATCCTAGACAATGGCGGCGGGCGCTCTGAAAAGAGAAGTGTCCAATCCTTAACGGGAGAACGATGGCAACCACAAGGTTTGAGATTGATCCAAGGAGATCTGGTCTCCATGTGCCCAATATGGTCTAATGGGCATCTAGCGTAAGCAACTACCCTTTACGGTAGTCCATATTGATGGAGACCCAGTTAAGGGTCATGTTGTTATCTGCGTCGTCTGTGGGGCTCTGCGTGGATGAGGGATTGTCTGCGGATCCTCCTGAGGAGGTCGACTGGTGTCCTGGACTCTGGGGCGAGGTGCCAGCTATGGGCGACGAGGCTGGAGGGGTGATTGACTGGTAACTTCCTTCACAACTAGTACGTTGTTGTATGGGTGCTGAAGAAGGACTTGTGGGTGACAGAGAGTGCTTGTGGGACACAGGGCTATTGGGCTGAGTGAGGTATTCCTGCCAGGGTGCGATAGGGGACTCCTGGGAAGACAGGGTCTTCGTATAACCTCCAGGAGTGTCAGGTTCATAGCAAGTGACTGGTTCTGGCTCTAAAGGTGGCGCATCCTCCATGGGACTGTCTGGATCTTCCAGTGGGTTCTCTACTGGGGGTGGCTCTTGGTACATCTCCATTGAAGAGTAGTCCCAATGATGGATGTTCCAGGGGACGGGGATAAGGGGCAAGACTGGTGGTTGATCAAGGGGTGACAATGGTTTGGATGGTTCACTAGGCGGTAGCAGTGGCAACTCTGGTAGGGGTGATGGGTTCAATGGTAATGGTCTCTTGGTCATAGATGTGGTGACAAGGAGGGGGTCCGACAAGGATGAGAAAAATTGGGGTGGATCATAACATAACAGACCTGACACCAGAAGTGCCCTCAGCCATGGCAAGTGCAGTGCCCATGATGGGCAGCACTCCTGCTTGTCTGTGCGTGTCAATGCCCAAGGGTTCGACTTCCCATCTATGTCAGCGTTTACAACTGTGCCAGCAAGCCTAAGAACATCAGGAGATACAGGTGATACGGGTGCATTGGCCACTGCTGACGCCCCCCCTCCTTCATCCAGACTTTTCAGTGAGTCCAGCAAGGCTCACAATCTCATTCGCCACACAGCGCAGCCCAAGTGCAGGCGAAACTGTTCAGTGGTTGCACCCGCGCCAGTGTTGTCAGCCACATGCACCCTCACTTTGTCACCATCACACCCCGCCATTGCATCGCATTGCTGTTGCCATCATCTCCATCATCGCCATCACCACTGTGGCCACCAACACCAAGGCACCATGCAGCAACGGACACAGCTCACAATGTGCAGCCCACGATGTGGTACTACGACCTGCATGTGTGAATGCCCACACTCTTGCTCTTGCTCAAACTGCGCTGCCTCATCATAACGATGCACAAGCAGTACACCGCACATGCGCATGGCATCAGCACCATTGTTGGGGACCACATGCGGGCCTCGGAACTCTTACCACTTTTCTTTCTTCGCTTTTTGTTTCCCCAGCAGCATCGCATATGTCCCCCGATATGCCTTCTCAACCCAACTCCAACAGACCCATAACATCTTGTAACATCCTGTTTATGGCCGCATACACCCCGTCCTGTACCATCAATGTCTCTTCAAACCACTACATAGATACAGGTACAGGCATACCTGTAACCGTCTGACAGTGTGAGGTATACGGGACAGTACTCACCCCTACCGTGTATTGCAGCTGTGGCTCCCTCGGCTGCATGGATTCACCTGCGGTCTCAATATCTTGTATACCACTCTTGAATGTAACTTTGAGGATTGGAAGAGACTGTCTAGGCATCCTCTATTCCTTATGCCTAATCATTAGCCGCAGACTCTGCACAAACATAGACTTGGACACCACAAGTCTGCAGTTGGACTGTCCAAGTCTGACTTAAGCCTGACGATCAATAACCCTTGATCTTCCCTCCAGATCCACAGTTCCATGCATGCCATCATTGAAGATCCTTTCCCCGATATCGATGCCTTGCACCCTGCACTCACGTGGCCCAGCCCATTGTCCTTTGACTGTGCATGTGTGCCCTTGCAAGCTCATGATCACCTTTGGGTCCCTCGTCTTACCCGTGCCTATTGCCACTGCATGCTCTGCCCTGTTGTCCTCTGATCGCGCATACGTATACGTCAAACCCCAAGCTCACCTTCCACCTCATTCCCATCTCGCCTTCATACCTGTACTTGTGCATCATGAAGGAAACCATTGACAAGATATCAGGAGTTGATACTCATGGGGCTCACAGTGCTAGCTCTGCCAAGAACCATGCGATGACTTGGACTTCCCAAGAGGATGAGCTTGCCAGCGCCTTGGAAGACTGTGTATCAGCCTTCCAGTTGGGATTACAGCAACTCCAAGATATGAGCATTGAAGATCTTGTCTTCTGCAAAGTACCGAACAATGCCAATCCACTTATCCCCCCCCCTTTAAAAAGCCTTGCAACCACAAACATTCCATTCCTGCAATACCATGACTGGATCATAAAGTTGTACTTCAGAACACAAAAACTTGATTGCGGAAGGTTTGAACACTGTGGATGCATAAAGCATCGCCTACTCGATGACCTTCAGAATGAGTGGACCAAGCTAGAGCAGCTGAAACATAGAGCATGGCAGGTGGCCTCCCAACGTAGTCCTGAACCTAGTTTGGCACAGATAACAAACACATGTGAGTATATTGTATAATAGTGATCACATTGAAATTTTTATTTGCTGATACACATTTGGGACACCTAGCCTGCCATTTTGACATGCCACTTGTTTCTCCTGACATACATCCTGCCATTTTGGTGGTGTATATTCTTGTCGCTGCAATGCACATAGTAGCTGGACTGTCACTGAGAGCTTGTGACCAGCTCCTCTTCTCCCTGCGCTTACTCATCAACCTCATGATCGAGGACTTTGATGCTTCCAAAAGTTGGAGTAAATTCCTTGCAAAATCTGTTCCCATGGATGCCCACACTGTTTTATACAGGCTCGCTTTGGAGCCCTTCTCCAAAGCCTTCATCTGCTGTCCTGAATGCTCCACCTGTTACCCTGATAATGGCCTAGGTTCTTATCCTGAGTTCTGTTCATCAATTCATGCATCAACACAACAAACGTGTGGTCAATGCCTTCGAAAATCTTGCAATATTTGCAGCCACCCTTATGACATCCCTATCTATCACTTTCTCTACCACAACTTTATGGAATGGTTGGGGGAGATGCTATGCCGTCCCGGCATGGAGGACATGATAGAGCATCACTTCTCACCATCCCCTGATAGGGTCATGGGTAATATATGGGACACCCTGGGGCTATATGAGATTTGTGGTCCCAACGGTCATCCTTTCATCCGCAAGTGTACTGACAATGAGGGGCGTTTCCTGTTCAGTTTTAATATGGATGGTTTTAATCCATTCCAGCTTAAGCAAGCCAGCAGATCTGCCTCCATGATGGGACTATACATGGTCTGTCTGAACCTTCCACCAGAGGCGTGTTTCAAATCGGAGAACATGTTCTTGGCTGGCATTATTCCTGGACCCAACAAACCCACCTGAGTGTCACACTTATCCCTGACGCGCGACTAGTGGATCTTGATAAGATTCGCTAGCCGCTACAGGGAGGTTCCTGAGAATTCCTATCCCCAGCAATTTCCAGCCGTCCCCAGCTCTTCAGGG
>Ga0307510_10002761_pt1 | contig 20109 bp, 20 predicted proteins | sample 12_EM_MG_FD_207224 | JGI IMG/M metagenome (GOLD analysis project Ga0307510, IMG submission 207224) | Populus trichocarpa ectomycorrhiza microbial communities from riparian zone in the Pacific Northwest, United States - 12_EM | ecosystem: Host-associated > Plants > Roots > Unclassified | place... | reverse complement strand
GAAGAATCAAGACAACATATAGAGCAATCTACAATGAAGGCACTTAGCGAAATGGTCTGTCCCAACATTTTGTTATCTAAGCGCTGGACTGAGCTATTATTGATCACATCTGGTTGCCTCCTTTGGTTCCGCTCCCCCTGGTGGCGGTGGGTGCGGGGTGATCGGCTTGCCAGTCAGTCGGATTCATGGCAAATTCTCAAGCTAATGCATTAACGTGGCCAACTATCCTGGGCTCCACTTTTCCTCCTACCCTGGACGAGAACATGCATGGCATGATTCGCCCACTTGTGAGCACTGGTATTTAAATTAGTCTGGTAAAAGCATGTAGATCCGCATTACACCTCATAGGCCTCATATTCCCAACAATGTTGACGACGGCTCAAATTCAGACTCTAATCGGAGTTCCAGCATACCATTCAAGAGCTCAGGTAGAACGAAGCCTAGCGACCCAGGAATATGAGCAGAAGCGGAGCCGGAGACTTCACTCAAACATCTGAAGTGAGATTCTAGGCCCAGGTTCTCTGCCAAGGGCGCAACGCGCGCAACAGTGGCGCAAGTACTCCCGGGGTGGTGGAAAGCGCTCAGTTCCAGTATCAAGGACTTACCGTACTACCACTGTAATATAGCAATGACAGTAAGTACTTGTACAGCACTACAGTACAATAGTTCCGACCACACGAGGTTCGGCGATGCATTCAGTTGCTGCACAACTCATTGTCAGTTTTTGCATCTCACTACGGTGAATAAACTGTAACTTTCTAGCTAAACTTTGTTCTTATCATAAGGGGTAAAAGCTGAAACCATCAAAGAAACCATTGAACACACCGGAATGTTCCGTTGTTCCCTCCCCGAATAACATCCAGTCTAGATAAAACAAAACACGATAATAAGCTATTTTCCACATTTTTCTCGAGTTCGCTACACAAAAACCGAATTATGCAGACAAAGACTGCAAAGAGGGGGTCATGTCGTTGTCACTCGCGAGAGCTGGGATGTTTGTCACTGTTTTTGTTCAAACAGATTTCCCCAAAAGCCACCATGACTGCATTAGGAAGTGGGTGGGACTGACGTTAGTGTACCTGAGCCTCTTTTATTGTCTGCCACACTGGCAGGGTCACGGTCGGTACAGAACCTTATGTAGGACCTACCGTCCTTCCAGTTATTACTTGCCGCCCTTCTCCACTATGAGGATTCCCATGATTGGTGGTTCCCTATGCAGTCAAGGTCCTCCGGAAACATAAATACGCCCTGTGTTGGTTCTATAATGGACCCTCAACCCCCTCAAGCTCGAAGGTCTCATACAGTCGATCATAAGCAGCTTGACATGACACTTTCCTCTCCCATCTTTCTGAGCCTGCTTCAGGGTACTAAGTCTTCCCTACTAAAATTCCGGTCAAAAGTGCAAGATTACAAACTATTCACGATTGGCATCATTCTTGGTTTTATTGTATACTATGCAGTTCTCTACCTCACAAGCCCGTCTCGTAAGCTACCTCCGGGGCCTCGTGGGTACCCGATCATAGGGAACCTTCTCGAGCTGAGGTCAGAGAAATGGACCAAGTTCACAGAATGGCGAAAGAAATACGGTCAGTTCCATCTCGCGCTATCACCTTGCATCGGCGTCATTGTTAAACGCTCCCGAACAGGTGACCTCATCTATCTTAATGCAGCTGGTCAGCCAATAATCGTCATGAATACTCAAAAAGTGGCTGGAGACCTGCTCGATCGGCGCTCGAGGATATATTCGGATCGGCCACGTAACATTGTCGTGTGCGACATCATGACTCGCGGTCTCATGATCGCGGTTGCTCATTTCGGCGATACGTGAGCCATTCTTCCGTTTCCGACTTTTGATGATCAAATCACCTCAGATTAAATCTAGTTGGCGTCGGATGCGCAAAGCAGCCAATGATGGATTTAGCAAAAGCTCAGTAACAACGTTTTACGAGAAGCAAACGACGGAAGCTATCGTTCTTGCTTGTGACTTTCTCGTAAAGCCCGCGCATTGGGACAACCATCTCCGACGGGCTGCAGCATCGATGGTTATGTCTGTTGTATACGGCTTCCCTCCAATTACATCGGAAGGAGAACACATCCTAGCCGTCGTCCAGGATTTTGCAAATCGTATTGCTAGCGCCGCTTCTCCAGGTACTTACTGGGTCGAGTTTTTCCCTTGGATGCGACATATTCCTAGCAGGTGAGCACCATTGATGCATCACAATAAATTGATAGTACATGTATAAGCAGCCTGGCGAAGTGGAAGAGAGAGGCGGAGGCTTGGTATAAGCAAGATTCTGCAATGTTCGAAGACCTTCTCCATACCGTTGAGAAAAATGTGGTACGAAAGGGTCGCGCCTCTATATCATAGCATCATAACGACAGTTTATCCTGCATAGATAAAGGGAGATGATGACCAGAGTCTATGTGCAACATTGATTCACGATGCGGAGAGAAACCAGCTCTCGTCGAACGAACGATCATGGGTCGCAGGAATGATGTAGTCAGTGATGTTGCATGCTCACTAGCGCTGGCTGACGATTTCCTGTCCCATGATGCCCAACAGCAGTGCTGGTGCAGAGACTACCTCTACAATGATGACTTGGTGGACGCTCGCAGTGACTGCCTACCCGGAGACGCAGTCTCGTGCACATGCTGAACTTGATGCGGTTGTCGGTCGTGGGCGTGTGCCGACCTTCTCCGACTATCCACACCTACCCTATGTTCGCGCCATGGTAAAAGAAATCCTACGTTGGAGACCAGCCAGTCCGGGCGTCCCACATCGATCAACCGAGGACGACTGGTACGAAGGGATGTTCATCCCGAAAGGCACGATTTGCATCCCGAACGTGTGGCACATGAACCACGACCCCGAGATCTATGGCGACAATGCGGCAAATTTCGACCCGGCACGGTATCTCGATAAAACTGGTGGAGACATTGAGTCTGGTTCGTCGGATGCCAAGGAGGAGGGACACGCCACGTATGGTTTTGGTCGCAGGGTGTGCATCGGCCGCTACATGGCCAACAATTCGCTGTTCATTCAAATCGCAATGATACTTTGGGCATGCAATATCAAGCGCAAAACAGATACATCAGGACAACCGCTTCCATTGGATGTGGACGGGTTCGTCGATCAAGGGATTGTTGTGTCAGTAGGCCCACCATACATCTCCAAGTCGATGGCTGACTTTTGTGGTGATTCTGCAGACGTCCGAACCCTTTTGAGTGCGAGATCTCTCCGCGCTTCCCAGAAGCTCTCACCCTCCTTGCACATGAACGTGAGCTGCGGGGTCTGTGAACATCGGAGACCCATTCACAAGTGAATTGAAGTTTGAATTCGTCGTCAAATTGGATATATGTTGGTAGGATTTAGATCATGGTAAATGAATCCTAAACACGTGTTGGACACAGTTCTTTCAGAGTGCGCCGTGCGCGGGCTTGATGTGTTGTGTACAGTATGCACCGGTTCCACTCCATTTATAGTTTGTTTTGTTTTCACCTCCGGGGGCCGAGGTGATGGATGTGTAAGGAGGTAGCTTATGCCCAACTCCATGTTTGTCATTGTTTGTCCAGGCATGACCGTCTCTTCCTACCTAACGCCACAATCATGACTGTACAAGGAAAGGAAGTTCGCTGACCTTCAAGTTGTCCTTCTGCATTCAATATGAAAATGATCACTGATTCGCCGTCAAGGGCTTCGGGAGACCGGTAACATAAGTACGCCCTGTGTTGGTTCCATAATACCCTCCCTCCTTCCCCTTGGGCTTGTAGGCCTCGTAAAGTCGATCATAGACAGATCCTCATGTCACCTTTCTCTCTCCCCACTGTGTGCCTGCTGCAGGATCTCAAGTCTTCACTGTTCAGACTCCAGTTGAAAGCGCAAGACCACCGAATATCCCCTATCGCCGTCATTCTTGGCCTCATCGTGCTTTCTACAGTTCTCTACCTCACAAGTCCATATCGCAAGCTACCTCCAGGGCCTCGTGGTTATCCGATTATAGGGAATGCTCTCGATCTGAGATCCGAACAATGGATCAAATTCGCAGAGTGGCGAAAGATATACGGTCAGTCACTTTTCTCATTAACCTGCCTCGCCTCATCCCCAAAAACACTCGAACAGGTGACCTCATCTACCTCAACGCAGCTGGTCAGCCCATAGTGGTCATGAACTCTCACAAAGTGGCCGGAGACCTACTCGATCGACGCTCGAGGATATATTCGGATCGGCCGCGTAACATTGTGGTGTGCGACATCATGACTGGCGGTCTCTTGTTCGCTTTTTCCCATTTCGGTGACGTGTGAGTCCTTCTTTCATTCTGGCCTTATGATACACCGCCTTAGATGAGGACAAAACCTCTCAGTTGGCGTCGGATGCGGAAGGCAACAAATGAGGGGTTTGGTAAGGGATCAGTGAAGAGCTTTTACGAGAAGCAAATGACAGAAGCTATCCTTCTCGCCTGCGACTGCCTTATAAGACCCGCGCAATGGGGCCGCCATTATCGCCGTGCTGCAGCATCGATGATTCTGTCTGTCGTCTACGGCTACCCCCCCATCATGTCTGAAGAAGACCACACCATAAAGGTCGTGAACGATCTTGCTATTCGTGTCACTCGGGCCGCACATCCAGGTGCTTACTTGGTCGAGTTTTTCCCTTGGATGCGACACATCCCTAGCAGGTGAGTGCTATCAATGCGCTACGATTAAATTGCCAGAGAACTGATATTAACAAAGCCTGGCGAAGTGGAAGAGAGAGGCCGAGGGTTGGTATAGGCAAGATTCGGCAATGCTTGAAAGACTTATGCAGACTACTGAGGAGCACATTGTACGGAACGGTCTCTCATATGAGCTTTGGCATTAAAATGACGGTTTATTCTGCGTAGACAAAGGGAGATGATCATGAAAGTCTTGGTGCCACGTTGGTTCGTGAGGCGGAGAGGAACAAACTCTCGTCGAAGGAACGCTCATGGGCCGCAGGGACGATGTAGTCAGTGATTATGCATGCTCATTAGCGCTGACTGACGATTTCTTCCGACAATTCCTCAGTATCGCTGGTGCAGATTCCGTCTCAAATGTGATGGATTGGTGGACGCTCGCGATGCTGGCATACCCAGAGACACAGGCTCGCGCACAGGCCGAACTGGATGCAGTCGTGGGACGCGCGCGGCTGCCGACCTTCGCCGACCTTCCGCTCTTGCCATACACTCATGCCATGGTCAAAGAGGCCCTACGCTGGAAGCCAGTCACTCCACTGGGCATACCACATCGAACCACAGAGGACGATTGGTACGAAGGGATGTTCATTCCGAAGGGTACCATTTGCATCGCTAATGTTTGGCATATGAACCGCGACCCCGAGATCTATGGTGAGAACTCGGGGGATTTTGACCCCGCACGCTATCTGGATGCTAGTGGGGGCATTGCGCCTACCCTACCGGACACAAAGGACGAGGGTCACGTCACGTACGGTTTTGGCCGTAGGCAGTGCGTTGGTGTGCACCTGGCCAACAACTCTCTCTTCATCAACATTGCGGTGATGCTCTGGGCAACCAAGATCGAACGTAAGAAAGATGAATCGGGACAACTGGTGCCCTTGGACGTGGATGGTTTCGTCGATCGCGGTGTTGTTATGTCAGCGGACTCACCATACACCTTCAAGTCGATGCTAACTCGTGTGCTTCCACAGAAATCCGGTCCCCTTCGAGTGTGAGATTTCTCCGCGCTTCCCAGAAGCTTCCGCCCTGCTTGTACAGGAGCGTGAGCTGCGGGGTCTGTGAGAACCAGCATACCTGCAAACGCATGTACAATGGAAACGAAGTCACAGGTTGGGTATGGGGTTGGTGGGATTTAGTTGTGAAAGTGAAAGAAATCAGGCACACATTGGACAGTCCTTTCCAAGGTGGGCGTTACGGCAGCTTGATGAATTGTCTGTGTCGTTCACTCCCCTTTATGATCCACTTATAATCACTTTCGGAATCACCACCTTCACCGCCTCATTCCATGCTCGCCATTGCACCATTCTCTTGCACATATGCCCCCACTAGAATTAGAATCAGAGAGGATGGAGATAGATACGTACTAAAGTAGCCCAACAGTGTCTTCGTTTGTGTTTAAATCGATCTATGTGTTACTTGATGCATGGCTCCTAGAATGGCTGATTATTCAGTAACTCGATACTATCATCAGTTCGTCTCTCGTGTCAGAAATGAGTTCCCATATGATATCTTCCCGCAACCAACACCAGGTTGGTGGTCAAGCTAAAGAATTAATAGACTGTGGGGTTTAGCAGAAGAAATAAGTCAAAGCGAGGCTCACATGCTTCAGTTGGCTCCTGAATTTTAATTTTTTTTTCGTCGCTTTGCTTCCCCACGCATGACAGGGGTGCGGGCTGAGGTAAATTCTGGCCTGGCCTGGCTTCCCTGGAAGTGAGGATTCGCTGAGGAAGGGAAAAGTATCCATACTGTGTTGGATAACGGATTACCCTGTGGCAAATAACATGTCACAAATAAAGAAAAGCTTCCTGGGTCTGGGTTGGGTATCTCCTTGGCTAGCAGTATGTATGTTTTCTGTAGTAAAAAGGTGTCGTTAGGTTTTTACAAAGTTTCTGAGATGGGTCAGGTTTCAACAAAAACAGGTGTTTGGATTTTACAATTTATTCCAATTCAAGTTCTGACAGACTGTGACAACTGACCCATTTGATCCAAGATTTAGCACCAAATCCACAGGATACACTGGAAAATCCATGGTGTACTGTAATAGACGTGCCTGGATTGTTCACGCCCTTGGGAACGTCTACGTAACCGACAGCGGGCCGGCTGGAAACAAATGTCATCACATCCACGTGATGTTGGATGAATCGTGTGCAGCCCTGAGCGGTTCGCGATCCCGAGGGAAAGCGAAGGAGCGAGGGGGAGAGAGAGGCCGCGTGCCCGAATGGCTGGGACCACGCGAAGGAAATCGTAACGGGACGTAGGGAAAGCTTGAGACGGGGACAGGCACGCGAGCGAGGAGGGGAAAAGACTGGTCCAGGATTGCATTTGGTTCTCTGATCCTACCCTTGGCAGAGGCCAAGCGAGGAGGTGAAATACAAGTATACTATGCGAGTAGAGGGGGACGGTGTCGTCTTGTGTCCGATAGCTAAGCAGAAAATTGGAAAGAGAAAGAGGGGGAGCGGGAGTTCTAAGATGAAAGAGTAGGGAAACGTACGAAAGAAAGAAAAGATGTCCTTAAGTCATCAAACTACGAGTCCGGCGATGTGTGGTCCCGACAGGGCGAGGCGTCGGGTACGTTGTCGTCTTGACAGCTCGAGGTAGGGAGGGTCGGCGATCCGGGTGTCTTCAGGGCTTGAGGCGAGACGAGAGGGGACTTGAGGGGCAGAGCGTGAGGACGAGGACGAGGACGAGGGGCGATGAAGGCGGAAGACGAGGAGATGAATGAAGCTAACGACGGGTCGTCACGTGGTCGAAAGTGCTCCGTTCCGAGGCTCAGGCTGTATGCGGAAACGTTGCAAGCCGACCTATCTCTGAGCTGGAGCCAGCCTTCTCAAATCGCGCGTGTCCGTGTCCGGCCATGTTCAACGCCCGGATGTCTAGATGTGATAGGGTTGTTGCTCGGCCACTATTCGGATGTCAACTCTCGGAACGCCAACAAGAGCACCCCGTTGTTTATGGCGTCGCAAGAGGGAGAGCTGCAAGTTGCGCGGAATTATCACAGCATGGCGCAGCTGCAAAAGCACGCGACACGGATGGCCAGATGCTATTGATGTCTGCACCGAAACATGGGACATCTGAGTGTCGTACGTTTGCTGTTCCAGAACGGCGCGACTGTGGACTCGCAATTCCACAATGGTTGAACCTCATTGAGGGAGTATTGAGGGCCAAATCGATCGCAAAGTGGACATCCGGATATCGTGCGTTTTTTACTCCAAAACGGCGCAACTGTGAACTCACGTAATAGTGATTGGTTGGACCTTGCTGCGCCGTCGTTCGTCTTTCTGGTTTCGCGCCTCTGTGTCATCGCCCGCCGTTCTCGCACCCTCGTCTCGCCTCTGCCCCTCCCCCAGTTTCCCACCCTCGTTGTTACACAGTCGACGCCTTTCTTCTATCACAACAAGACTCGCCGCTCGTCTCGCCCTGATCCACATGGCACTGAAGACTCGCGGATCACCCAAGACCGTCGGCCGACATTGCCACCACGCGCCGCATCGAAAAGCCCGCTGCTCCACAAGCCCCACGGACCATACCTGTATTGGAAGGATCCCTGCTGTACATAGGTGCATCCGAGTTACTTTTTCGTACGTTACCGATCTTACTTTACCTTTCACTGTCCTATCGAGCATCACCACATCGTTCCTCGCCCTCATCGTTCACGCGAAACCGGTAACATAAATACGCCCTGTGTCGGTCCCATAATGCCCTCCCTCGTAAAGTCGGTCATAGACAGATCGCCATGTCACCTTTCTCTCCCCCCACTGTGTGCCTACTGCAGGATCTCAAGTCTTCACTGTTCAAACTCCAGTTGAAAGCGCAAGATCATCGAATATTCCCTATCGGCATCATTCTTGGTCTCGTCGGGCTTTATGCGGTTCTCTACCTCACAAGTCCATATCGCAAGCTACCTCCAGGGCCTCGTGGTTATCCGATTATAGGGAATGCTCTCGATCTGAGATCCGAACAATGGATCAAGTTCGCAGAGTGGAGAAAGAAATACGGTCAGTCACTTCTCTCATTATTCTGCCTCGCCTCATCCCCACACACCCGAACAGGTGATCTCATCTACCTCAACGCAGCTGGTCAGCCCATGGTGGCCATGAACTCGCACAAAGTGGCCAGAGACCTACTCGATCGACGCTCGAGGATATATTCGGATCGGCCACGTAACATTGTGGCGGGCGACATCATGACTGGCGGTCTCTTGTTCGCTTTTTCCCATTTCGGTGACGTGTGAGTCGTTCTTCCATGCTGGCCTTATAGCACACCGCCTTAGATGAAGACAAAATCCCTCAGTTGGAATCGGATGCGCAAGGCAGCAAATGAGGTGTTTAGTAAGGGTTCAGTGAAGGGCTTTCACGAGCAGCAAAGGACGGAAGCTGTCCTTCTCGCGTACGACTGCCTTGCAAGACCCGCGCAATGGGGCCGCCATTATCGCCGTGCTGCAGCATCGATGCTTCTGTCTGTCGTCTACGGCTACCCACCCATCATGTCTGAAGAAGACCACACCATAAAGGTCGTGAACGATTTTGGCAATCGTCTCGTTCGGGCTGCACATCCAGGTACTTACTTGGTCGAGATTTTTCCTTGGATGCGACACATCCCTAGCAGGTGAGTACTATCAACGAGCCACGATTAAATTGACGGAGAACTGATATTAACAAAGCCTGGCGAGGTGGAAGAGAGAGGCCGAGGGTTGGTATAGGCAAGATTCGGCAATGCTTGAAGGACTTATCCAGACTACAAAGGGAGATGATCACGAAAGTCTTAGTGCTACGTTGGTTCGTGATGCGGAGAGAAACAAGCTCTCGTCGAAGGAACGCTCATGGGCCGCAGGGACGATGTAGTCAGTGATTATGCATGCTCATTAGCTCTGACTGACGATTTCTTTCGACAATTCCTCAGTGTCGCTGGTGCAGATTCCGTCCCGAATGGGATGGATTGGTGGACGCTCGCGATGCTGGCATACCCAGAGACACAGGCTCGCGCACAGGCAGAACTGGATGCAGTCGTGGGACGCGCGCGGCTGCCGACCTTCGCCGACCTTCCGCTCTTGCCATACACTCATGCCATGGTCAAAGAGGTCCTGCGCTGGAAGCCTCCCAGTCCACTGGGCCTGCCACACCGAACCACGGAGGACGATTGGTACGAAGGAATGTTCATCCCGAAGGGCACCATTTGCATCGCTAATGTTTGGCTCATGAACCGCGACCCCGAGATCTATGGTGAGAACTCGGGGGATTTTGACCCCGCACGCTATCTGGATGCTGGTGGAGACATTGCGCCTTCCCTACCGTACACAAAGGACGAGGGCCACGTCTCGTACGGTTTTGGCCGTAGGCAGTGCGCTGGTATGCACCTGGCCAACAACTCTCTCTTCATCAACATTGCGGTCATGCTCTGGGCAACCAAGATCGAACGTAAGAAGGATGAATCGGGACAACCGGTACCCTTGGACGTGGATGGTTTCGTCGATCGTGGTGTTGTTATGTCAGCGGACTCACCATACACCTTCAAGTCGACGCTAACTTGGGCGCACCCACAGAAACCCGGTCCCCTTCGAGTGTGAGATTTCTCCGCGCTTCCCAGAAGCTCCCGCCCTACTTGTACAGGAGCGTGAGCTGCGGGGTCTGTGAGGACCAGCATACCTGAAAACGCATATACAAGTGAAGCGAAGTCACAGGTTGGGTACGGTTTGGTGGGATTTAGTTGTGAAAGTGAAAGAAACCAGGCACACATCGGACACAGTCCTTTCAAGGTGGGCGTTACGGCAGCTTGATGAACTGTCTCCGTTGTTTCACTCCCCATTATGGTCCACTGGGCCTTACAATCACTTTCGGAATCACCACCTTCACCGCCTCATTCCATGCTCACCGCTGCGCCATTCTCTTGCACATATGCCGCCACTAGAATTAGAATCAGAGAGGACGAAGATAATGGATATGTACTAAAGTAGCCCACTGTGTCTTCGTTTGTGTTTAAATCCGTCTATGTGTGACTTGATGTGACCCTCCTAGAACTGGCACATTATGCAGTAACTCGATACTACGCTCAGTTCGTCTCTCGTGAGAAATGAGCTCCCATACAATATCTCCCCGCAACCGAAACCAGGTTGGTGGTCTCGCTGAAAGAATTGATAGACTATGGGGGTTAGCGGAGGAAATAAGTCAAACCGGGACTCACATGTTTCAGTTGGCTCCTGAAAGTTTTTTTGCTTCCACACGCCGCATGACAGGGGTACAGACAGAAGTAAATTCTCGCCTGAAAGTGGGGAAGGGAAAAGTATCCATACTGTGTTGGATCACATACTTGTAACGGGCCACCCTGTGGCAAATGACATGTCACAAATAAACAAAGGCTTCCTGGGGCTGGGTTAGGTATCCTTGGCTAGCGGTGGGTATGTTTTCTCAGGCTGTAGTAAAAGCTGTGTGGTGTCTTTAGAATTTTACAATGTTACTCGGATGGGTCAGATTTCAACAAAACTGGTGTTTGGGTTTTAAAGTTTATTCCAATTCATGCTGTGGCAGCTGATCAATTGGATTCAATATTTAGAATCAATCCATGGAATATATTGGAAATTCACTTTGAAGCCGCCGCGTCAATGTACAACGGAAGGCGGGCCGGCTGGTAGTACCTGCTACAAATTTATCATCACACCCACGTGATGTCGTTCTTGTTGAATGAATCCGTGTGACCCTGACTTGTGTGAGGATACTGATACGTACGAGTACTACGAGGCAGTGTGTACTGCCTCCGTTTCGTCATTCATACCACTGCACATTGACAAAGTGTCGTGTCTCCTACCCTGCTCAGCAGGGACCCCTTATACGCTACATGTCCTCAGGGATGACCATGAGTGAATGCCGCACTCTCTGCTCCGGGCTGCCTCAGGTTATACTCGTCAAGTTCACTCCTTGCAAACGGCAACTTAACCAGCCTTTGCTCGGCTGCATTATAATTTTATGAAGCCAATCAGTTCCTCGTACACTGTCGTTCTGTGTGTCTATGGCTATGAGGATCTTGGACCTTTTGGTGTGTATTTGCAGTGTTTCCTATCGACCACTACCCTGCTTCCCGTTGCTGGTTGATCATGCCCTTCAATCATTAACTCACTAGATGGTGCTACCATCTTACAGGCTTATTTTTTGCGCATCTAGTCGGACATGACAGATTGATAACGACACAGGGCTAGGCCCATATAACGAGATTTTCGGCGTCTGCTGTCATAGTGTGCACAAAATCAGAATCAGACAATAAACCCCTAAATGTCATCCGTCAACGGACTGCTCCCCTGAATTTGTAGATAGATGGTCGGTCATGCCATGGGCACAGGCGACAGACCCATACCGATAGAATTATTGTTCGTTCGATGTGCGGAGCTCGCGTCCCCCTTCTTCAGTTTGGATTAAAACCACGTCCACATCCACTGTTCAGGTGTTTGCCCCATCGCCGCTCCCTCCTCTCCTTCTGCTACATCCCCTCTCCCCTTCACATACTGTCTGTGACTCACACACCCTGCGATCCCATCAACCAAATAATATGGACGACTATCTCGAGGTTAGTTCTCTACATCTAGGATTAGATCAGGAACTCTGCTCAGACTACCGTATTCACGCACATCTTCGCAGAAACTGGGACCAACGATCAGACTGATTATTGGCTGAGCCACCGCTAGCCAACTCTGTACGCCAGTCCCAGGCACTTTCCCAGGCACGTTCGCCCCTCTCATGTGATCCAGACTATCATGACGATCCGATGACATGAGCTCTAGACCCGTTCTCGCCCACCCTCAAATGCTCGTGAGGTCAAAGACATGCCTCCGCCCCGCGATGGTGGGTACTACCTATGATATTTATATTTGTTCTAATCTGCATCCGCCTCCCCTCGGCTTGGCTTGAAGTCCGCCCGATGCGCCAATCTGTATTGGTGAGATAATACGTAGCATGACCTCAATGGCCGATACGTGGTGACAAAAATATGGCCGAGGTGACGGAGTAGACGGCCTGACCATACGATGCAGTGGCGCGAGGTGGAAAGGTACGTATCTTTCTTTCTACCTCTTATAATCTTCTCGGATTAGGAGTTAGTGCAGTCTCAATCACGCGTGTCGGACTGCGGTCGGGGGCCTATTTCTCAATCCGCAACAAACACACGAGGGGGGTGAAGAAATGCATAGAAAAGGGACATATTTTTTCCATCCTTAGTACCTCCTATCTTCTCATACTACCCTAATAACAGTCACGGTTTCAGTCGGATGTTTCTCAATCCTGCCTCTCCGTTCTCCCCGGTTCCCTGTGCCATCAAATCCTCCGTCACTTGCCCAATCGTCGATTCCAACAACGCCTCCCCCGCCGCAAGGAACGACATTTTTCAGTTCAAGGTTGCCGATAAAGCAGGTTGAGCAGCCGTAAGCGTCAGCCCAGATACATTAACAATACTGGGAGAGCAGAAGGTGAGTCACTGCTCGTCCCAATCCCTGGTTATCTTTACAAGACTAAATATTGTTACATGAACGAATCGCTGTGCGGACCTTGCGGTCTCTGCGTGGAACGAAGGCCCGCTAGGTCGAGAATGACAGCAAGCCGCCACGAGCTTTCACTGCGCGCTTGTCAAACGAATATGTACAACTCGACTTAAATACGATACAGACACCACAAATCACGAGGATTCTGCCTAGCGTTTGTCAACTTGCCCCCCCCCCCATGCCAATGCCATTCCAAGTGGAGCCGAGACGTCGAACGGTAAAAGCCCTGGGTCTCAGGCATCGGGAATGCATTCTGCGACAAGTCGGATCGTGTCCGTTCGGCTCTTCAAGCGTCGAATTTGTCGGAGTTCTTCCTCGGTGAAACGATCCTGGTGCTTGATTATAAGATGCCGCCGCATCTTTTCTGCGCGTGCCAACTTGGTATTGCAAAACGGGCACTTGGGTAGGATCTGATGCTTCTCTCTGATATGCCTTTCGAGGTCTTGAAATCGACCATAGGATTTTCCGCAATCGACATAATGGCAGAGGCACTTGCTGGACACTCTTCGACCGCGATTGGACCTCTTTGAACTTTCCATTTCCGGGACATGTTGAGGTACCGTAAACTCTAAACCTTCTAGGATTGGGGCTGCGGGCTCACTGTGTTGGAAGGGTGGTACTGGGAGAGCGCCTGGTGTGTTCCCCGACTGCTGTGGTGATATGGGCGATGATTGGGCGTGGCAAGCATTGCAGAACGGGATGGGGAACTGGAATTGGATGTCGGTTCCATGAATGCATAGCTGATTGACGCTCTGTTCAAGTGCGTAGCCTGCGGTGCGGTGTAGAATATCATCACTTTGATCCGTGATATACTAATATCATCAAAGTCAGCTGGGTTATGTTTTTCTCTCACGGCGCGCACTGCACTCACCCGGTCGGGTCTCGAGCCATTTGCGTCTGCTTGGCTATCCGGAAATGCTCTAAACCCATCACAAAATTGCCAATTAGGCCAACCGGGAGCGGGTGTCGTATGAGAACCGGTTTCCAGAAACTGTCCTGGTCGTGCCTTCTCCGAAGTTAACGCCCACCACCATGGTCCCAATTGTGAGTCCACCTCATCAGGAATGCCAGCCCACGTTGTCGTCTGTGCAAGCTGTGTGGTCATAGATCACTGGCACAATTGAACCAAACCATACCTTATCGTGAAACGGAGAAAGACAATCCAACAATAAAGAACTTTGAAGTTGCGAATCCCAAATTTTGGGTGTATCTGCCCTTTCTGCTGAAGGGTAGAGCGCAGCGGGGGTGTATGATAGCGGCTGACAGAGGCCTTCGGGGGGGCCGATTCCTTGAAAGTCTCGTTCTGCCATTGGACTCAGAATCTGTTTGTACTTGACGTCGCGGCTTAGAACACAAAGAGCAGTGAGGATGCTGAATGGCGTCGGAGACGACATAGGTATGTGCGTATTTGATGAAGTGAATGGGGATTGAAGGATCGAGCAATTGGCCAATTGACTTGTTTACTCTACGCTAGGGAATTTCGTCGTCGATTTATAGGCAAGTCCTGTACCCCGTGAGGCCACCGATTTTGGACCCGGGTAGGAGTTTTGTCCCTTCGATATCTCGTTATCAAAGACTTGGTTTCCGGAACATAACCAGGAACACACAGCGCCCACTTCCTTATTGCGATGAAGCTTGGAGTGCCATTGCCGTTGTGTCGCGCAGGGTAAGCTATTCCTCGTCCTAAGTTTGCTTTGGCTGTCCGTTGTGGATGCGTATAACATCGTCCGGACCTCTGGGGACTATCCCATGATTAAGTCCACGATCTTAAACTTAGTGTAACCTCATACCGAGCTGCCTATGCCATTGCGCGATATCTCCTTCCCATCCACGTGAGGAGGTTGATGAGCGCCTCAGTGTGCCAAAATATGGCAAATGCAACGATCCTCAGGTGCCTCCAAGCTATACATACCCTTTCTAGTGACCACGAACACACGTTGCTGCATTGACATATCCGGGAACCGCAACTCTGCATTTATTGTTCTTGCGAATGCCGAAATCTCCGCCCGAGGCAATTTTGAAATCCAATTCAGATTTGCCTGGAACAAGGCTCACCGGCGGGGGTTGGTTGATAACACATCATCTTACGCCCTGTCGTGCAATGGAAGAACGGCAAATGATCCCTGCCCTAATCAAAGAGGTGCCGTTCTGTCACGAGAGCAGCGTAATTGTACCTTGCTGTAGCTTGCGTAACAACACATCAGTGTGCCATGGCAGACTCCAAGTCAAAGCAAACCTTCAACGATAGCATGTTTTGCGCAAAACACTGTGGATATTGTTTGACCACCTATGTGCTCGTAGACCTACTTAGCTTACATCCTTGTCCTTAATACTACCTAGCAGTGAGGCCGACACGGAAGGGACATAACACGTTGGAGCTTGTCCCCTGGGAAAATGAACCCACAATCACCCATACATTTGCGTAATTCTTCAATTGGGCGTCTTATCGTTATCAAAGGGCCCGTTTAGCATTGATAAAAAACTCACATGACACACTCCGCAGCACCAGAGAAAATACGTTCGCATTTTTTGTAATGTCCAAGAACGGCCTTGCTACAAACGTGAGGTGTACTAGTTATGCCACGAAAAGTTGGGCCCGAACCAGGAGTCGGGCCCCGGTGTATTGAATGACCTGCTCGGAACCGAATACTAGTAAGTTACCAACCTTTGACATATGGTGCCAATCATTCACGAGTCCGAGTCAGCTCAATTGCCGCACAGGTGGGCGTGTAAGTACAGGATAGATGTTGGATATGTTCTTGGATTTAACATAGATATAATGTAAGTTGCTTACACGTTACAAATGTTACGTGGTTTGCCTCGGAATTTGGGCCCCGAACACTGTGACTTTGGGTCTGCCTCCGAAGAATAGCGCATAGCTGGGTAGCACACAAGGGAAACTTTGAGAAAGAGGTTGGAGATTGGAGAAGGGACCACGAGATGACGTTGGATCTAAGCGCGTGAGGCGGAAGGGGGGACCATACCAGTGGTAATGACATCAGACACAGATGGCACAACTACAGCACAGATCGGACGACACCCGCGTGTGCGGGGAATGGGGTAACGTACATAACGTAACGCGTCACGAGACGCATCCTTGAACGACGCGCGTTCAGGCGCCTATCGCATGTTCGTCTCCCCACAGGTCCGTCGCTGACCCCCCCCTCAACTCTCAACAAGGAGCGTTCACGAAGAACCTTTCCAGGGCCTCCTGGCCATTTTATCTCCACTTGTTTGCGCCACGTCATCGACCCAAGTCTGATGACCCGTCCCACTGTTCCCGTGGTGAACCACCCATCGTGAGACTATGCTATGTCTGCCCTTTTTGATAAACTACATCATATATTACTCTCTACTTCCCACTATTAGACTGTAGGCTACGTTGGTAAGTATGTGCAAATCAATATTCCTCCGTTCCGTTGCGTTGCTCGGCCTCTTCACCAGTAGTTCGTTAGTACCTCTTTGCGTGTTATCATGGTAGGAGGGACACGTACATTCCGGCACCATGGCCCTTGTCTAATCCTTGTCTAATCAAACCTTCTGTCGGAATCATAGCGGAACAAGCGGCTTTTCCATATATATCATGGATACAACTTCAGAATCTAGCGCGCAAATGAGTGGGTTGGGAACCTCTAACACAGGTACAGTAGTCCCTCTATAGACACGACTGGATTACGGAATCAACTTCGGTCCGCCGTGAAAATGTACTTCATGCCCTACTCCCTTCAAGGAATAAAATCATCGTGTCGGCCTCTGGTCTGCTGACGATTCCTTTTATAGTTTTATATGTCTTCTCGGACCCATTTAGGACTACTCTCACACTGCCGCAGCAAGTAAATCAGATAAAGATAAGGCTTGTCAGGGGCTCAAATGCTGTGCCAGTGCCATACCTGTGCTCGATATACGGACTATGATGAATAAGGAAAGTATAAGGAAGGGGGACACTGCCCCACTGAAGAAATTTGTTTTCTGCTTTGGATCGTAGGTACCACGTCGTCCGCACGCTGCAGCGGGATCGGTGATTATCACAAGGTTACTTCACTTTACTCGAGATTGAATGCGCGAACCTGTACAGGCCAAGTCCCCTGGGCGAATCGTCAGGAGAGAGGGGCCTGGGTATGAGACTATCGATTATGCCGAAACCGCAGCTCATTGACGCGGTGCATCAGCTTTCATATATATGAGAGGAAAAGCAGGCCTCTATGGGAGCCGATCATGAAAGCTACGAAGAGATTTCATATGATTACTTCAACCCTACAGGAATTCATTCCAAGATTCGTGCGTTCCAGTCTCGGGAAGGTCACCCCAAATAGACGTCCTGCGTATACACTGATCGTTTTCCCTTGAGCGGATATCGACCTTTACCTCTGGTTCATCTACTCATTCTACTCATGGGATGGCATCTGAGCACGTCATCGAGGCTTTCCGGATGGGCAATGAATTTAAGCCAATGTTGACTGTAGACGTAAATCAGCACCACTTCTAACGGCGGCCACGAGTAGGTCGAGTGGGTCGTGGACTTGAAACTGAATGACGCTGACCATGCTGGCCGAATCGCGGGGTGGTATATGTGGGAAACGAATCGGACCAGTTGAACCACGAGTTCGAGAAGGTACCAGCTTTTCTTGAGAGTTCTCGAGCCGCTCAGACCTTGTATTTCAGGCCAGTAAATGTTGACATCTCCGCGTTCGTTCCTGGAGAGCACCCCGCCATTGTACCGCATTTGTCCGTTTGTTAACTGGTGCGCTTCAACGGCAACGTCGGCAAGTCCAGCATTTTCTCGGTCATCTCCGGTTCGGAAATTATTGGTGCCTGTGACTTCTCTTTCAAAACCGCCTGCGCCTCAGGCTCTTCCCAATCGCTGTCGTCAAAGAATCCCCCCCACTTTCCGAGCCCTCCTAGTTGTTATCACTTGCAAATCCAAGCACGGTGCTGAGCGCTTATCGAGCCTCGTTATTCATCAGGACGCAAGATGTTTATTGAGTTCCCCGGTTCAGTTTCCCACCCGCCTGGTGGCAAGTCAGGTTGCAAAAAGGTTGAGTCCTCCCGCTTTCCCGAACCAATGTTTATGTTCATAACACTAATTACACAAAAGAAACACCACGCGACACTCTGTGTGTGCAAAGAACAAACCGACACGGGCAATTACTCATGCCTACTATAATGACTATCAAGGCGATCCCATCTTAGTTTGAAATAACCCTCCAGGGGTTATCAAGCTCTTTCCCCATGTCTGTCCACTTTCCGCCCTTTTTAGTACATGCTGCCGCCGATCACCCCAGGTGTCGACCAGGAAACAGTTGGAATGAGCTGGGAGCCCACGCACAGGACGGGTTACTGGTTGAGACCCTCGTAGTTCTGTACCTCGAAAGGAAGCATATCATGTCTTCCCGACCTCGTAAGCCACGAATTTCTCGGTGTTCTTCGTTGGTGAAATGACGTCGGTGCTGGCCTAGGATGTGATGACCCATCCTGTCCGGACGGGTCCACGTGAAACGGCAGAAGGGGCAATTGTCTGGGTCCTCGTGCTTATCTTTTGTATGCCGCTTCAGCTCTTGTTTTCGTCGATACCTTTTGTTGCACCCACTATGGCCACAAAGCCATTCCTTTGGACCTTTTCCAGCATACTTGACATTTTGCACGCCCTGCGTTTCCGGGACCTGCTGAAGAGCTGTAAATCCCACAGCTCCGACAACTTCGTCCCAATGATGTTGGTCTGGAATGGGCGATATCGGGTGAGTGACCATTGTGCGTTCGAACTGCCGTGGTGACACTTGTGGGGATTGACTTTGAGACGCATTGAAACACGGGGAAGAGTGACGGTGGTGGATATCGTTCCCCTCAGTGAATGGGGAGTTGGCGCTTTGTCTAAGATGATGGTTTCTGGTGAGCCGTGGAGCGTTATCTTGGTTCTTAATTCGTTATTTCATTAGTGTAGTGTCAACAGGACTGAATTTGCGCCGACTCACCCTGACCAATCGAGCACCAGTTACGCAAATGTGAACATCTGCAACTGTCTCGAACCCATCCGAAGGGTTCCAAGAGGACCTGTCGGAAGCGACGGCCACCTGAGAGCCGAGTGCCGGTATCTGCCCTGGCGATAGCCCTAGTGGCCTAGATACTAATCCTGGCCACCATGGCTCGGACTGATGGTGAGTTGAGTCAAGAACACTAGAAAGACCCGACTGCGCAGGCTAGATGGTGTATCTATCATTGACCACTAGTCCAATTGTTCAAGCAAAGCCATACCTGGTAACAGGGCGAATAAGGATAACCCCACGTAAACATATCCTGGAATTGCAAGTCCCCAGTTCGATATGTGCCCGGTCCTGCTGCTAGGCGGCTGAGCTCAAGCGTGCTATACGTTAGCAACTCAGTGGTACCTCGTAGAAGGTCCATATATTGGGTGCCTTGGTCCTTCATTGAATTCGGCCTTGCTCGGTGTCAGGGTGTACCGAGGGGTGAGAGCTCTGGGACACTTTGGAGACTATGTGGGTGTGCGTGTCAATACCGAGATGAGAAGAGAGGGAACGAAGAGGTGAGTGATTCGCTGTTCACTCTTGCTACTTTATTGGCTTCTGCGTGCTATTTATATTGGCCCTCGGCACTCATACTGGGACTTGGACCAGCCAGAGCAGAGCCAGTTGGTCATTTCTTGAATCAAATTTTCGTTTCTCATAGTCAAATTGATAATTGCGAAGCACGAATACAGGATGCGCCATGTCACGGGGATGCAAAGCGCTCAGGGGGATGTGGACACGACATGCGACGGTTGGTTTCATATTGGGTCTGTTAAGGCAAGGGCACTTCTCTCCGCCTGGATGACTTCTTTTTCTTACGCGCTTTGCTGCGAAGGACCTCGTGAGCTGAGCAATTTCC
>Ga0307510_10002760_pt1 | contig 20109 bp, 26 predicted proteins | sample 12_EM_MG_FD_207224 | JGI IMG/M metagenome (GOLD analysis project Ga0307510, IMG submission 207224) | Populus trichocarpa ectomycorrhiza microbial communities from riparian zone in the Pacific Northwest, United States - 12_EM | ecosystem: Host-associated > Plants > Roots > Unclassified | place... | reverse complement strand
GTACCAAATACAAATAAATTGACCAACGTCGAGAACGTGATCGAGCTGCCATACAGTACTTGACCCATAAGAGCACTGTTAAAGGAACACGGAAGAATTTCTGATCCCGAATCTGCCGATGGGAAAAGGAGGAGCGACGGGTTGACACCAACAGGTACAATATGTATTCCCGTGCCGAGGACGTAAAGTGTGAGATTTGGCCACGCTCCAAAAGTCTCTAGGTTTATCTTTGTACTTTTTCCTCTACACACACCCTACACTTAGCATCACCTGTCGTCTCGTGCAGTGTCATAAGACACTCACAGCACTTTCCCGTTTGCGTCGTTTGTGCCCCTTTGTCTTCCCCTGATGCTCTCACGCACGGTCCTTCGCGGGCGGCTCCCCCGAGCTCGACCCCACTTTACCCCATTCATAACCAACACCGCCATCTCGCGAGGCTTTGCGAGCAGCATGCCATCGTATCGTGAGTGTTGACTTTGGTCGTGGGCGGCGTCACCCGCGGCTCTCCTTTGCGCAGCATTTTGCTGCATTCATCGGATCAATATTTGCTGATCTATCCCCCGTCTCGTCTCGGACTATGCGCTGTAGGTGACAAGATTGTGGTGAAGAACCCTGTCGTTGAACTGGACGGTGACGAGATGACGCGGATCATATGGAAGAAGATCCGAGAAGAAGTGCGTCCCGGTCCACCAATCTTTTTCCGTGTCGGAACTGACCGTGACCGCTTTGCGCCCTCCTCAACACGTACAGCTCATCCTTCCGTACCTACAGCTTGATATCAAGTACTTTGATCTGGGTCTTGAGCATCGCGATGCGGTGCGTCGTTGCTTCGCCATTTCACCGGCGTTCTTGCATCCTGATAGATGGGCGTTTTGCTATTCCCTGCCCCATCGCCGCTATGCCCGCAGACCAACGACCAGGTGACGACCGAGTCAGCCGAGGCGATCCTCAAGTACAACGTCGGTATTAAGTGCGCAACCATCACGCCAGATGAGGCGCGGGTGGAGGAATTCAAGCTGAAGCAGATGTGGCGCTCTCCCAATGGCACCGTACGTACTTGCACCAGGTGGTGGGGAGCGGGTCCCGAACTAGCAGCGGCTCACAACCGTCCGTCCGGGCGCTCCCGCTCTTCTTCCCGCATTCCTTTTTCATCCTCTCCGTCCTCGTCACAGCACCTTTCGCTGACGTGGCCCTTCTTCCGCTCTCCTTGCGCGCACACAGATCCGCAACATCATCGGTGGCACCGTCTTCCGCGAACCAATCGTCCTCGAGCGTATCCCGCGGCCCATACCTGGATGGGTCAACCCGATCGTGATCGGTCGTCACGCGTTCGGTGACCAGTACCGCGCGACGGACTTTGTTGCGCCGGGCCCTGGCAAGCTCCAGCTCGTGTATACGCCACAAGACGGCAGCGCACCGACCGCGCTGGACGTGTATGATTTCAAGGGTAAAGGCGTGGCCCTTGCGATGTATAACACCGATGATGTCCGTCCCTGTTTCGTTTGAATTTGGAGGAGGTCTTAACGTGCTTGAGGGTGGATAGTCGATCGCGGGCTTTGCCCACTCGTCGTTCAAGATGGCGCTGTCAAAAAAGATGCCGTTGGTTCGTCTCCCATTCACATCACCGTCTTGATAGTATGCTCATGGGGTGCTGCTAGTTCCTATCTACTAAGAATACTATCCTGAAGAAGTACGACGGTCGATTTAAGGACATCTTCCAGGAAATCTACGAAAGGTAGGTCTCCATTGTCTAGCTGACCGCACGATGGATTGCCTCTGACCTGCATGACAGCGAATACAAGAAACAGTTCGAGCAAGCGGGTATCTATTACGAGCACCGCCTCATCGACGACATGGTCGCACAAGCAATCAAGTCCGCTGGGGGTTTCGTCTGGGCCACGAAGAACTACGACGGAGATGTACAGTCTGACATCCTCGCGCAGGGCTTTGGCTCCCTCGGAATGATGACCTCAGAGCTCATCACGCCAGACGGCCGCACCGTCGAGAGCGAAGCGGCTCACGGCACCGTCACGCGGCACTACCGCGAGTACGAAAAAGGCCGGGAGACGTCGACGAACCCGGTGGCGTCAATCTTTGCGTGGACGCGCGGGCTGCTGCACCGCGCGAACCTGGACGGCAACGAGGAGCTGAAGGTGTTCGTTCGCGCGCTGGAAAAGGCGTGTGTTGAGGTTATCGATGTGGACGGGGTCATGACGAAAGATCTGGCGCTCGCGATCCATGGGAAGGAGATGCGCCGTGAGCACTGGGTGATTACGGACGCGTATATGGATGCCGTCAAGGTGCGCGCGTTTTTTTTTTCTCTCCCGGAGTCTGTGGACCGTCCTTTTGTCGGTCGGAATGCTGACGGTGTATCTATCAGGCCAAATTGGACAAGTTGTTAAGTTAGCTGCTGAAGGGCGACTAGGTCTAGTCGCCGGAAGATTAGATTAGAAAGAGATCTAATGCAATGTTTGTTATATCATCTACAATAAAGTTGGATGGATCTGCAATGTGCAGAGGAGCGCCACGGAAATCAGTCACCGTTTCGGTAAACTGGCACCGCACACTTTGTAAAATAAACCTCACGGCAGCGAAGCCGGAGTGCCCCCGAACACGTGCAAGGTACATCGGGAACTGAGTCACCTAACACCCCGCTAGAAAATGTCCCACTATTTCCATGTCCATTAAGTGAAATATCAAGGATATCATATTTGTAGATCCGTGCTCTGTTCCGTGCATATCCCTACTGACACTGAGCATATCTTGATTGCCACTCTTGTTCATTCGAGTACAGGACGGCCCCCAATCCCCGCACGCACCCCCAAATTTCATACCGTTCCATCACGAGGAAGCGTGATGAGATTTCACGATCCAAATATGTCAGAAAAAAAAAGGAACCCTGACGTTTGACGCGATTATAATTTCCATCCGCCGGCGAGCCCCATGACGTTCCTGGGATCATACCTCCGCCGGATCGCACGGAGCCGCTCCAGATTTTCGGCGTACATCGCTTCGAGCGGTGTCCCAAATAATGCGTAGTTGACGTATGGCGCCGCGTGCGTCAGATCCTGCCCTTCGCGAATCGCTGCCTCGCGCAACGCCGTAGCCGAGAGACGCATGGAGTCCGCCACGAGGTGGTCAACGGATTCGTCTGTCCAACAGTGGTGGATGGTGGATGGAAGGACGGCGAGGGAGCGATTGGGTGGGTGGGCGGATGGCCCTCCGTGGGAGAGAAAGTCGGACTCGAATGGGGCCAGGCTATTAACGATCAACAGGCTGCTGTCATACTGACTGAGTCTGTCGCCCCAGAACTTTTTGTTTGCCCGCATAAGAGTGGATGTCTCGTATGCGGTACTCTCCAGCCGCTCACCTTGGTCTCGTTTGCGAACGCCTCCAAGATTGGTTTCGTGTAGCTCAATGTTGGGACACCATGGAAATAACCGCTTTCAAGTTGAAAGAAGATATGCGTGAGACAGATGGTCCGCGTGTAGAGAAGACGTTTGATTCACCGTTTGCATGTAGAAATGAACTGTCTCGAGACAAAGTCTGTGAAGGTACCCTTGACGATTGATTTGGTCGTGTATGTCAGATCTAACAGTTCATCATAGAGACCAGCTGGGGGCTCTGGTCCGTCGTAGAAGAGGGTCATTGCAAGAAATAGCTGTTTAACTTCTGTAATTGGAGCCAGACTGAGAAGCTATAGGGCCATACCGAACCATTACTGTAAACGAAGTGTATCATTTGCGCCGCCATGTGGTCATGTTTCTGTGCAAGGAATTTGGCAAGGGCTGTTCGTGACTGATCTACGAGATCTCCCTGGAAGTTCATCGAGGTACTCTGTCGCGACCGTGTTAGGATGAGACCTCCTACAGTAAGTAGGAACAAAAACAAACCCAGACATCAGTTTGCAGATGCAATTTCAGGGTGAACCTGGTCACGACTCCCTTTCAACACCAACATGGTAGTTAGTTTTAGTCGCGTTCGCACTAGGCATACAAGTTGAGAATTTACGTAGTTGTTTAATCCCCCCTGGAGCACGAAACATAAGCGAGATCTTCTCTCCGCACTCGCCCCTACCGCTTTGACATACCTTGAGGGCGAACCAGAGGTCCTCATCCTGTTCTGTCACTTTCTTTACTTCTCCGCTTGGCAACACGAGCTCGTATTCGGTAACGGTGTCCACAGTGAGCCCATACTGGTTTGTTTTCCAAGAATATCCTGTCTCGAGGCGTTCTCTTCAGTCCACACGATGACGGAGGAAGTAGCACTTACCTCCACCGAGGGTCAAGCCAGCGACACCGACGCCATTCAGGCGACCTCCGACAACATTGAGGCCCTTGGGAACAAGGTAATCATAGACATCTGTCCAGGTCAGCCCTGCCCCAATGTCGACAGTCATCGAGTCTTCATGAATGACAATATCTCTGAATCGGGTCATAGATATGTGTATACCTACTGTTGACGAAAAGCCGGGGTTGGCGGTATGTCCACCACCCTTGATAGCGAATGGCACGCGAGCTCGGTCGATCTCCTGAAGCTGTGGTTGGATTGCAAACGTCAACGAGAAAGCGAGAATATAGTGGCAGAAGGACCAATTTACGATCAAGGCAACATCGCGCGGGGTACCCGGCTCTACGGAACACGCAGGTAGCCGAGAACTCGAATTGACCCAGTGAGAGATACCCGAGTCGAACTCCTGCGACGCTAGAAAGTAGAAACACAGAGTCGGTGGTGATACAAACGGGCACAACTCGGACCACACGGGGCTCGGTGGCTCACCTGGGTAATACACTTGGGACGCGGATGAGACGGACTCCGCAATCTTCTCGCACGAGGTTCTGTATTTCGAGTTGTCCGAGTGCGCCGAGGGTGGTGTATGTGCTGTGAGATTCCAGAGACCGAATCGAGACTGGCTGTGCAGGATCCCAGCAAGAGCGAAAGCACAGCACAGAAAAGCGGCTGCCAGCATGGTCGTAATAGCAATGAATTATGGTACACTGAGAGGGAGGAATGTCGTTTATATGGTACTGCCTTCCGTACAGCCGTTGTTGTTCGGCTCGGCTACGTTTTGGCGCCCAATGGCATCGTCACAGCGACAACTTGTGAAGATCGGATAGCTGACGAAGATCTTGGGCTCCTGCCACATCTGGGCACGGCATTGTACACGATGCACCACCTCAACTAGCACTGTACCGAACATGCAGTCGTGGCCGGTATCATTCTGCCAGGTGGACTGAGTGAAGATTCAATTTTGGGAGGTACGATTGGACTTGCGATCTCTCGTATGATCGTATCACGGTATCACGAGAAGAGTAGTCCGGCAATGACGTAGATTCTTCTCAGATCTGCCCGTGTCATAGTGCGGGTGGAGAATTGTGGCCGTGAGGTATGATCAGCACCACGACATAACGATGGCGAGAAAGGGATATTCAGCATGATGATGGTACGCCACAGATAGGTGCTCCCGACCGGTGACGAGGCACACATCCATAGTGTGACTTAACAGCAACAAATGGCACAAAAAAGTAGCATTTATGCTTGCGTATGGAGACAAACAGTGACTCACCGCCACAAGAAGAGGTGGGACAACGAAAAGTGAGACGACTCGGACAAATAGTAAATTGTAATTTCTCGGCATTTGCCCTGCAAGGTCAGACTAAGGTCAGCCAGTCGCTGCACTCGGCCCTCGTACAGTGCAATTAATTCGTGCCGGCAGTTCACTGAGAGGAATTCCACGTATCGAGTTGATGCGATACCACAGGTTGTCAGCGGGGTACGGCAGTGATTGCAGTGGTGGATTGGTGTAGAATCAGAAAGGCATTTTGATGTCTGATCATTTTTTGCGCTGATGTCCTTCGAGTTACTGGCAACGTGCTATTATCGGAGAACGCGGTCAACATCTTATATTTCACAGGTCCCACATACCCAGAGTGTATCGCATCACTGTCGTACCCGACCATGTGATGTATGCTATGCAGACAGCCAGAGTCATCACCACCCCCTCCAATCATCTTCGCAACACCAAAGGATTCACCGATCCCTCTGTCCAGAGGGCCTGGTCGTGGTGACGGACATGGTGACAGTCGCATTGCTTAGATAATGTCACCTGATCGTTGTTGCCCCGCGATTGTATACCCTTTTGGGCCCAACGCACTAACAACTCATTATCGCGGCCTCCGGAGGTCACACACCGTTCTTAAAATTGAATCGCCAAAATTGATGTGAAGAGAGGAAGAATCACGGACGAAAAACCCCTTCTCGCGCGGGGAACTCCGCGGCTAGAGAAGGCGCCACAAAATGGCTACGTACAGGGCCACGGGTGTCGAGCCAAATTGTCCGCAGCCACAGTTGACAGGGATGGCAACGGGTGTCGAGGACCGTCGGGTGCAGTACACTTACGGGAGATCGAATCCGATCTCGCCTCTTGTGCCTTGTAACTTTTGTTTCGTCCGAGGCTTTGTGATCCATCACCTCCCTCTTCTCCTTCTTTCCTTCCCCGCGGCCGAGCCCTTTTCTTTGCAGCGAGTCTGCAGTCCACTCGTTTGTATTAACACGTTTACCCCCTTTCGTAACTCAGTTTGCTGGCCGGCCCCAGCCTGGATATGTTGTTACATTGATCGTTCGCGCCATCAACTGTGCTCATCCCTCGTTCTCTCTATTGGTACATGGGGACCGTCTGCCTCTCTCCTGCCCCTGCTCTTCGCTGCGTGGGACTCTCGCTTAAAGAAGAGGTGATCACTCTCGTTCCCACAGCCCTTGAGGTGATATTTTCTTTGGGACTCTTTTTCGCGGAGTGCGACGCAGGCAGGTGCGTGGTCGGTTTGTTTTTGTGGGGTTGTGGGATGCTTTACCGATGCTTCGCCCCCCTCGCCTAGAATCCGATATATCCTTGCCGCAGAGGGCCCAACCTACCTACTTCTGGTCGTTCTCAGCTTACTCAATCGAGTCATCCCACTCTTCGAATACTCCCTCGAGGCGCATAAGATCTTGGACATTGCAATTGGTGCGTGTGCCATTTATCCTCTATCACCGGCCTTACTCAACGCCCTTGTGTCACGAACAGGTGCTGCATCATTTATTCCTATGTTCCTCTACATGTTCTATCTCTATCTCTTCAAGCGGAAGGAATTCTTCCCCGGTCTCCCTCAGCGCTTCAACCTTTTCGCCAACGCCTTTGCGTTGGCAGTGATACCAATCATCCTTGTCGCCAATGAGATTGTGTCGTTCTTGGGAATCAAATATCGTTAGCACTCCTTCCCTAAATGGTCTATGACGTCCCGAGACAAACTAACCTCCACTGTAGGCCAGGTTCCTAACCCCGAAAACCTCGTTGTTGGCAACCAGGTCGCAGTTGGACCTTATTTGTCCTCTTTCCAATTTGGGCGCGAATTCTTGAGAAGCACTTCACTCGCACTCCTCGCTATTTACCAGGGAATAACGTTCTTGCTGTTCTTCATGCGACTGGTTTCCTGCTTCCTGGAACAGCGTGGAATCGAGGATCGTGCTGCAACGGAGCGCGAAGGTATACTATTCCGTGGAATAGGCTGGCTAGTGATCGGAATGAAGATCTCCTTTATCGAAACTGCCATCGGATTTGCCTCCACGAGCTTCGGTATTGTACTCACGCGCCGAATATTGCGGATGCTGGGACGTGCTTGTATCGTCATCGGTGTCATAAAGGGGTCTGTACGTTTCCGTGTTTGCATCGTTTGTTCTGACATTGTACGTTTTAGAGTTGACCGCAGAGAGGAATTCTTTATTCTTGACAGCGACAAGGGTAACGAATTCCTGTCCGGCACACGCAAGCTCAAACTCTCCGCAAAACGGTACACTATCTCAAGTCCACGCCTTGTACATAGCTCCATGGCACGGCGCATGTCTCGGATGACGTCCCTGCGGCCGTCTCTCGCGACATTCGCACCGCCCCGTGCCGATTCCCCAAGTATGTATGATGCGGAGCGAACGCCCTTTGTCTCGCGGTTTTCGAGCGATCTCCCGCCTGACTGGCCAACACGCACATCTGTTGCAACGACAAGACCTCGACCCGAGCCACTGAATCTCGAACGTTTCTCCTCTGAAAGCCATGTCTCGGTCCTCCATAGCCACAATGCTCCTCCAACCCTCGTACTAAACCTCTCTCCGATGGACCTTCCTAGCAGCGATATATTCGCAGCAATGAACAGGAGGAACAATCAGATACGCACATCGACGATCGACGTAAACTACGTTGGAGCGGCCCCTATGCCCCATTCTGCCCCGTTGCAGCGCAGACTACACCTTCCTCCATTGATTACCAGCCCGCCGCCAGGGATTCCCTCTGGTTACCCAGAGAGCGACAGTTCACGACCCTCACAAGGCCGTGAACGCCCCCGCACGCGGTCGTCGCGACGCAGGTCCTTGCCCCTCACAGTTCCGCCTGTCCCCTTCGGCGTCTCGCGCGCGTCCGCGCCCGCACCTCCAGTGTCCTACGCGTGGCCGTCAGTAGAACCCGAGCGCTCGGAGACCCTCGAATCTCCCCAGACGTCGGCCGTCTCCCCAAGAAGTCGAGTCAACGAGAGCCAGAGCACGCTCGGCTGCTACTTGATCGACTGGATCGCGCCGGAGGGTGAAAGCAGGGTGACGCGGATCAAGAGCGTCGGTGCTGCGCCGCGCAGGACGACCCCGACCCCGACGCGTGCCGGTACCGTCCGCAGTAGCGTTGTGCTGGAGCGCCACGAGACCCTGGCGGGGACGCGCCCGCAGGGCCGGTCACGTCGGGAGATGCCGCGCAAGGACTCGGGCGTGCTGGGCATGGATGATCCAGCGCTGGCACGAATGTCGCTGAGGCCGCAATGACCCGCGAATGGGGTTTCCGTTTTTTTTTCTGACTTCTGTTATATTTGGACTTTCCACCACTTCGTTCACCTTTGCCATTTCAAGTACTGGATAGAGTGGAAATGATAACAAGCGGCGGTTATTAGCTACTAACTTGCGCAACTTCAATTGAACGACATCGTAATTTGATAGTAGGCATTTTCTAGGCAGCTTGGGACTATTCTTATTTATTTTCTTTATCTTGTATGTCAAGAAGCATTTCTGAATCTACTGATACCACAAAGTTAGGTGGTGAGCGAAATTATAACGGCAGAGACTTTAATCGGCCCGGCACGTCTCCGGTCAGGTGTCATCATTTGAGCTCGCAGTCGCAGCCATCTCAGGCTCAGGCGACAACCAACCCATTCCCAAGCGGACCCACTCAAACCCAGAGGCTCAGCTCTCGAAGCGACATGGCCACCTACTTCTTCTCATCTCCCGTCGACGTCGACATCAGGCTCGAAGGCGAGGAACTCCGAAAACAAGTAGAGTCGAAGGCGGAGAAGGATCATCCCGTCTCTTGTCCCGTTTACTACGACGGGGAGTCGGTCACGGGACAGGTGCGTCGCTCTTGCGTATTTTCTTTTCTAGTTTACTCTGTCTCTGCCTCTCTTTTGGTTGGTTCGGTTCCGCTGACAGAAAATGGTAGGTCACGGTTCGTGTTCGAGACGGTAAGCGCACGACGCATGATGGAATCAAAGTCGAGTTTGTGGGGAACATAGGTGCGTTTCTCCTTTGCGCTCCGCGTTCCTCCATTTCCGTTCAGATAACCGAGACCGGAAATAGAGCTCTTTTATGACCGCGGCCACCACCATGAGTTCCTTTCCCTCTCGCAAGAGTTGGCTGCACCGGGCGAGCTACGACAGGCCCAGACGTTCGACTTTTTATTCAAAAATGTGGAGAAGCAATATGAGAGCTATCTGGGTATCAACGTCAAGTTGCGGTGCGTGCCGGTGGTGTATGCCATTAATTAAGACCCTGTCTCACATCTCGGTGTGCTAGGTACTTTATTCGCGTAACAATATCAAGGCGAATGTCAGATGTGGTAAAGGAAAGGGATATCTGGGTGCATTCCTTCCGCATGCCACCAGATAGCAACAATTCGATCAAGATGGAGGTCGGCATCGAGGACTGTCTACACATCGAATTCGAGTACAACAAGTCAAAGTGAGGGTGACACGACCGACGTTTGGAAAGCTGTTGAGTCTGACGAGGGTCGTCCCCACAGATATCATTTAAAGGATGTGATTGTCGGAAAGATCTACTTTTTGCTCGTGCGCATCAAAATCAAGCACATGGAACTATCGATTATCCGCCGAGAGACGACCGGTTCTCCACCAAATCAATACAACGAGAGTGAGACCATCACAAAGTTTGAGATCATGGATGGTGCGCCCGTGCGAGGTACGAATCTACCTCGTCCTTGTATCTCCCGACATATCACGAGTAATTGCATCTGTTCCAGGCGAAACGATCCCGATTCGGCTGTTTTTGGGCGGGTTTGACCTGACGCCGACATTCCGCGACGTGAATAAAAAGTTCAGCACGCGTTATTATCTTAACCTCGTCCTCATCGACGAAGAGAACCGACGTTACTTCAAGCAGCAGGTACGTACATTTGGGCTTCCCATCCCCTGTAGCAGTTGAAAGACGTTTCACCAGGAAATCACCGTTTTCAGGATACCAGAGGTACGCGGTTACTCCGTCGCTGTGTTGTGTTATTACTGACTTTGCCCAACCCTCATCTTTTCCGTCTCATCTAGAATTAGTGTACTTGTTCTACTTACTACTACCAGCAATACTTGTTTGTATATTTTGCATTTTGGCCTTGCATCAGGACCGAGCTTCTAATTAAGGAGGGCTTATGCGTGACCGCGCTGACCCTTACATCTACCCGGATTATGACAATTTAGTCTAGGTGTCTATCGGTTTAACGGTCCACCATGGCAGTCAAGAACCCTCTCAAAACCTTTGGGATATCTGCGGTATTTGTGACGAGGAATGCACGACCCGGAAAATGCGTCTTGACCCTGATTTTTGATGACATCCAACAAGCAAGCAAAAGGCAGGAATGGGATTTGTCAGCTGCCGCAAACAGTATAAAGAGGAGGGCGTCTTACCAGGATGCCTCTGAGTCCTCGCAGATGCAGATCAATGCCGTCTTGACCTTCGGGTGTCGGTTCATTGCGCGCCCGAGGTCCTCTGCTGTGATGTTGTACTGCCCGAAATTCGCGTCGGTCAGTGCGATGACAAAGTGGTCATCTGGGCGTTTGTGTGAACCGGGCGTGAGTAGGCTGATGGCGAGGATTGACGTACCGCCGTCAAATGCCGAGACCTCGTTGACGGCCCTCTCAATTGCCGCAACTAGGCCGGCTCTCAGTTTCTTCAAGACGCAAAAAGTAAAGATGAAAGGAGAGGAGCATAGCGAACCTGTCGAGTCGCCACTCCATGTATACTGTGATGTGAACTTCATCTTTTGTGTGACGGCCCAGCGTTGCGAGACCTCTTCGATAGAGTCGCCGACTTTGACGAGTGGAATTTCTGGTTCGTCCCCTGACTATATGTAGCAAGGTCAACCAAAGTGGCATTCGTTTGGGTAGTCACACTTACGTGGCCATACATCTGCGTTTACGAACTGGTCAGAGTCGAGAACAGGAGTCCGAGAGGCAATATTGACGTACATCCCAGGTGTATTTGTCCTTTCTAGAGAGGAGATGAAAGCTCTCCATGAGCATGACGGCTGGAAAGAACGTTCAGTGACGAGAAATCACACAAGTCGCATTGGAGCGCCGACCTGTCTCAAGGCTCCTCTGCAACCTCCCATCATATTGAAAACGGTACCTGCGAATCTATCAGCTCTTCTCTGTCCGAATGGACACCAAGGTACTTACATCGATGCGCTAATATCAAACAAAAATCGAATGCGCTTTGGCCTGCAAGAAGTCCAATATTCTTCAGCTGATCAGCGTCTGGGAGACTAATGTAGGGCCATTTACTTGACTTGGGGCCGCCCGGGCTCAGGCTTTGCCATCCCTCGACGTTTATATACGGTGGCCTCGCCCGTGAGGCCCTCTGTGAGGCGCGTGTCGTCCAACTCACCATCGGTCTGGCGCTTCATCCAGACGCGTTCTTCCTCCCGGGTAGCCAGGTCTGTAGTAGTATTCACATCAATAAGTATAGATACACAGATTGATAAAAGGTGAGGCAGGAACGCACGCTCGAGGAGATCCCGTAGCTGAGCAATGTGGGCTTGGACAGCAGCCAGTAGCGCCCCATAACTGTCCGCGCCTGCAGACGTCATGTCCAACTCGGCCAGGCGAGCTTCGAGTTCCTTGCGGGCCATCAAGCGGGCCTGGGCCTGCACCGAATCGGGAACGTCCTCTTTGAGCTTGTTAGACACCTAAATCGTCCGACTAAGAAAGACGATCGTATAGGAGAGGAATGACCTACCTGATAGATGTCATGGCCCTTCTTGTAGAGACGCTTGAATCCCCCTCGGCCGCCCAAGCCGGCAGTGTCGCGTCCACCAGTCTACATAACATGAGTATGTGCATCGTCAAAGGTCTACTTTGGGAACCTTACACCGCCAGCGAACGTGTTCCCACCAGAGTGCGCCCCGCCGCTTGGATCCTCTTGTCCATGTTTCGGCTTGTCAAGGGTGGTCTCCTGTGGGTCAAATTGCATGTCTAGCTGCTTCTTTTTCATTGCTGTCCTCAAGTCGGTAGCTTGTGTGCGTAGCCTGTGTCTCACTAGGTCTACGGCAAGAAGAAGCGCTTGGATGATGCTTATACGAACCGGTGCTTTCGAAGGATCTCATCAAGCTTCTCTACAGTCTCGACACGATACACGTCGAAATCAAAGACATTACGCAGGGTATCGTCCAGGTCATCACCCGGGTAAGCTTGCATATGGCGAACTATGGCAATCAACTCTATGAAGCCGGAATTAGCCTCGATAGATATAGAAATATGGTGCGCACCGCGGAGAGAGTACGGGTATGTCAATGACCCATCCTCATAACCTTGCCTGAGGTCGTGGAAGGCATTAATGAGGCGCGCGACCAGATCTTCGCTAACTTCGGGCGCGAGCTGGGTCAACAGTCTACGCTCAGATTCTATGTCGGGGTTCGAAATGGCGTGGCTAGAGCAGAGCACCAGAATGACCCTGGGCACGATGACTCATATGAAGGTCATCCGACGCACCAGCTGAAATTGTCTCCTAATACTTGCATGAAATGATTTCCAAGGAAAGCTGTACCAAGCGTCATTATGAACTTTCCACAGGTTCAAAGCAGCCAGCCTTACGATATCCGGGTCGGTTCGCGAGTAAGATGAGACGAAAACCCGGGTGGATGGGCAGGTCACCTTCGCGCTCCGCGGTACGCACGAGCCGCCGACCGTCTGAGAGCGTGAGTTCTCCATGGCCCGCGAGGCTGCGGAATATCGCGACGACGTGCTCGGGAGCTTTGTCGGCCTCGTCGACAACGAGAATGCGTCCATGCGCAACGGCACGAAGCAGAGGCGAGTCCGCGTAGCGGATCACGCCACGTTCAAGTGTGGTCTGGAACATGAGTTGCTGCACGGTCGAGTCGCGGTGAAGCTGTATATACTCCTGGGGTCGTTGGAGGAGCTGCGAGGGCAGACGTGCCGCCGATATTAGCAGCATGCGACGTGAGGGTAGGCAAGTGTCACTACCTGGCACAACCTATCGATGACCTTATTCTTGCCCACCCCCTACGTAATTGTTTAGGCAGACCGTATGTATGTGTGTTAACGTTGAAGCGCACCTGGTTACCTAGAAGTACTAGGTGTTCGTCAAGCAGCTCGAAGTCGATCGCCAAGTCGCGCATCTGTGCGGACTGAACGCTATTATCATAAAAATGGTCCATATGAGGCACGTATGATGCGACTCCTTCCGGGTCCCGCGTAGCATCAAAGCGCGGTATGCGAGTGTCCTGCGTCTTGCGCAACGGGTTCGTCGGTGCTGGGAACAGCAATATCTTATCATCTACCACGGGTGGTAGATGGAACTACATATCACATTTGCACGCTCAGGGTCAGGTATACACAGCGAGAACTAGTAGCATACGCACCGCAGGATAAATCTTCTTGATTCCGCTCGCTTCGAGCAACTCCTCGACGCTGGCCTTCTCTGTGGCTGGCAAAAATTCTGTCAGCAGCGCTCTCTCCAGCATGCTCCGTACGTCCAGGTCCCAAGGAAAGCGGGCGAGTCTCCGCGCTATGCGCAGCAGAGCCCGCGTCCCCAGACGACGAACACGTAGCGCACCGTCAGCTGGAGCCATGCGCGTGCGGTAAGCTGCTGCGAAGCCCAGCAGCGCGTCGACGTGGGTGGGCAGGCACCCAGTGCGGAGTAGAAGCGCGGCCTCCTCCGAGCGGCCCATGGGTTGCGCGGGCACGGGGAAGAACATGTTTGCGTGCTCTGCAGAGAGCCAGTCGCGGAGAGGAGCAGCCCGCGAAGCGGTGCTGATTACGCGGAAGGCAGGGTGAGCTGCAGAGAGATCTGGGCTCGTCTGAAGAGTGGAATATTGTTCAAAGACGGAAGTAGAAAAATGTGAGTGGAAGCGCACCTTGTCATCCTCAAGTGTTGCAACGATTCGCTTGCCTTCCCAGAGCTCGACTTCTCTATCTTGAAGCAGCCGCGCGATCGCACCAGCGGTCGGGCCGAGAACGTCAAGCCCAGAGAAGTGGACAAGGCGGCCCGCCCAGGCACCTTGGACCAGAGAGCTAGGTGGGCCGACGCCCAATCACTCAACCACAGATGCGATTAATAGGAAAGAGCCAACGTACCTCGGCTCCCAGCTAGTCGCTCCTCCTTCGCCCACCACACGCCTCATGAGCAGCTCACGGCCTCCCAGTTCTTTGTACACATGTACTGCCTCGCGCACATAACCCAACACACCACCGAATACATGTACCAACAATGACGTCGACGCGCTCGCAGTGGCCGGTTGTGCAGGCGGAACGAGTGAGATGTCCCATCCTAGAGCATGCGCTTGGAGACAGCTCGTCAAAAGACCAACAAACCGGGCGCTCGGGACAAAATCCGGGGTCTCCTTAAGCGGGAATTGCCGAAATGGCCCGTCTCCTGCGGGGACATCGAGTGTCACCTCATCCGCGGCTCCAATGTTTGCAAAGACGACACGGGCAGTGTGCTTGCCAGTACGTGTGATGGAACGGACGGTATATCCAAGGAGCCCAGCCGTATCTGCTACCGCCATACCCGCCTCGTCCATGTCCTCCGTCGCGAGAGGTGCGGCGAGAGGACCTAGGCAAGACTCCTCGAACCGCTCGCTGAGCAGGGCCCAAGCTCGGAACGGTGCATGCAGCAACTCCGGGTGGAGAACCATCAGAAGTCTCCCCATAGCACGCGGCGACAGAGGAGGAACCCCAGATGCAGGCGGAGATGGGGGAGGGAAGGCCGCGAGTAGCGTGTACAGCTTGGCCAGCGCAGTCTGCGGGAATTGAGGAAGCGCCGGGCGAGCGACACTGTCAAGCACGTGGCGTGCCTCGCTCGCGTATTGCGTTGCGAGCATGAGATCACGCAGGATATCCCACAGCACGGCGGAGGACGGAGGAAGTGAGTTCTGCGAGGTGTTTGGAAACGCGAGTGCGCTGGTAGGGTCGAGGAAGCGCGCTTGGAAGCGTGAACGGAAGGGTGGATCGAGCGGGTAACCCGTGTAGGGCGGGACGGGTGCGCCAATGGCGATGACCCGGAAGGATCGATGTGCAGGCACAAAACGCGCATCAGCTACGTCGGCAGGTGGGAGAAGCATGTGTCGGTGCGGGTGGAGGATGTGTGTGCCGTCGTCGAGGTTTCTATCAAACGTAGTCAATCAACTAAGCCATGTTTCACAGAAATGGAGAGCATGGAATTTACATTTCACGGTTCTCGAGTAGATTATTGAGCACCTATGAGTGGCATCAGTTATGAACAAAAGACAAGGCGGGGTCAAAGCACACCGGCATAATTCCACGCTCTGCCTTCTCAATTCCCTCGATGATAAGGATACGCCCTGCCTTGACAGCACGCACGGTAGCGCTGTCGACATACACAAGGTTTCCTCCCTCTCGGATCTCCCTACCCTGCTTGAGCTCCGTCTCACCGACATCACGATGCAGCGCAACATATTCGTATTCTGCGTTTACCATACTGAATTCTAGTCAGTACAACATGGATCTATATAAAACAGGGGTGCAAGGGCACCTGGAAAATGTCAACGCTAGCCTCCGCGCGTATGGTCCTGGCTGGGCAATGAGGAACACGTCCTGACCGAGCGCAAACTTCTGCAGAAGGAAGTATAGGTGCTCGCGTGTGTGGGGATCATTAGGATCCAAGGGCGCAAAATGGGGGAGTCGTGAGGGGGTAGCTGATGCCGGGACTGGGTAGGAAATGTCGCCGAGGGTTAGAGTGCCTATTATTTCTGGTGATGGGGCAAGCGTATCCTGGATATGCTTGAGACGGCGAAGAGATGCCATGGCCGGAATCCCAAATGACTAGGTCCTCGCGCAGTTGAGAGAGGGAGAGAATATGTGGGACTGAGACTGGTAGCACGACATGTGGGTCCATCGGGAGAGTTGGGCGTTGGGCGACAGGAACCGGCGGAACCAGTTCCCGGTTCGTTATCACAAGACAAGACGACTGTACTGTAAGCATACAGTATCGGTTATCCGTGTATTTCATACTGTAGCCATAAAGTATAAAACTCCTGTCGCGTTGTAGTACTCGATCCTGCCCCGTACAAAGTGAAGATATCTTTTCTGGATGTTACGCCGCTTGAGTGGAAGGCCTACTGGAACTCCTCCGGGCGCGGATCCAACCATCAGAGACATGACATTGTGTCAGCGCAACGACACGGGTAATTTAAAGGGATAGGCCCGGGCTGTTGTGCTAAACGAGGGCTGCTGGGAGGAAGAACGGCACGGGGATAGACCAGGGATTGGGCGCTCCCTTCTCACCTCTTACAGTCTTCTTACCCCCCAACTCCAAAATTCCGCTCCTCCATTCCCCTTGTGAGCGGAGGACAATCGATCGATTGATCCGTGTAAGTTACTTGTGGACAAGTTTACGCTCAGGCTCTTACGCGACTGAAGAGGTTGCCGCGTGACCGCGTGCCTGTCTTTGGCCCGTCGTGTGTCGATTTTGGTCATTCCGGTGTCGAGTTCCTCATCCTGTACGACTTGCTCACGTTCCGTCGGCGTGGCAAGAAAATCCAACCCTGACGCGTGTTTAAGAAGCAAATTTTCTCATCCGGCTGTCATCAAATCGATTGATTGTCCCTATATCTATTTCCATCGTCTCTTTTCTACCCCCCAGTTGCGCCTCCCATGGTTCGCGTTCATGCTTTGGGCAGCAGTTGAGCAATGTCTTTCAGACGGATGGGGATACACGGTGCGTAATCGGGGCAATTATTCCACGTCAGATCAGGATAACGAGTAGTATATAGATAACGACGTAAAGCAAGCCCACGACGATACCGAACGCCACAGCAAGAGCAAAGCAAATATGAAAATCGTCCAAGGCGTGGCGCCACACCTTAGCAAAAAAGAAACCAAGGACAAACGGTATCATAATGCTCAAGCTTCTACCCGTCGCACTTTGAGCCGACTCTGCTGTCGGCTCCCTCTCTTCGAGGAATCTGGGTACAACTTCTTGATTCTCTTGGAGAAATTCTCCCCGATCTCCCCGCCGAACTTTAGGTATGTTTCCATCTCCGTCTTGTACTCCTCGTAGACTTCCAACGTCTTTTTCCGCTTCTCCTCAGCCTTGGCCGGGCTAACTCTGCGGCACGGTGAAGGGCGCTTGTCCTCGTGCCGGTCCCGCGAGTCTGGACGCCCGAAGAAGTCGCCACAAAATTTGCAAAAGACGATGGCCTCCAGGTGCCCCTCCGTCTTGTCACAGTGCCGGGTAAATGCGTCCCAGTTGCTGAATCCGGCATTGGGGCAGATGATACACTTCAGTACGTGGACGACCCCGCGCGCGCGCTCGTCTGGCGTGGCCTTCAGAAGGCTTCGCTGCCTGTCGTTGAGTCCCTTGGGAATCTGGAAGTCACCACCCTCCGCATCCCCCTCCCCGTCCTCGGCGGTGGTGACAGGTTCCGGTTGCCCCACCACGCTGCCTGTGAAGTCCCTTGTTACACCCTCACACCCCTCGACCCACGGCAGCTGTCCCTGCACAGTAGTCCCCATCAACCTCCCCTGGACGCTTGGTCCCGGTAGGAATTGGTGATAAACTTCCTGCGTGTTCGTGGCTGTGAGCCCCCCCGCTCCGTGTCCCGCCGCCTTGAATTTATTATCAATCTGTACTGGGGTCCTAGTGGACGGCTTTTGGCGGGCCCTACTTGTGGACCCCGCCGCCTCCAAGACCCCGTTCGTCTTCATCTTCCTCTTGACCCTCCTGATCGGGCCGCATGCACTGTAGTCGTGTACTGCCTCGACGTAATCGCCCGTCTCGGCGCTACGACGACTTTTCTCGAGATTCGTCCTCATCGATGCTGGCATGTACACGACGGGCGATATGGTCTGGTTGGCACCCATTTCCACCAAGCCGAAGGGAGGTGTGTGAATTTGGGCTGACCCCCAACTATAGTAATGGCTAGCGTGAGCAAAGGTGACCACGTCACTCCCAAAGGAGGAAATCAAGCTAAAGAAGGTACTCACGACGTAGTGCCAACAGCACCAGTAAAATCGAAGTCTGGTACGCTTGATCTCATCACGGGCCCATCGCTGACAGTGTGCGAGGGGCCCAGTCCAGCGAATTGGCCTGGCTCGAACAACCAAGCCAATTCAGCCTGGAAAGGAAGGGCCTCTACTGAATAATCGCAAAGCACGTTCTGCGAAGGAGTCAAAGTGAGAACGGGCTATGTACCTGAGCGATCCACACTCACGCCTTGGGGCTCCGCCACCGGTGGGGTGGACGGAATGTCAACCTCATCCCATGGTGCATCCCTCAGCGACGATGCAACGGTTTCTGAGTCCGTGAGTGCTTTGGGAAGCGTCAGCACAAGCCCTAAACCAAAGAGTAGTAATTCGACGTACCAGGCGTTGGCGCGAGCCCAGTAGCGAGAGTGTCCTACAACGCAACAAGGTGGGTCAATGATCCCCAGTCGACGGCGAGACGTTGTATACTCACGGTATTCATGGGATTGTACCGACCCGGGAAGTTAGATGAGTAGTTGTAGCTGGGGTTGGACGCCCCGGTACTCGCGGCCTCGAGACCGCTCGGCCCAACCCCGGTGTTGATCAAGTCATTGACCACGGGTGCGAAGATCCAATCAAGGTCGTGTGGCTGTGAAATATAAGTAACCTTTCATATCCCAGAGGAGATTCGTGCTCACTGCAGGGGGACCTGCCGCACTCCCGTCGAACGTAAGGGCAGTCTGCTGATTAACGCCTGTGGCTTGGGACCAAGCCGTCATTGGGTCCTCGCCACATGAGAAGAAGGCATCGTCACTGGTGATGAGGAATGAAGACATTTTGGTTTGGTTTGGTGTTGGTTTGGTGTTGGCGACACTTGTGGGATGTGAATGCGTAGAAAATGGGGTTTGTGGAAGGTGATGCGGAGCTACGCACGACGCTTTTTAACAGGGGACGGGGGATGGGGGACGGGCGCTTCCTCGGAGTGCTCGCTTGAGAGTGTGGATGTCCACATTGACGAGCTGGCACAATCACGTACATGGGCGCCATTGACATGAGGTAAGCACTCCCTTGAGCTTTGACTATGCTGTTCTGGGCCCGGTCTTCTGTGGTCGGATCACCTCGTGTTCTTAGTGCTACTGGAGTCCTTAACGCACCATCCATTCCACACAGGAATCCCCGTAAGGTTTAGCGGCGACTAGGAGCGTGCCTTTTGTGTCTGATCCTTTCAGTGAGATCATTGTACCTACTTCAGCAGATCCGTAAATGGGAGACAATCCTTCTACAGACAGTCTTCGAGCTTCGAGCCCCGCTTGTCGACAAGGAACAAAGGCCTAGCCAAAGCGTGTCTTGCCAGACGTTGTGTGGCAGCCTCGGAGCTCCGCTGGACACGGCTAGTTTAGCGAATAGCCATTAATTCTACCCCCCAAAATGGCACACTTGATTAGTGTGGTTGGCCTTGTTGCGTTGCATGAGATCGAATGCCAGTGAGATCTTTGAACTTGAGGGGTGAATCGCCTGTCGCAATGTTTAGGACGTGCTGAGCCTGCGACTGACATAAGCCCTTTGAAGGAACACAAGATGTGTCGAAGAATGTACAGAT
>Ga0307510_10002759_pt1 | contig 20117 bp, 18 predicted proteins | sample 12_EM_MG_FD_207224 | JGI IMG/M metagenome (GOLD analysis project Ga0307510, IMG submission 207224) | Populus trichocarpa ectomycorrhiza microbial communities from riparian zone in the Pacific Northwest, United States - 12_EM | ecosystem: Host-associated > Plants > Roots > Unclassified | place... | reverse complement strand
TCGGGCACGTAGCCGATGCCGCGGTGCGCGATGTCGAACGCGGGCTGGCCGAGGATCTCGCTGTCGCGGAACTTGACCGAGCCTTCGCCCTGCACCAGACCCATGATGGTCTTCACGGTGGTCGAGCGGCCCGAGCCGTTGCGCCCGAGCAGGCTCACGATCTCGCCTTCGCCGACCTTCATGTCGACGCCGTGCAGGATGTGGCTCTTGCCGTAGTAGGCGTGAAGGTCTGTCAACTTGAGCATCAGTGTCCCGCCTCCGCAGCCTGCGCATCGGCGAGCACCGACCCGAGGTAAGCCTCTTGAACCCGGTGATTCGCGCGCACCGCATCGGGCGTGTCGAACGCGATCACCTCGCCGTAGACCAGCACTGCGATCTTGTCGGCCAGGCCGAAGACGACGCCCATGTCGTGCTCCACCGTCAGCAGCGTCTTGCCGACCGTGACCTCGCGGATCAGTTCGATGAAGCGGCTCGTCTCGCTCTTGCTCATGCCGGCGGTGGGCTCGTCGAGCAGCACCACGCTCGCGCCGCCGGCGATCGTGATGCCGATCTCGAGCGCGCGCTGTTCGGCATAGGTGAGGTTCATCGCCAGCGTGTCGCGCTTGCGATCGAGCTTGATCATGTGCAGCAACTCGGTCGCACGCTGGTTCGCGTCGTCCAGGCCGGCGAGGAACTTCCAGAACGAATACTTGTAGCCCATCGACCAGAGCACCCCGCAGCGCAGGTTCTCGAACACCGAGAGCCGGCTGAAGATGTTGGTGATCTGGAAGCTGCGCGCCAGGCCCATGCGCGCGATCTCGAAGGGCTTGAGCCCGTCGATGCGCTGGCCGTTCAGCAGTATCTCGCCACTGGTGGCGCCGAAGCGGCCGCTGATCAGGTTGAACAGCGTCGATTTGCCGGCGCCGTTGGGGCCGATGATCGCAACCCGCTCGCCCGCCGCCACGGCGAGGTCGGTGCCGCGGATGATTTCGGTCTTGCCGAAAGATTTGCGCAGCGCCTTCAACTCTACCGCGTAGGTCATGCTGCCTCCCTCGCGCGGATCGCCGCTTCGATCTCGCCCTGCACATCGCCCCAGCGTTGCGCGAAGCGGCGGCGCGTCATCTCGAACAGCACCGCGCCGATCAGGCCGACGACGAACGCGCCCAGCCAGCTGCCGAGCGATTTGGCGTTGAGCTCGACGCCCATGAAGTGCAGCACCGGCCCCAGTGCCTCGTTGAGTTGCAGGTGGTAGACCATCTCGATCATCGCGGCCACGCCGAAGAACATCAGCAGCCCGGTGACGGCCAGCGCCACATACCAGCCGAGCAACCCGCGCAGCCGGCCGAACTTGGCGACCCGCAGGTTCATCATGATCAGGCTCGCGATGCCGCCCGGTGCGTACATCACCATCAGCAAAAAGATCAGGCCGAGGTAGAGCAGCCAGGCCTTGGTGAACTCCGACAGCAGCACGAACGCGACCACCATCAGCACCGCGCCGATGATGGGCCCGAAGAAGAAGGTCGCGCCGCCCAGGAAGGTGAACAGCAGGTAGGCGCCAGAGCGCGCGGCGCCGACGACCTCGGCGGTGGCGATCTCGAAATTGAGCACATACATGCCGCCCGCGATGCCGGCGAAGAAGCCGGCGATGATGAACGAGATGTAGCGCACGCGCTGCGTGTTGTAGCCGATGAACTCGACGCGCTCCGGGTTGTCGCGCACCGCGTTGAGCATGCGGCCCAGCGGCGTGCGCGTGAACGCGTACATCAGCACGGTGCAGACGATGGTGTACAGCGCGAGCAGGTAGTACACCTGGATCTGCGGGCCGAAGCTGATGCCCAGCACCGGCTTGCCGACGACGCGGTTGGCCGCGATGCCGGCCTCGCCGCCGAAGAACTCCGGCACCATCAGCGACATCGCGAACACCAGCTCGCCAATGCCCAGCGTGATCATCGCGAACGTGGTGCCCGACTTCTTCGTCGTGACGAAGCCGAGCAGCACCGCGAAGAACAGCCCCGCAACGCCGCCGACCAGCGGGACCAGGCTCACCGGGATCGGCAGCGTGCCGCCGGCCACGGCCTTCAATGCGTGAATCGCCACATACGAGCCCAGGCCCGAATACACCGCATGACCGAAGCTGAGCATGCCGCCCTGTCCCAGCAGCATGTTGAACGACAGGCACGCGACGATCGCGATGCCGATCTGCGAAAGCATCGTGATGGCCAGGCTGCTGGTGAACAGCAGCGGCGCGACCAGCAGGACCAGCGCGAACAGGCCCCAGACGATCAGGTCCCGCGGCCCGAGTGCGCCGAATTGGCGAGCTGAAGTCGTCATGTGTCAGCCCTCACGCGTGCCCATCAGGCCTTTGGGCCTGAAGATCAGTATCAAGACAAGGAACAGGTAGGGCAGGATGGGCGCCACCTGCGCGAGCGTGAGCTTGAGCAGCGAGTGCTCGGCGGCGTCGGCCGACAGCGTGATGCCGATGGACTTGAGCGTGCTGAACAGCGAGTAGTCGAGCGCAACCGCGAAGGTCTGCAGCACGCCGATCAGGATGGACGCGACGAACGCACCGGCCAGCGACCCCATGCCGCCGACCACCACCACGACGAAGATCACGGAGCCCACCGTGGCCGCCATCGAGGGCTCGGTGACGAAGGTGCTGCCGCCGATCACGCCGGCCAGACCGGCCAGCCCCGCGCCGGCGCCGAACACCAGCATGAACACGCGCGGCACGTTGTGGCCGAGCGACTCGACCATCTCCGGATGCGTGAGCGCGCTCTGAATCACCAGCCCGATGCGCGTGCGCGTCAGCATCAGCCACAGCGCCACCAGCATGATCAGCGCGATGAACATCATGAAGCCACGCGTGGCAGGGAACGGCGAGCAGACGATGCGCACCGCCGCATCGGCACTCGAACACATCGCCGCGGGTGCGGCGCCCCACAGCACGTGCAGTCCGTCGATCGACGAGTTCACCAGCGTGAACAGCGGACCGCGCAGCACCTCGGGCGGCTGGAACTCGACCGCGGTGCGGCCCCAGATCAGCTGCACGAGTTCGAGCATCACATACGACAGTCCGAAGGTGATCAGCAGCTCGGGCACATGGCCGAACTTGTGGACGCGGCGCAGACAGTATTTCTCGAACGCCGCGCCCAGCGCCGCGACGACCAGCGGCGCGAAGATCAGCCCCGGCCAGAAGCCGGTGACGCGGGTGATCGAGTACGCCACGTAGGCGCCGACCATGTAGAAGCTGGCGTGGGCGAAATTGAGCACGCCCATCATGCTAAAGATCAGCGTCAGCCCCGAACTCAGCATGAACAACAACAGCCCGTAACTCAGGCCGTTGAGCATCGATATGGTGAAAAACTCCATCAGGCGGGGGCGCTTCGGCGAAGAGGATGTGAACAGCGAACGTAAGTGACGAACAGGGCCCGGCGGGTCATCCCCGGCGGGCCCAAGGCCTCATCGAATGGTAGCGACTCAACCGCCGGTCGGGCGCACCATCTGACAGCTCGTCGGCGTGCTGGACACGTAGGGGTCGTAGGTCGCGACCGGCGCCAGCGTCATGCCGGTGTTCTCGGGCGAGTACGGGTTCTTCGCATCGGCCTTCTGCCACACCGTCATGTACAGCGTCTGCTGCAGCTGGTGGTCGGTCTTGCGCATCTCGGTCTCGCCGCCGAACGCGCTCTTGAGCTTCATGCCTTCCATCGCGAAGGCCACCTTGACCGGGTCGGTCGACTTGACCTTGGCCATCGCCGCGCCGAGGTATTCGAACTGGCGCACCACCGAGCCGGTGTAGAGGTCGTCGTTGAACTTGTCCTTGAAGCCCTTCATGATCGCGGTCATCTCGCCGCCCATGTTGTAGTGGGCGTAGGCGATCTGATACACCTTGCCGGCGCCGGTCTGGCCGAGTGCCGAGGGCGTGCCGGTCACGCCGGTGTAGTAGGTGAAGAACTTGCCGTTGTAGCCGCTCTCGTTCGCGGCCTTCACGAGCAGCGCGAGGTCGGAGCCCCAGTTGCCGGTGATCACGGTGTCGGCGCCGGCGGCCTTGATCTTCGCGATGTAGGGTGCGAAGTCGCGCACCTGGGCCAGCGGGTGCAGGTCTTCGCCGACGATCTCGATGTCCGGGCGCTTGCGCTTCAGGAACTCCTTGGCGTACTTGGCCACCTGCACGCCGTGCGAGTAGTTCTGGCCGAGGATGTAGACCTTCTTGATGTCCTTCTGGTCCTTGATGTAGGTGGTCATCGCCTCCATCTTCATCGTGGTGTCGGCGTCGAAGCGGAAGTGCCAGAAGCTGCACTTGCTGTTGGTCAGGTCGGGGTCGACCGCGGCCTCGTTCAGGAACACGATCTCCTTGCCCGGGTTGCGCTCGTTGTGCTTGTTGATCGCGTCGATCAGCGGCACCGCGACCGACGAGCCATTGCCCTGCACCACGTAGCGGATGCCCTGGTCGATCGCCGACTTCAGCGCGTTCAGGCTTTCGGTCGGGCTCAGCTTGTTGTCGACCGGCACGATCTCGAACTTGACGCCCGCCGGATTGCTCGCGCTGAAGCGCTCTGCGAGGTATTGCTGGGTCTTGACCTGGTTGTTGCCCACCGGGCCCATCAGGCCGGTCAGCGGGTCGATCCACATGATCTTGACGACCTGGCCGGCGAGCGGCTTGGCCTGCGCCATCACGGCGCCGGCGGAGACGACCAATGCGGCGCCCACGGTGAGGTTGAACACACGTCGAGTCAGCGAACTGCTTGCGAACTTCATCGGAATCTCCTGGGGCTGGTAATCGCTCGCAAAGGTAACGGAAGTGGTGTCTTTGGAGTTACAGGGACTACCCCAAAGGGCTGTCACAGTCGGGACAAGCGCACGCGCGATCCACCCTCGCGTGATGCACTGGCATGGTGAATCTCACCATCGCGCGAGGGGCGTGTCGTGGTCGCTAAACTGGCCCGCATGAGCACCCGCGATCTCGTCGAACCCGTGCGCGCCGCCAGCGCGGCGAACCCCGACTCTTCCAACTCTTCCGTCTGGCCGAATCGTTTCCGCGGTCTGGGCGATGCGTTCTTCACCGCGCTGCCGCCCGAGCCGCTGCCCGATCCGCACTGGGTCGCGACCAGCGCCGGCTGCGCGGCCCTGCTCGGCCTGCCGGCCGACTGGGCCGACGCGAACGCGCTGCAGGTCTTCAGCGGCAACGCGCTGTGGCCGGGCATGCACACGCTGGCCAGCGTCTACAGCGGTCACCAGTTCGGCGTGTGGGCGGGCCAGCTCGGCGACGGCCGCGCGCTGTGGCTGGGCGAGATGGACACGCCCGCCGGCCCGATGGAGATGCAGCTCAAGGGCGCCGGCAAGACTCCCTACTCGCGCATGGGCGACGGCCGCGCGGTGCTGCGATCGTCGATCCGCGAGTTCCTCTGCTCCGAAGCGATGCACGGGCTGGGCATCCCGACGACGCGCGCGCTGTGCGTGACCGGATCGGCGCTGCCGGTGCGCCGCGAAACCATCGAAACCGCGGCCGTGCTCACGCGCGTCGCGCCGAGCTTCATCCGCTTCGGCCACTTCGAGCACTTCAGCCACCACGGCCAGCACCAGCAACTGCGCGAGCTGGCCGACTTCGTGATCGCGCATCACTATCCCGCGTGCCGCGACGCCGCACAGCCGTACGTGGCGCTGCTCGAACAGATCACGCTGCGCACCGCCACGTTGATGGCCGGCTGGCAGACCGTCGGCTTTTGCCACGGCGTGATGAACACCGACAACATGTCGGTGCTCGGGCTGACCATCGACTACGGCCCGTTCGGCTTTCTCGACCAGTTCGATCCCGGCCACGTCTGCAACCACTCCGACAACCAGGGCCGCTACGCCTGGGCGCGCCAGCCGAACGTGGCGTTCTGGAACCTGCATGCGCTGGCGCAGGCGCTGCTGCCGCTGATCGAAGACGGCGACCTCGCGCTGGCCACGCTGGAGGTCTACAAGACCGCGTTCGCCGACGCCCTGCTCGCGCGTTGGCGCGAGAAGCTCGGGCTGCGCGCGGCCGAGCCTGGCGACCGCGAACTCATCGACGATCTGCTGCGCCGCATGGCTGCCGACCACTGCGATTTCACGATCACCTTCCGGCGCCTGGCCGGTTTCGTGCCTGGCGCCAAGAACGATTCGGTGCGCGATCTGTTCATCGACCGCGACGCCTTCGATGCATGGGCACAGCGATACGCCGACCGCCTGGGCCGCGAAGCCAGCGAGCCATCCGACCGGGCCGTGCGCATGGACCGCGTGAACCCGCTCTACGTGCTGCGCAACCACATGGCCGAGGTCGCGATCCGCGACGCCGACAACGGCGACTTCACCGAAGTGCAGCGGCTGCTGGCCGTGCTGGAGCGCCCGTTCGACGAGCATGACGCCGCGACCCGCGAGCGCTATGCCGGCTTTCCGCCGGACTGGGCGGAATCGATCGAAGTCTCCTGTTCGTCCTGACCGGCGCAGCAAAGAAGCTTTACGCGGCCACGCTAGACTTCGCCCCCATGTCAGTGGTGAGTCGCGGAGATGTCCCGCGACAGCCTGTTCCCCTCCCGCATGAAAATCCTTTTCGACTTCCTGCCCATCATCCTGTTCTTCGGTGCGTTCAAGTACGCCGAAGGCCACGCCGCCTGGGCCGCGCAATTCGCCAGCGAGTACTTCGGCTTCATGGTGTCGGGCGGGGTGGTCGGCACCGAAGAGGCGCCGGTCCTGCTGGCCACGGTCGTCGTCATCATCGCGACCTCGGCGCAGGTCATCTACCAGCTGGTGCGCCACCGCAAGGTCGACATGATGCTGTGGATCACCTTCGTGCTCGTCGTCGTGCTCGGCGGCGCGACCATCTGGTTCCACAACCCGACCTTCATCAAATGGAAGCCCAGCGTGCTGTACTGGGCGATGGGCCTGTCGTTCTGGATCAGCCAGGTGGTGTTCCACAAGAACCTGCTGCAGACGCTGATCGGCGAACAGCTCGAACTGCCGGCCAAGGTCTGGCAGCGCCTGAACTTCGCCTGGATCGCGTTCTTCGGCCTGATGGGCCTGCTCAACCTGTACGTGGCCTACAGCTTCTCGACCTCCACCTGGGCCAGCTTCAAGGCCTTCGGCACGACCGGCCTGATGCTGGTGTTCATGCTGGCGCAGGGCTTCTACCTGAGCCGCCACCTGAAGCCCGAGCCGGCGAACCACCCGGAGCAACTGCCGTGAGCGTCAGTGCCACCGACATCAAGCGCGAACTGATCGCGGCGCTGAGCCCCGAGCTCATCGAGGTGCAGGACGACAGCCACCTGCACGCCGGCCATGCGGGCGCGCTCGAGGGCCGGCATTTCAGCGTGCGCGTCGTCAGCGCCCGGTTTAACAGCCTGTCACGCGTGGCCAGGCACCGGCTCGTTTATGATTCGCTGCGCTCGCTGATACCGCGCGGCATTCATGCGCTCGCCATCGAGGCCCACACACCCGACGAGCCCTGAATCCGTTGCCGCGCAGCGCTTCTTGCGGTGCCCTTCGCGCCAACACCAGCCAACCTCCCGAATTCCCCCGTTGAAAGGCAACACGCCCATGAAGAAGAGTTTCATCGCCCGCGGCCTCGTGCCGCTGCTGCTGAGCGCGGCCATCGTCGCATTGCCGCTCGTGGCCCAGGCGCAGAACGTCGCCATCGTCAACGGCAAGGCCGTGCCGAAGGCGCGCGTCGATGCGCTGATCAAGCAGGTGCAGGTCCAGGCCGCGGCCCAGAACCAGCAGCTCCCGCCCGACCTCGACGCCCGCGTGCGCGACAAGGTCGTGATGGACGAGATCTTCACGCAGGAAGCGGAGAAGCGCGGCCTCACCGCCAGCAGCGACTACAAGTTCCAGATGGAGCAGGCGCGCCAATCGGTGCTGACCAAGCTGCTCACGCAAGACTTCGTCAAGAAGAACCCGGTGAGCGATGACGATGTCCGCGCCGACTACGAGAAGTTCAAGGCCCAATCGGCCGGCACCGAATACCGCGCGCGCCACATCCTGGTCGAGAAGGAAGAAGACGCCAAGGCGCTGATCGCGCAGATCAAGGGCGGCGCGAGCTTCGAAGAGCTCGCCAAGAAGAATTCCAAGGACCCGGGATCGGGCGCCAACGGTGGCGACCTCGACTTCGCGGCCGCCGGCTCGTACGTGCCGGAGTTCTCGCAGGCCATGGTCAAGCTGAAGAAGGGCGAGATGACGCAGGAGCCGGTCAAGACGCAGTTCGGCTACCACATCATCCGCCTCGACGACACGCGCGACGCGCAGTTCCCGCCGTTCGACGACGTGAAGGGCCAGCTCAAGCAGCGCATGGAGCAGCAGAAGCTCGGCGCGTTCGTCGAAGAGGTGCGCACCAAGGCGAAGACCGACTACAAGTTCAGCCAGTAAGGCCAACGCCAAGCGCTTGCGATTCGAGCGCTTCGCGGAACGAACAAGGGCGCCGTTTGGCGCCCTTGTTCTTTCTGGCAGCAGCCGCTCAGTCTTTGAGGCGCCCTGCCTCGATGTGGAGCTGCCGGTCGCAGCGCGCCGCGATGCCCCTGTCGTGCGTCACCAGCACCAGCGTCGTGCCGGCTTCGCGGTTGAGCTCGAACATCAGTTCCATCACGGTCTCGCCGGTGGCGAAGTCCAGGCTGCCGGTGGGCTCGTCGGCCAGCAGCAGCGCCGGCTGCACGACGAAGGCGCGCGCCAGCGCCACGCGCTGCTGTTCGCCGCCGGACAACACCTTCGGATAGTGGCGAAGCCGCTCGCCCAGGCCCACGCGCCGCAGCATCTCGGTGGCGAGCACGCGCGCGTCGCCACGGCCCTGCAGTTCGAGCGGCAGCATCACGTTCTCGAGCGCATTCAGGTTCCCGAGCAGCTGGAAACTCTGGAACACGAACCCCACCTTGGCTGCACGCACCGCGGCGCGCGCGTCTTCGCTGATCGTGAAGAGGTCGGTGCCGGCGAGCTTCACGGTGCCGGTGGTCGGCGTATCCAGGCCCGCGATGATGGACAGCAAGGTGCTCTTGCCCGAACCCGAGGCGCCGACGATGGCGGCGGACTGACGCGGTGCGAGGGTGAAAGCGATCTCGTGGAGAATCGTCAGCGTGCCGGTGGAGTCTTGAACTTGCTTGGTGACGCGCTCGACGGCAATGATGGGTTCAGTCATGAATGATGATGAGGTTCTTCTTCAGGCAGACCGCGCGCCACGCGCCCTCACCCGGCGGGCGTGGCTTGCGCACTGTAGCGCGTTGATCGCGGCCCTGGTCGTTGCCCGGCCACTGGCTGCGCGCGCCGCCAGCGCGACCTCCATCCTCGTGGTCGGCGACAGCCTCTCGGCCGAGTACGGTCTGAAGCGCGGCAGCGGTTGGGTCGCGCTGCTCGACGCGCGTCTGGCGCAAAAGAAGATCGCGGCCACGGTCGTGAACGCCAGCATCAGCGGCGACACCACCTCCGGCGGCCGCTCGCGCCTGCCGGCGCTGCTGGCGCTGCACAAGCCCGGCATCGTGATCTTGGAGCTCGGCGGCAACGATGCGCTGCGCGGCCTGCCGCTCAGCATGACGCGCGACAACCTCGACGTGATGGCCAAGGCCGCGAAGGCCGCCGGTGCGAAGGTCGTGATCGCCGGCATGCAGTTGCCGCCGAACTATGGCCGCAAGTACGGCGAAGAGTTCGCGGGCTTGTTCGCCGATGTCGCGAAGGCGGAGAACGCGGCCTTCGTGCCGTTTCTGCTGAAGGGCGTGGCCGATGGTCCGCAGGCCGACACGATGTTCCAGGCCGACCGCATCCATCCCAAGGAAGCGGCCCACCCGTTGATACTCGACAACGTCTGGCCGGTGTTGCAGCCGCTGCTGCGCTGACCTGCAGGCCGCCACTCGGCGGCCTGTGCTCAGATCAGCGCTGCTGGTCTCGCTTCGGTTCGTCGCGCTGCTCGGTTCGCGGCTGCGGCTCGGGCCGGCGCATCTGTTGCGGCGGCGGCTCGGGCCGCTGCACCTGCGGCGCAGGCGCGACAGGCGCCGCGGCCGGCGCAGGACGAGCCGGCTGCGGCACAGCCACCGGACGCGGCGCCTCGGCCGGACGAGGCGGCGGCGCAACGACCGGCGCAGCGGGATGCTGCACCGGCGCGGGCCGCGGCGGCGGCTCGGCGCGCGGCGCACGGCCTTCGTGCTCACCACGCGGCGCGCGTGTCTCGGATTCATTTCGGGGCGCGCGAATCTCGGGCTCCGCACGCGGCGGACGCGCCTCCGGCGCCGGCTGGCCATCGGTCGCCGGCCTGCCCTGCTCACGCCGATCTTCGCCGCGACGTACCGGCTGCGGCCGCATCATCGGGCCCTCCTGCGGCGTCGCAGTCGGTGCCGCGGGCGCAGGCCGCGCAGCGGGTGAAGGCTGGCCGCGGCCGGGGGGCGCGGCCTCTGTCAGCGGCGCAGGCTGGGCGGCCGGCGCGGGCTGAGCGGATGGCGGCGGCGTGCGACCACCAGGTCGCCCACCCTCAGGATTGCCCACCGGACGACCCGCTTCCGGATTGCCCGGCGCCACGTTCGGCCCCGCCGTGGTGGCAGGCGCGCCACCCGGGCGCTGCGGTTGCGGTTGCGGTTGCGGTTGCGGTTGCGGCTGGCCCGGCTGCGCGGGTTGCGGCGACTGACCGCGCGGCGCATCGCCACCGCGGCCAAACTCGCGATCACGGTCGCGCTCGCGGTCACGTTCGCGCGGCGGCAAACCGGGGCGCGTCGCGATCGGGCGCTCGGTCACGCCTGGCGGCGGTCGCACGTTGCGCGGATCGGCAGGGCGCGCCGGCGCGGGCGGCGCAGCCACCGGCGGCGCCAGCACCGCGACAGCGCGACCCGGCTGGTTGTTGTTCGCGATCTCGCGCACCTCGGGGCGCCCGCGCCATTGCGCGGCCGCAGGCGCCACCGGCTGGCGCGACGACATCACGGCCGCCGGGATCACCGTCACCGCGTTCGGGAAGCGCCGGTTGTTGAACTCGCGCGGTCCTTGCGGATTGGCGAAGACGTTGTTGATCACCGTCACGTTGGTCACGTGCGTGATGTTGATGTTCTGCGCATAGCGCGGGCTCACGCGGTAGCTCGGCACATAGACCTCGCGCGGTGCGAGCGGCACCCAGCCGACCGCCGGACCGCCGCCCACCGTGATGGAGACGCTGCCTCGCGAGCCGCCCATCCAGGCGACGAGTGCCGGCGCATAGACCGGCCGCACGACGCGCGTGCCCGGCGTCCAGCACCAGTTGTTGTGAACGTTGACCCAGCGGCCGTAATGGAACGGCGCAAAGCCCCATGGCGCGTCGTCGACCCAGGTCCAGCCCCACGGCCGCACCCAGGCCCAATGGCCGTTGCGGTACGGGGCCCAGTCGACCGCCACTGCGGCGGGTATCCACAGCGGGCCGTAGTCGGTGTTCTGCTCCCAGCGGCCGTAGCGGTCGAGGTCTTCGACGCCGGTCATCTCGGGCGACACATAGCGCACCGAAACGCTGTCGGCGATGCGCCGATCGCGGTCGTTGTTCCAGGCCGAGAAGGCATCGTTGACCGGCCCGCTCATCGTGTACTGCGCGACGCCACCGGAGTCGACCCAGAACTCGGCGCGCTGGCCGGCGTTCACCGCCAACCCGCTGTTCGGGCCTTCGTAGCGCGCCTGGCCGATGTAGACGGTGAGGCGGCTCGCGCTGCCGTCGCGGTCGAAGCGGTAGCTGCCCGCACGCTGCACCACGAAGCGGCCTTCGTCGGTCGACAGATCGACCTGCCCCGCATTCGCCATGTCGCGAACGCGCGCGATGGCGCTGCCGTTGTGCAGTTCGAGCGAGAGCCGATCGTCGTCCAGCGCCACCACTTCGAGTTCGGTGCCCGAATCCAGGCGCACCGTGGTCGAGCCCAGCTCGAACTCGGCGTGCGCGCCGGGGTCGGTGGCCAAACGATCACCGGCGGTGATCGGGCGGTTGCGCACCGCGCTCACCCACTCGCCGCTGTCGGTGTTGTAGAGCCAGACCTGGCCGCTGAATTCGGACAGCCGCGCGGCGCGGGTCGGCGGGTCGGCCGTGTTGTCTTGCGCGTTGGCCAGCGTGCCCACGACGCTCGTGAGAGCGACCAGCAACGCAACAGAAATCGAGCGAATGATCAGCTTCATGATGAAAGTCTCCTGCTGCTCAACGCAGCCCGCCATCATCCGGACGACGTGGCAGCCGTAGGAGAAACGCTCGTTTACACATGCGAACGGTCGGCATGCCGACCGAGGGGCATGGGCCAGTCGCCCGCTCAGTCGTCTTCGGCCGCGTCCAGCCCGGGAAACAGCACGTCGGTGAAGCCGAAGCGGGTGAAGTCGCGAACCCGCATCGGGTAGAGCTTGCCGATCAGATGATCACACTCGTGCTGCACCACGCGCGCATGAAAACCCTCGGCGACGCGGTCGATCACGCCACCTTGCGGGTCGAAGCCGGTGTAGCGGATGTGGGCAAAGCGCGGCACGACGCCGCGCAGGCCCGGCACCGAGAGGCAACCTTCCCAGCCCTCTTCCTCCACGTCGTCCAGCGGCGTGATGGTCGGGTTGATCAGCACGGTCTCGGGCACCGCGGGCGCATCGGGATAGCGCGTGTTCTGCTTGAAGCCGAAGATCACCAGCGCCAGATCCACGCCGATCTGCGGTGCGGCCAGGCCGGCGCCGTTGACCGAGTGCATGGTCTCGAACATGTCGTCTATCAGCGTGCGCATCTCGGGCGTGTCGAACGCCACCACCGGCTGCGCGACACGCAGCAGGCGCGGGTCGCCCATTTTCAGGATCTCGCGAATCGTCATGGCAGCGCATGGAGTGAACTCATGCGCCACTGTAGCGCGTGATGGCGCGTGCTCAGCGGCGCCACGACCCGGTGGCCGCCAGCTGCGTGGCCGGCTGCGGTGCCGACCAGCGCAGCGGCAACGCGCGCGGCGTCCACACGCCTTCGTCGACATGCACGCGCACGAGGCGCAAGGCGCCGGTGAAACTCTCGAGCTCCGGCCCGCTCAGGATCACTTCGGCGCGGCCCGTGAGCTGCAGCGTGCCACCGCTGGCGTGGTCGACGAACAGCAGGCCCGCACGCGGGTTCGCGACGATGTTGCCCAGCGTGTTGAAGAAGAAGTTGCCGCGGAAGTCGGGCATCGTCAGCACCGTGCCCTCTGCGCGGTCGTCCGCACCGTGATCCACCCGCACGAAGCCCGGCTTGCCGCCGCGGTGCGACACGTCGGCGCCCTGCCCCGGCGCGGCGGTCGCGATGAAGAGCGTGTCGGCCTGTGCGATCAACCCCGCCGCGGCCGGCGACAGCCGCGCCTGCTCCGCGCGGGTGCCGCCCGCTTGCGCATGCCAGCCGACCCACTCCGGCGCGCGCGCCTGGATGTACTGCGGGCAGTTGCCGAAGCTCTGGTCCACGCGCAGCTCGAAACCCTCGTCGTCCAATGCGATCACCGTGCCGTTCATGCGGTTGCGGCGCCGCGTCTGCGGCTCGATGCCGAGCAGCCCCAGCGTCGCGCCGACGCGCAACTGCGCGCGCAGCGGATCGTCATGCGCCGGCAGCGCGCCGACACGCAGATGCTGCGCATCGGCCGTCTCGATGAAGCCCGGCAAGCCCGCGAGCATCGATGCCCACGGCCGCTGCTGCGCGTCGACGCTGCCCACCAGCAGTGTCGGCAGCTGCTCGAAGAACTCGCGGTGCTGGTCCGGCATGTGATCGCGGATCACGCGCGGGCCGAGCTCGTGCATGCGCTCGGCCACGCCGGCCGCCTGCTGCATCGCGACCTCGCCCGCATGAAAAGGTGACTCGATCACGGCGGGCTCCTCAGGCCGTCGCTTCGGGCACGGCACTCTGCATCAGGCCGATGAACCCCGGTAGCGCCTCGATGCGCGCCAGCCACGCGCGCAGCTGCGGATACGGCGCCAGACTCACACCGCCTTCAGGCGCGTGCGCGGTGTAGGCGTACATCGCGAGGTCGGCGATCGTGACGTGCGGCGCTGCCAGAAATGCCTGCGTGGCCAGGTGCTTCTCTATCAACGCAAAGAGGCGCGCCGCCGCATCGCGCGGCACCTGATCGGCAGGCCGGCCGAACACCGTGGCAACCCGCGCGACCGCCGGCCCGTAGGCGAGCTGACCCGCGGCCACGCTGAGCCAGCGCTGCACCTTGGCCGCGCCGACCGCATCGCGCGGCAGCCAGCGGCCGTCGGCGTCATGGGTCATCGCGAGGTAGACGAGGATCGCGTTGCTGTCGGCCAGCACCAGCCCGCCGTCCTCGATCACCGGCAGTTGCCCGAACGGGTTCAGCGCAAGAAAACCCGGCGACTTGTGCTCGGCTTTCGCAAGGTCGACATTGACGCGCTCGAACGGCACGCCGAGCAGGCTCAGAAAGAGTTCGACGCGGTGCACATGGCCCGACAGCGGGTGGCTGTGGACGCGGATCGCGTGCAGCGGAGAATGGGCGTTGGCGGTGTTCGACATGGTGGGCAATCACGGATTGGAAGAAGGCGCCAGCTTAGGCAGCGCCGGCCCGCGATGGAATCACCGCCATCGACACTTGACTCTTGCACGCCGCGGAATGCCGAGATGGATCATCTGGACTCGTTGAAAGTGTTCGTTGCCGTGGCCGACGCGCAGGGCTTCGCGCCGGCCGCGCGGCGCCTGGGCCTCTCCGCCCCGGCCGTCACGCGCGCGATCGCCGCGCTCGAGCAACGCCTGGGCGCGCAGCTGCTGCAGCGCAGCACCCGCAGCGTGCGGCTCACCGAGATCGGCGAGCGCTTTCTCGGCGACTGCAAGCGCATCCTCGGCGACCTCGACGAAGCCGAGGCCTCGGCCGGCGGCGCGCACACCGCGCCGGCCGGCGAACTCGCGATCACCGCGTCGTCGATGTTCGGGCGGCTGCACGTCGCGCCGATCGCGCTCGATTTCCTCGCGCAGTATCCGCAGGTCACGATGCGCGGCGTGTTCGTCGACCGCGTCGTGCACCTGCTCGACGAAGGCGTCGATGTGGCGGTGCGCATCGCGCGGCTGCCCGACTCGGGGCTGACCGCGGTGCGCGTCGGCGCGATGCGCGCGGTCGTCGTCGCGTCGCCCGACTACCTTGCCAAGCACGGCACGCCGCAGCATCCATCCGAACTGGCCGAGCACGAGGCCGTCGGCTTCGCGCAGGCGGGCGGCATCGCCGCATCGAGCTGGTCGTTCAGCCAGGCGCGCGACGGCACCCAGCCGCGCATCCGCCTGGTCACGAACGCTGGCGAAGTCGCGATCGATGCGGCGGTGCGCGGCCAAGGCTTGGCCCGCGCGATGCGCTACCAGGTCGATGCGGATGTGCGCGCCGGCCGCTTGCAGATCGTGCTCGCCGAGTTCGAGCCGGAGCCGATCCCGGTGCACCTGGTGCATGTGGCCGGCCGCATGGCCACCGCCAAGCTGCGCGCGTTTATCGACTTCACGGTGGAGCGGCTGCGCGCGGAGCCTGTGCTCAGGCCATAGCGGCAGCTGTCGACATCAAGCGATGGCTGCGAACGCCGCGATCACCTCCGGCGGCGCCTGCACCAGCTCGATCAGCACGCCTTCGCCGCCGATCGGAAACTCGTCATTGCTCTTCGGGTGCACGAAGCAGATGTCGTGACCGGCCGCGCCTTTGCGGATGCCGCCGGGCGCAAAACGCACACCGTTCGCCGACAGCCACGCGACCGCCGTGGGCAAGTCGTCTAACCACAGCCCGATGTGGTTCAGCGGCGTCGTGTGCACCGCCGGCTTGCCGTTCGGATCGATGGGCTCCATTAGGTCGACCTCGACCTTGAACGGCCCGGCGCCCATCGCGCAGATGTCTTCATCCACGTTCTCGCGTTCGCTGCGGAACTGGCCGGTGACCTCGAGGCCGAACTTCTCGACCCACAGCGTGCGCAGCCGGCTCTTGCTCGGCCCGCCGATCGCCACCTGCTGGATGCCCAGCACCTTGAACGGCCGAGCGGATGCGGTCGTGCTCATGCGACCTCCGAACGCTCGAACTCCATGATCACCTGATCGACCGCGAGGCTCTCGCCCTTGCTCGCCATCACCTTGGCGACGATGCCGTCGCGGCTGGCGACCAGGATGTTCTCCATCTTCATCGCCTCGATCACCGCGAGCTTCTCGCCGGCGCGTATCGCCTGGCCCGGCTGCACCGCCACATCGACCAGCAGGCCCGGCATCGGCGACAGCAAGAACTTGGACAGATCGGGCGGCGCCTTGAACGGCATCAGCGCATGCAGCTCGGCGGCGCGCGGCGACAGCACGCGCACCTCGACCTGCGCGCCGTGGTGCGTCACGCGGTAGGCCAGCATCAGGCGCTCGATCTGCGCGCTGAAGGGCTTGCCGTTGACGCTGCCGCTGACCGCCACGTCGCGCAGATGGCCGCCGAGGCGGATCGCGTAGGTCTTGCCGGCGATCACGACGACGAAGGCATCGCCATCCACCCGCACCGTGGCCGGCGTCTGCCGGCGCGCGTCGGCGGCATCGATCTGCACCACCACGAAGTCGGCGCCGATCTGCAGTTCGTGGCCGCGCAGCTGGCCGCTGATGCCGGCCGAGCGCGCGAGCACGCGGCGGTTCAGCGCGACCGCGAGCGCGAGCAGGAAGTTCGGGTCCTCGTGCTGCACCGATTCGAGCGTGAAGCCCTTCGGGTACTGCTCGGCGATGAAGCCGGTGTTGAAGTCGCCGGCCACGAACTTCGGGTGCGCCAGCAGCGCCGCCTGGAACGGGATGTTGCTCGCGATGCCGCGGATCACGAACGCGTTCAGCGCCTCGCGCATCTTCGCGATCGCATCGAGGCGGTCCGTGCCGTAGACGATCAGCTTGCAGATCATCGAGTCGTAGAACATCGGGATCTCGCCGCCCTCGTAGACGCCGGTGTCGACCCGAACGCCACCATCCGCAGGCACCGGCAGCGAGGCCTCCATCGTCGTCACCGGCGGCTCGAACGCGATCAGGCGGCCGGTGCTGGGCAGAAAGCCGCGCAACGGGTCCTCGGCATTGATGCGGCACTCCATCGCCCAGCCCTTGCGCGCGATTTGTTCCTGCGTGAACCCGAGCGGCTCGCCGGCGGCGATGCGGATCATCTGCTCGACGAGATCGAGCCCGGTGATGCATTCGGTGACCGGGTGCTCCACCTGCAGCCGCGTGTTCATCTCGAGGAAGTAGAAGCTCTGGTCCTTGCCGACCACGAACTCCACGGTGCCGGCGCTCTGGTAGTTCACCGCCTTCGCGAGCGCCACCGCCTGCTCGCCCATGGCCTGGCGCGTGGCATCGCTGATGAAGGGCGACGGCGCTTCCTCGATCACCTTCTGATGGCGGCGCTGGATCGAGCACTCGCGCTCCCACAGATAGACACAGTGCCCGTGCGCATCGCCCAGCACCTGAATCTCGATGTGGCGCGGCTCCTCGACGAACTTCTCGATGAACACGCGGTCGTCGCCGAAGCTGTTGCGCGCCTCGTTGCGGCACGACGTGAAGCCCTCGAAGGCCTCCTTGTCGTTGAACGCCACACGCAAGCCCTTGCCGCCGCCGCCGGCCGAGGCCTTGATCATCACCGGGTAGCCGATGCCCTTGGCGATCTCGACCGCATGCTCGGGCGTGTCGATCGCGGCGTTGTGGCCCGGGATGGTGTTGACTTTGGCGGCGCCGGCGAGCTTCTTCGAGGCGATCTTGTCGCCCATCGCGGCGATGGATGCGTGCTTGGGTCCGATGAAGACGATGCCCTCGTCCTCGACGCGCTTCGCGAAGGCCTCGTTCTCGCTCAGAAAGCCGTAGCCCGGGTGCACCGCCTGCGCGCCGGTCTGCTTGCAGGCCGCGATGATCTTGTCCATCACCAGATACGACTCGCGGCTCGGCGCCGGGCCGATGCACACCGATTCGTCGGCGAGCTCCACATGCAGCGCATCGCGGTCGGCCTCGGAGAACACCGCGACCGTCTTGATGCCCATCTTCTTCGCGGTCTTGATGACGCGGCAGGCGATCTCTCCGCGGTTCGCAATCAGGATCTTGGTAAACATCTTGTTGTTCTCCTGTGCGCTCACAGCGGGATGTTGCCGTGCTTGCGCCACGGGTTGTCCATTTTTTTGTCGCGCAGCATCACCAACGACCGGCAGATGCGCTTGCGCGTCTCGTGCGGCTGGATCACATCGTCGATGTAGCCGCGTGCGCTCGCGACGAAGGGGTTCGCGAACTTGGCCTTGTATTCGGCCTCGCGCGCGGCCAGCTTGGCCGGGTCGTTCTTCTCCTCGCGGAAGATGATCTCGACTGCGCCCTTCGCGCCCATCACCGCGATCTCGGCGTTGGGCCAGGCGAGGTTCACGTCGCCACGCAGGTGCTTGGAGCTCATCACGTCGTAGGCACCGCCGTAGGCCTTGCGCGTGATCACGGTGATCTTGGGCACGGTGCATTCGGCGTACGCGTACAGCAGCTTCGCGCCGTGCTTGATGATGCCGCCGTATTCCTGCGAGGTGCCGGGCATGAAGCCGGGCACGTCGACCAGCGTCAGCACCGGGATGTTGAACGCGTCGCAGAAGCGCACGAAGCGCGCGGCCTTGATGCTGCTCTTGATGTCCAGGCAGCCGGCCAGCACCAGCGGCTGGTTCGCGACGATGCCCACGGTCTGGCCGTCCATGCGGCCGAAGCCGATGATGATGTTCTTCGCGTAGTCGGGCTGCAGCTCGAAGAAGTCGCCATCGTCGACCGTCTTCGCGATCAGCTCCTTCATGTCATACGGCTTGTTCGGGTTGTCGGGCACGAGCGTGTCGAGCGACAGGTCCATGCGGTCGGCCGGGTCGGTGCCGGGGCGCACCGGCGCCTTCTCGCGGTTGTTCAGCGGCAGGTAGTTGAAGAAGCGGCGCAGCATCGCGAGCGCGTCCACGTCGTTCTCGAAGGCCAGGTCGGCGACCCCGCTCTTGGTCGTGTGCGCCACCGCGCCGCCGAGGTCCTCGGCGCTGACCTCTTCGTGTGTCACGGTCTTCACGACCTCGGGGCCGGTGACGAACATGTAGGAGCTGTCGCGCACCATGAAGATGAAGTCGGTCATCGCCGGCGAGTACACCGCGCCGCCGGCACACGGCCCCATGATCATGCTGATCTGCGGCACCACACCCGAGGCCATCACGTTGCGCTGGAACACCTCGGCATAGCCGCCGAGCGAGGCCACGCCTTCCTGGATGCGTGCGCCGCCCGAATCGTTCAGGCCGATCACCGGCGCGCCGACCTTCATCGCCTGGTCCATGACCTTGCAGATCTTCTCGGCGTGGGCCTCGCTGAGCGCGCCGCCGAACACCGTGAAGTCCTGGCTGTAGACGAACACCAGGCGGCCGTTGATCATGCCGTAGCCGGTGACCACGCCGTCGCCCGGCGGCCGGTTGTCGGCCATGCCGAAGTCGTGGTTGCGGTGCTCGACGAACATGTCCCATTCCTCGAACGTGTCGGCGTCGAGCAGCAGCTCGATACGCTCGCGCGCAGTGAGCTTGCCTTTGCCGTGCTGCGCCGCGATGCGCTTTTCGCCGCCGCCGAGGCGCGCCTTGGCGCGTTTGGCATCGAGCTGCTGGATGATGTCGTGCATGGGGTGTCTACCTCTCGAACAGGTTCAGCAATGTACGGGCTGCGACCGACGGCGCGATGCGCGATCCGGTCACGTCGGCGATGGCTTGCGGCAGCGCGTCGCGCACCGCAGCGTGTTGACGGAAGTCTGCCTGCAGGCGCGCCTGGATGATGTCCCACATCCACGCGAGCGCCTGCGAACGCCGGCGCGCCGCGAATTCGCCGCTGGCGCGGCGCTGCGCGTGGAAGGCTTCGACGACAGACCAGAACGCATCGAAGCCATCGTTCTTCAGCGCGCTCATCGTCAGCACGCGCGGCATGTTGTCGTGGCCGGCGAACAGACGCAGCGAGCCGACGATCTGCGCCTGCGCACGCGAAGCGGCGAGCGGGTCGAGGTCGGCCTTGTTGATGACGACAAGATCGGCGAGCTCCATCACGCCTTTCTTGATGGCCTGCAGGTCGTCGCCCGCATTCGGCAACTGCAGCAACACGAACAGGTCGGTCATGCTCGCGACCGCGGTCTCGCTCTGGCCGACGCCGACGGTCTCGACGATCACGACATCGAAGCCCGCCGCCTCGCACACCAGCATCGCCTCGCGCGTCTTCTCGGCCACGCCGC
>Ga0307510_10002758_pt1 | contig 20123 bp, 23 predicted proteins | sample 12_EM_MG_FD_207224 | JGI IMG/M metagenome (GOLD analysis project Ga0307510, IMG submission 207224) | Populus trichocarpa ectomycorrhiza microbial communities from riparian zone in the Pacific Northwest, United States - 12_EM | ecosystem: Host-associated > Plants > Roots > Unclassified | place... | reverse complement strand
ATGAAAAATAGATCCCGATACAATCTTGTACCTGCCGCATTGACCACGGGCGAGCCTGAGAGCGTGTGGCGATCCTACATTATGGTATGATACATACCCGCGAGGCGAGCATCCGTGGTGCAGGGGAGCAAAGACACGAGAGGGATGTTGCATGTCCCACAATGCAGTAGATACCATGAGGGATGGATAAAGTCGCAGCCTGACCAAAAAACCGTTGATCCAAATTTCGCATCCGCATCATCACGGCCCATTTTTTTTAACCCCAATCCAGTTTTGTTCCCCCATTTCAAGACTCGCACGGCTCGAGACTTTGAACTTATACGGATAGTAACTTACAGAGCTGTACGACCCTGCTGCCGCTGGCCGCCGCCGGCTGCCCAAGCCCCCCATCCCAATCCGAAGTTCTTCCAAAAGCAGATTTCCACTTCTGCTCGTTCACGTGTGTACTTATGAGGAGCACTAGTACAGTACAGTACCGTTGGGCAATGCCGCTTATCTTCAACCCGCAGGGCTCCTCCCACTCCCGCCCTCAATCCTCCAATCCCAGTTCCAAAATCCAAAGGCCAAAGAATCCCTAGCCCTCTGAGGTGTGAGAAGAAAGCGTTTGCGGGCATTAGGAAACCCACATTCGATCTCCTATCAAGAACCCCTAACCCACCATAATAAATAGATAAAATTAAATTTTAATCATAAAAATCCCACACCCCGTAGAATGTCGATTTCGGAAAGGATAAAGGCGATAAAAATCTGGAAACCGATATGCCAAATCTTTTTGGATCGCTTTTTATGGCTTGTTACAAGGCTCGTGGCCATAGTTATCATATCCGTGAAGTTTGAACAAAATCCCCCGCTCCAGCTCCAACTCTCATCCAGATCCAGCAAATACCGGTATCTATTACGTTCAGCTCGCCTCTGTATCCGACCTCCACCAGATAGCCAAAGCAAAAGCCGAGACCAGAATCGGACGGATAGACAGAAGCTGAAACGGAATGGATAAATAATATAATAAATTACCGTGCGAGTGCTAGGATACAAGAGGCAAAGTACTAGTACTCGTACAAGTACTAGTACAGGTACCTTGGAGACTTCAACCAGCCCGGACCATGCCATGCCCCCTCGCCGCGGAGGGTTTTCTCACGGTCTCCGCTTTTTGATTCTTGAATGGCCGTTTTTGAAAAAATGGAAAGAAGAAGAAAAAAGAAAAAAAGAAAGGACTGTAACACCTGTATGCCAACATTTGGCATGGCTTGGTGGGAGAGTATGCTTACTGGTCAGAAAGGGTGTGGTGTATCCGAGGTGATACATTGCCTGACTATCGTGAGCTGTGTGGGCCACGTGAGGGGTAAGGAAAGTGTGATAGCCTGGGAAGACAGGCAGGAAGAAAGGGAAGAGACAAGCAGACAAGATCACAGTGCTCAATTGTAATGCTGTAGGTGCTTGTATGTGAATGAGAGATAAGTTACTCGTACACAGACGACGACAACGATGATGATACTATCCTGTGAGCCCTTACCGTATTTCGCTTCTTTGCCAGATCCTTCCCGGCCTCTTTCCACCGCTCTCAAGGCAGTTTCTTGCCCGCTCGTCTACCGGCCTTCTTCCCCCACCCCCCATGCAGGCATTTCTCGCTTCGATCACACCACCTACCATACAGGTACTGTACATACTCAACCAACCCCCATCTCTCATCGACCTACTGCACCTCTCGCCTGGAGTTCAAACAACCTGATTCGCGAAACTTAAGCATACCTTTACCGAACCCCCTCACCCAGGATCACCTCCGGCCAAATGAACTACTCGAGTACGCTAACAAAAACAAAAAACTCACCTCCCATGATAATACCGGTATTACCCCATGATTTATCGTATCAGAGTTCCACAATCGAAGATAATAATAACAATCTTGTCTAACCGACGGACGGGAGTAATCGACCGAATCAATTGATAAATACACCGTTGCATATTGGGTAGCACATGAGATGGGATAATAGAGAGAATTTCTCTCTCTACCTCCGGGTCTACCGAATGGAATTGTGAAAGATAAGATAGTACGAGTACAGCACGCATGCAATCAAAAACGGCAAAACAGCGCGTTTCATCTAGGAGACGGAATCCTGTACGTACGATACCGGTAGGGGTCCTCGTGGCACAAAACAGATGAATAAGCACCCGTACCCCGCCGGTACCAGCGGCAGTTCTTGCGAACGATACCAGAAATGTTTCACCTGAACATGGCAGGGCAGTAGGCGAACGCGAGTGAGCTCAACCACGGGAGAAAAAACAAGGACAAACTAAATTTTTTAAAAAAAGCAAGATCCAACCACGAGGGAAAGGCTATGATACCGGTATTATTGTGAATGAAGTTTCTTGAAAGAAAAAGTAATAAAGTAATAAAAAAAGTAAAAAAAGTAGAGTCCTCCTCCGCATCCTCGCTACGAGTACAGTACTCGTAGTTAGCGATGGTAGATCAACCACATCTCGCATACATAGCCGCGGAATGAAGAATAAGACATAGGGACTTGAGAGAGGGAAGGGAAAAAAAACCCCCCTTTCCTTTTCGCTATGCGGTGGCGCTGCGAAGAGAAGTCTTCTAGAAGAACTCTTGTCTTTCGCGCGCGTCTGTTCAGGAGAGCGACCTGCTCGGGCAAGCGAGCGGTGCGGGAGCAAGATGCGGGTGGTGGGAACGTGGTGCCTGCGGCGCGCTTAACCGGGGAGAAAGGAGCGCACGGTCAATGAATGAAATCGAATCAAATCTCAATTTAGGCTGCGCGGTCGTCAGTGCTGGGGAAAAGAAAGTAACGTGGCGTGCAAGGGCTGGAATAACGCGTTCTAATAGCGCCGTAGTGCTCCGCGACTTTTCTTTGTTTCTTTTCCCTTCTACGTGTAAGAATACTAAGATACTACTACCGTAGTACAGCGGGGAAGGGACAAAAGAAAAGAAAACAAAAAAGAAAGGGATTTGTTTCGACTAGGCTTCAGAGTGGAGAGGAGGGAATTGTTTTGCTTTGTGTCGTACCGTAGATGTTTTACTGGTACCTCACAGCTCTGTGCCATGCTAGATGGTATGGCATGGCACACACCAGGGGTTTACTGCGGCGGGGGAGGTTGGAATAGTGAAAATTTGTGAGACTTGCCTTTTGTTAATTCGTTGATATTGCAGTTGCAACTATAGCCACCTTGAAATGAAAACATATCCTATCACACACATCCTTCGAGTTCACTTTCCAGAGTAACCACCCCTCCCGACTCCGTTCGAGTCGAGTACGGCAGCTTTCCTCTCCTCTCTCCCCCTCCCTTCCTCCATTGCACAACGAAATACAATACCTGCCCAACCACCGACCGACCGCACACGTGAGTAAACCTTCATGCGGGCTTCCCGCTTTCCAAAACCTTTTTCACGACGGTGGAACCGCACTTCTACACTTTTGATAATGTACATTATGATAAATCCTCCAATACAGTATCTTATTCCTTCCCCCACCCCACTTTTGAAATCCCACTCGCTCACTCGGCCGGCTGTGGTGCTGCTGATAACACAGGTCCATGATCGAATCAGGTCTCCCCGATGATCGGTTTTGTATTGATTAAATTTGTCGAGCGAGACAGCCAATGGATTAGCCTAGCGATGATATTGAATTAAAAAGCCTTGAATTTTGGAACTTCTGAGCGAGTGAGTGGCCGCGACATGGTTTCTCGGAGGGGCTCGTGGTGTGAGAATGAATGAAGGGTGTGCATGGTATACCTGCTCGTGGGCAAGAGAAGGATCAAGATAGTCTATCCGAAAAATAACCACTCCAGCTCGAGCTCGTCCTTCCCATCTCGGGCGGTATGCACGATACTCGCTGCACTAGACGTTAAATATCTCACCATCAATCAAGAATACAGTAACTTAGCAACGGCGAAATGATAACACCGTGGAGAATGGTGTATCATCACACAAGGACAAAAGGCAATCATCACATTCTCACACCCCGCACACACACGAGGGGGAAAAAAAGGCGGAAATACCGTGGCCCACTGTGGTATCAACCAACTCCTGAATCCCTTCCCTGGTCATGAGGGGAAACCCTTATCCTATCGGTTCGCCCCTTCGCTCAAACTGAAGCCCACCGATACCAGTGCACACACGCTACACAAGCACAAAGCCCATGCCTGTTTGTCTTATAATAACCCTGTAAATAGATAAATCAATTATGAATCTTTTTAGTCCCTCAGGTGCTAATGACCTGGTTTACCGATCGCCATTGGCCCGTTCCTTTGAGGCTTGTTAGCTAGCCTGCGGCCTCACCGGGAGAGCACTATTACCCTATGGAGGAAGGAGCGAAGGGTAGTCTCGGGGATTCCTTCCGAGTTGCACTCTCACCTTCACGAGGAAGAGGAAGTCGGAGGCATGATACTGCGCAAGAGATGATATTACGTTTACCGGAATCCTATCTGTCGATCAATCATCTGTTGGTGTGTGAAGTTACATTTCGCTTCGGCTATGCTTTTCATTTTCTCTCGCTTTCTCACTCCCTTCCCCATCTTGGACTCCACTAGGAGTCCAAAGAAGAGAAGCAAAGCGGACAAACTAACCAGAACCCTATGGTCACACAGCGAAATCGTGAGATGAGATGTGATGTGATGTGTGATGTTCCATCTCGCATTGCCGGGGGATGCGGTTGGAAAAAGTAATTTCAGCAAGAGAAAAAGAAAAGAAGAAAAAAGAAATCACCAGAATGGAGGCAAGAGAGAGAGAAGGGTAGAGAGAGTGCTTAGAGGTTTTTGGTTTATTCACTCGTTGGTTGAGATTTTCGACACATTTGTTCAGCCTTTGGAAAGTGAATCAGGTCAATCAATTTGTCTGCCTCAGTGGGGAGCCTGTTCAGAAAGAACCATGTATTTTCCAATGGGCTTGGGGCCAGCGACTCCGTGTTGAAATCACTTACCGACAAAATTGTTCTTGGAGGTTATGTTGGGAACACGGGTACGCGCAGTAGTCCTCAAAATACGCAGTTCTTAGCTTAGCTCTATTAGAGCAGGTTTGCTGATAGTGACACAAGATGAACCTTAGTAATACTCTGCTTATTTCGCTGTCGGAGCTGCGTATCTGATCTCCCGAGGTTCCTGCCGAAGCGCTATTGTTCCTCCGGACGCGATCTTGCGATACCCGCTCATGAACAAAAGTCGGTATGCACTATCCCACGCACTTCGCTGACCTACGCATTCACTCACTCATTACCAAGCTCTCCAGCGGATACTCGAGTAATAGTACCAGTACAATGTTTCCTTACATAGCGAGCACCTGGCGCAACTAGCACTGTCTTACAAAATGCCTTGAACCACGGTTTAAGACCACGCAACCCACGAAAGACGAGCCAATAGGTGGTGAGTGCTCGCTACACCGAAGGTTCGCCCCGTACAGAAACACTGTGATAGACAATCTCGCTAGAGCATTGGAGTTACCTCTCCTGGTGGGGCCTGTGATACTATTATTTTTCTTTTTTATTCATTTACTTCGACTGAGGGCTGAAGGACACTGTTTTGACTGCGCTCTCTTTTCTCCCCTCAACCCTAAGGGGAAATTCCAGACCTCCTTAGCGTGGTTCTCAGTTATTCCGGTCCTTTACTTGTACTGTCGCTAGTTTATCGCAAGTAAGTTTTAAAAGAAAAAAGGAAATAATTTTCCACGCCGGCGCCAAACTCCTGCGAATAACACGGGTGCCCTTTGCACTCGTCCACCGCCGTACCGCTTCTTCACCCCTTTTCCACCACAACGACCTATGCCACGATCTTGCCTTTAGCAAAATTACGCGATCGCAGTACTACAGTACTTCGTTGTTGTCTTGTGAATGTGTTTTGTGCCGTCCTGACCTATCTTGTTTAGCCCACCCCACACCTCCCCTTCTAGCGTCTAACTTGGTGAGAATCCTTCCCTGCCTTCGGTCAAACACCGAATGACTCAACGATCCTTACTCTATTCAGAGACAGAATTGTGCTGTTGGACATTGCCACTTCAATTCCGGCCCGAAGTAGGTTCTTACTGGCTTCGGCGGATGTTTTATCCTTAGCTTATTTGTCAAAAAGAGAGAGGGGCGTGAGGTATCTGTCTGTACTCGAGTATGGATGTGTTTGCAGTGCCATATTTTTTTTCTCGCCGATCAGCGATTAGCGAGACTGCATGTGTGTCATGAGTGAAGGGAACTGGCTTGGTGGGCGTAGGGATGGAAGTGAAAGGACTGGGTGCGTTCATGAGTGGTCACTCGAAAGGGGGATGTGGTGTAGCAGGTGGGTTTTAGGGGGGAAGGAAGGGGAGGTTCGGTGGCAGTGGTGATGGCTGGCCGCACGCGGGGCTGGTGTTTGTAACGGTGGGGTGACAGGTATAGTAGTAGGTTTGGGATATTGTATCGAAGGGTTTGGGCTGCTGTAATAGTTGGTGCTGTGCTGCAAGCAGGTTCAGGCCTTGTTTGGAACGCCAGAAACACTCTGTTTTTCTCACTTATTCTAAGTATTTCCGGTTGTAAAAATGTAAATAAACAGGACCGTGTTTGGCATGTACAGAAATACCGTATTGTTTTCATACCCCGGAGATTTTTTCCCTCCATCTTTTTACCCCTGTATAATACTCCTTATAAACCTGTTACTATCATATTAGGCCACAATCACGGTCCTACGACAGCTGCTTGTAGATTATTACTTCTAAGGTACTGGGTACTATGGAAAAGCTGGTTTTCATTTTTAGTCACATTAGCTTTTGTAAATTAAAATTTAAAACCCACAACTCTCCACTCTGTTTCTATATATTGCACCCTAAAAGGCCGCCCACCCGCACAGGTGAAAAAAAAAATGAAAAAGACCTTGGATCTACCAAACACCAATGCTTTCAGCAATACTTGATATTTGTTATTTTAAAGTATACTCTATTTTCGGTCAGGAATGAGTTTTTTTACAGTGATGCCAAACGGGGCCTTGGTTATTTGTAAGTGCGCTTCCTTGGCGTTTGCGAACACAGCTGCTATTGCATGATACCCAAATCTGAGTAAAAAAAGCTGGACTTGGCGGTATGCAATAGTAGCTGTGGTGTTCGCAAACGCCATTCAATTGCGGGTAGTGGTGAGCTTCAGTAAAATACACTGCGCTTACACTATGGGGCTCGCGATGGCCGACGCATGGAGCCGGGATCTGCCTCCCAAACTTCCGATCTCTAGATTCGATACCTACTCTAACCCACCCCAGGAACAACACCTCCCAAACCCTCCGCACAGTATCATGTCATCTCTATACACGAGTAGAACGCTTCGTCCCACGGAAGATAAGCACTAAGTTAGCATTCCCACAAACCCCAACCATCTGCGCACATATCTTTGCATGAAATGAACAGCAGCCTAGCCCCACCCTCATTTAGTCACATCAGGTACTCGTGTGCGATTAGGATCGCGGTGGCGGCCTATGATGAGAGAGATTATTCGGCTAGCGTTGCGTCCCTCCTTCTCTAAAGTAGGTAGCTTTGTGGCGTCGCTAGGGTTTTCTGTGTCTCTGAGGCGGAAGGGGGGCGAATTACGAGTGATCGATCGTGATCACAGCGTTTTGTCCAGAGGTGAAGAAATAGAGTACGGTACGGGACGGAAAAAAGCACCGCGTTGCAATGCTTACTCCAAGGGCAGTTTCAGATCCTCGAGTGGTGCAGAAGTGGAAGAGGGATTTTAAGGATTTCGGTGGCGGCATGCTCTTCACCGGGAAATCTTCGAGAAAAGTTCGAGGAATCGAGTGTCGTGATTTTCCATCGCTACCCGAAAGACTCTTCAACAATGGTACGGTAGTTCTGTCAAATAACGGTACTTGTTTTCGTTTCCAATAATAGCTTGACAGCTTTGATGTGCTGCATCACTTCGCTCGACCATCCTCTCTGGACAAAGTGAAATTGTTGTTGTTATTCCATCTCGGGTGCTAGACCGGTGCGCTTGATCATATCAGAACTACACTTGTCTTCACGTCATCTTTGGCAGGACTGCATGGGTGACATGTGCTTGATCTATGAATATTCGAACTCATCTTTCTTGCCTCCTTCCCCAGAAGAAGCTTATTTGCGCGCAGGTATATAAAATCTACAAACACAATAATCGTGGTAACCAGATCACCTCTTATTCATTATGATTTAAATAGTTCTGATCGGTAGAGGCCGGGTGCTTGAACCGATTGGGGGCGCCGCTAAGCCGAAAAAGAGCCTGCCCGAGGCTATGAGGCTTTCAATAGCGGACAAAATGGCGGTTGTTGGATTACTGGTATTAGAATTTCCTACCCAGGCCCCGTTGGTGGCTTGGTTGGTAGATCTGGTCCACCCCTCTGAACCCTACCAATACTGAAGAGAGTTATTCAAGTCATGATATTTCAATAAGTGGAAAAGAAACATTTGAATTCTAGTATGGTGATATGCGATCGCCCCGCAAGAAAAGCCCCCCAGCTCTGGGCGAAAAGAACCTTCGCAAACACCGCCGTCCACTGGCAGCCGCGAGCAGCCGGCAAAATGATCTTTACGAAAGAATATATTCCTTCTTCCTGATGGCATGATCCATTTGAGAATTCTCCCCCGCACCACCTCCGCCTCCAGATCAATCAATTCACGGTCAACGGACCCACTCCCGAAATCGTACTTAACCTAGAGTCTGGTTGGTCGAAATTACGTGTGTGCAACGCGAATTATGCAGCCATATACGATACTCTAATTTTGTGGTGGAGGGTCTAATTCTTGGCGCGGTGGCTGGAGTGAGCACTGTTCTCTGAGTGGTCGAGAAGGCCTTCGAACTAACGGGAATACTTCTACTCGAGTACGATAGACTTGTAAAAACAAAACATCTCAAAGCAAAGAAGAAGAAAAGAGCGGAAGGAGGGGGAAAAGGAAAGAAAAGAGCTAAATTTGATAACCACGCCAGATGCGGTCGGGCGCTCCCTGCGATGCCATGCGATATTGAGGTGGTGAGTTATGATTAGACACTCGGGTAACTTAAGGCACAAAAGTTAAGTTTAGTTACATCCATCTCGCATTCCCTGCGTTCCGTTGCGGTGCGGTTCCACAGAGGTGCGGCATGGGTGTTCGCTTGCTTGCTTGTTCTCCTTGGCTTGCTTGTTCCTCGTGATTGTGGAGGAGAGGTGATTGGAGGGGTAAGTTACAACAGGGTGGATGCGGTGTGATGCGTCGATTCCTATGGTCCGGTGTTTACCACATTAGCTGGGATAATCCATACTGTCCTCTGCTTCCTGTTCGGCGGGGGCGTTTGTGTTAATGAGCAATCGGCTACGCTGGCCGAGGTGTAAAAAAATTATAGCGGAGAAGAAAAGAGTAGAGGAAGCATTATTTGCATAATTGCATTTGCTGTGGGGCTTTTTCACTCGCTTATTCATGTGCAATGGGGGCGCGGGCGGGATTTGCCGTATTATTACTGGTATTATTCGCTCGATGGGGACTTGCTCACGTGTGCTACTTGTATCGTATGGGGCTTGGCGGGATTGGTGGCGGCAAAGGTGGACAATTTCCGGAGTGCATTGTTTGTCACTCGTTTGATGTGAGGTTGTGAATGTTGGAAATAGCGAAATAGTCAAGCTTTATACCGAAGGCTTAGGGAACGAAAAACCATTGAGAGTTACATTCTATCTAAGGGACCGGAGTGCCGGCTATTTATGCTGCGCAACCGGAATACATGTCCACAGTAGAAAAGAAATCCAAGGTAACAAAAGAAGGTGAAAGCAATATGATGCGCATAGAATTACATCTATGATTAACCGATTGAGTAGTGAATGGAATGAAAGATCCAAAGCGGGTGGGGTGGGTTCAGCTTATACTCTGACGGCATTGAAGTGAGACTAGTATGAAGTAGGAAGCGTTGTCGTACTCAAGAACGTAGAGAGTGCATATCCGAAAGTATAATTTCAACAGTGAATGAGCTGGATCTTGTGCTTGTCTAGTGGGAGAGCGAGCGGGTTTTGAGGCACATCGTGCACTAGGACTACCGTGAGCGAGGTAAAGCATCAAGTGTGGCCAGCAGGTGTAATGTGCTCCAGTACTACAAATCCTTCTCCTGGCTTCCTGTCGGGGGGTGTCGAAGGCAGACTGGCTTCATTGTTAGGGTTGTGATTGATATTCCAGGCGAATAATGTCGGTTCATGACACAGGGCGGTTATGGAACCGGGGGTAAAGAGTATTCTCATTATGTTCTTCACATCCTTGACCTGCCTGTGACAGTGCTAGGGATGAGAGCTGGAAATTAGGGTGCCTACTCGAATAAGTTTGTAGTGCTTATGTTTGTTAGGCGGTCAGGTATTTGAGGATGGGGATTGCTTCCCCGTCGCACAGGTCCTTTCCCTTACTTTTTGCCTATGGTGTAGGGTGTATTGAAGACGGTAGTAGGAAGACTCTGTTCTCAGGGGAAGACAGTAGGACTTGGCTGCCATGAACTCTCAGATGATGCTTTGGCGGATCGCACTAAGGGGGATATATACTACGGAGGAGCCCTTGGGATCCGGGAAATATCACCGGATAACCTTTACAGATTTTGAAGAGCGCTTTTCCTCGCACCTTCAGAACCTCCAACCTAATGGCTGCCAGGGCAATTCACACAATATCACTCGGAAAGTGTCTATAAGATCCTTCCTTAGAAGTCAGAGGTCTAGGAGAGGGACCCATTCTGTTTATTCCGGAACTTGAATTCTATTGACCAACTAGAACTACTGATCGGCACGGAAAATCACCTTCTGGACCTTCATTTTGTCAAAAAGCTCATACCCTTCCTCCGCTTGGGTCATTGGCATGATCTTGTCCGCCATGAACCTTCCAATATGTGAGCACCATGTTCTCAAACCGGACGGGTTTAACCTTACCCTAGGAGGTGAGACTTCTTCTTTAGTAATTCCAGTGCTTCGGGAAAGACCGCACGCACAGGACACCTGCCAAACTGGATCCTTACATTTTTGTTGTATGCTTCGTTTCCGGTGAAAGGGATATGGAGTGGTGTTAGCAAAGGTTTGAAAGGGCGGCGATTGAAGAGCTCACTTCAGCATTATGCACTCCAACACTGATAAGTAATCCCCAGGGCCTAACTACGTCGAAGCCCATTCGGAGAGCAGGGCTGTTTCCTACGACCTCCAAGACAACATCTGCGCCTCTTCCATCCGTAGCTTCTAGGATTCGCTCCTTAACAGCTCCTTTGTCCTCTATAAAATTCAAAGGTTCTGCCCCGAGAGACTTGGCTAGTTCAAGACGAGAGGGAACAGAGTCTATAGCGAAGATGCGGGCAGGGCTAAAAGAAGTAGCGGCAATGAGGGCACATAGTCCTACCGGACCACATCCTATCAAAACAACAGTTGCATTCTCACGCTGAGTCGGTGTGAGTTGGGAGAGGCCACTGGATGCAGCAAAGTAGCCACTATTAACGGGTTAGCTACGATAAAAGATTGCTGGTTGATCCATACGTTGGGAACTAGTGGTGGTTAGCAAAATTGAGCAACAAGTTGATCATCCGTGGACTTACTATATCTGCCATCAGGATCTATTACGGTTGTTAGCTAAAGTTTTAAAGTGAATACAAACCTGTATCTAACATACAACTGTCTCTTCCGGGATTTCTGGTGGAGCCTTGAAGAGTGTTCCATCTGCTAACGGAACTCGGACCTAATTCGCTTAGTCAGTCCCTCTTGCGAGATCTAGCAGACAGGAGAACTAACATATTCTGCCTGGCATCCATCAAGCACTACAGATCCGTATAGCATTGATTGTGTGCATCGGGAGGTATAGCCGTTCCTGCAGTAGAAACATTCTAGACTATCACCTCGTCAATAAAAGCTTACTTGTGAAAGCAATTACCTGGCGTACCAAGAAGTTGTAAATGGGGAAACAACTTTATCTCCCTCTTGGAACCCAGTAACCTTTCCCCCAACCTCAACAACAGTCCCGGTGAACTCGTGGCCCATAATAAATCCAGTACCACTGGGCTGGTGTCCACGGAATACATGAAGTTCACTTGATGTGTCCTGTTGGCCCTTATCTTCGGGCCGAAATATTTCTGAGCGAAGAGCTTACCTTCCGCAAAGAGCGGTGTAAGAAACCTTCACAAGAGCGTCTGTTTCGTCAATAATTTTCGGGATTGGCCTGTCTTCCAAGGCAATCTTGTGGGGACCTTTGAAAACGACAGCTTTCATTTTTTGGGACATTTTTGGTGTTTCCTCGAGTATTTGTGTAGATGACGTGATTTATATGGTTGTGAGGATATGATGGTAATTATTTGGGGATTATCTGGGGGCGAGTGGTGGAGTTGCGGTTCGCGGTTATGGTGGCGGATGGTGGGGATGGGTGGGCCGGGGCTGGTGCCGCTGTCCGGGCGCTGTGGGGCCGGGGCAACCGGCAGCAGGGTTTCTTGCGCTAATTACTGAGGCGGGCGACATTGAGGAGGGTAATATTTATTGATGGGTCCGGTTTTATACAATATCATGAATACTACAACCTAATGGGAAGGCTCTTTTCGCTTAGATACTTGTAGTAAGCGAAATTCTGTAAACCATGGACCACTTGACCTTAAATTCAACGGGGGATTTTGTTACCTTTGAAAACTTAGAATGGTGAGCCTTCACTGTTCAGAAGTTAGTACCAACGTCATTTGTACTATCCGAGCCAATGCAAATATTAGATACCTATTGAAGTTAAATGGTTATTAACAGACAGAGGGTGGGTGGAGTTCTCTGGGGCCTCTACCCCCAGTATGCTTCCGGGTATGTGCCGTATTAAATTTATGGGGTGATCACCTCTGCTCCATTAGGGTTGGGGTTGAGCTTGAGCCTCACAGCCCTCAATAGCCACTCCGAGTGAAGTTCCACTCTCATACCCGAGGGTCAGCATCATCAGCTATCCATCTAGGTTCAAAGTATGCACCACCTTCTCCTGCCTCAGATCCTCGCCGCCCAAACTTTCTCGGGAGAGAAGTAGGCACATCCTCGGCCCAATAGAGGTTACTCAGAGCCCCATGAGGAGGGTTAGCCGCAGTTGCTAGGAATTGTGCTGGATTTGGGGGCTCCACTTTTTTGCCTTGGCTCTTTGAAGCATGTTATTGGGTTTACCCTTTGAGAGCCCTTGATTGAATTAGGGAACTCGGGACTCGGGACCCTAGACTGAGTACTATGCGCTCATAGTTTTTGTGGGACGGAACTTTCGGATCTCCTGGGGCTGTCATATTACTATACCTATGGGATGGGAGGCTCAGGAGCAGGAACAAAAGCCTTAGGGTTAGGGTTAAAGATACTAGACATATCATATCGTAGACCAGCGAGCTTTTCTTCAATTGCGCTCGACCCGTTCAAGTGCGTCGGTGGGTGTTATCAGATGAGATAATGAATCCTCATGGCAGAGTACGGTACATTGCTCCCGACCATTTTTTTTTTCACCCAGGCCGACTTTTGCACATGAAGGCTGTTGCTCGGTCTCAGTTGGGGACCCACAATTTAAGAGAAGCACAGCGGGCCCGATGATGAGGTCTGTTCCCTCTTGTATCGACGGTGGGCACGCAAGAGTCGATAAAGAATGCGCCCCTTGACCTGCGGGCTTCGCTAGATGGTGGAAACTGCGGCCGAGATCTATTGTGACGACATAGGATCAGGGGGTGGTAGGTATCAATGGCCAACGGAATTCAGGGATCATATATACATTACTTACTAGGAGGCAAGCTCCGGCGCTCAGAGTGCTATTTTCACCAAGCCTTTGCCATTGGATCCGATGTACTTATAGTGGAGATGCCTCACCGTTGCTAGTATGTGAGGCGCCATGCTAGGCTACTCAACCGTGGTCATGTCTTCCGTGATGGAGGGCTCCCGGACGAAGGTCCCTTGGGGCACCAGCAACACGGACTTGATAGTAATTATACCTATCAGAAAATTTATTTAATTTATCTCCCTTGATGACCCAATCAAATCTCCAAAGACACTGTTCTTGTAGAGGTGATCCCATCTCGCAACTCAGCAACTCAGTAGCTCGTCGTTTAGGAATCCTCACTCATGAATTATCACTCGTTCCCATCAACCTGCTCAAGACTTCCCCTAGACACATTTTTGCTCCTATGGGTTGTCCTGAGATTATATTAGAGGGCCTTTTCTTTGTAATCGGAGCCTTCATGGGCTTGTGGGCATCCTTCGGAAATTTCTCGTTCCTCAGGGAAAAATATCGTGTTCGGATTGGGTAAAACCTTAGAGCGGTTTGGGGTCGAGAGGAGATATCTGGCTAATGAAATAGTAGGACGGCGCGAGGCTGAGATCTAGTCTATACGGGGAAAGAGTCTTTGGGGGTTGGAGTTTAGGGTTGTTGGAAGACCCTGCTTTCCCTTTCTGTTTCCCTGATGCCTTCCAAGGAGCTGGATGGTCCGACCAGATCCGTCTCCTTCATTGCCGGGGCACTAGGTGACTAGAACCAATGTTTATAGTTAGAATGGTGTTTCTAGTGCGAGGAGTATCGATAGGCCTAACTCAAGGCAGGAGGGTCTCAGAGATCTAAAAACAGAATACATTATTCGGCAATTGGCAACATCGCAAGTAGCATTCCATCATGGACTCATATGCAACTTATAAGGCCCCGGTTCTCGCTTTCCTGCGCAAATTCCCGCAGCTGTTCTGCGGATAAGCCCTGACTTTTATTTCAAACTTCGCTGCACGCTCAATACATCTAGTGCTATCGTTAACAAAATCTTGCTCGTCAGTTATCTCATTATGAGATATCTCCTCGCACTTGCCCTGGGCACGCTCGTTGTCGGAGATCCTCAGGCGTGCTCCGGATCTGTGGCGTTGGTTCCCCCGCCTGCTAGTCTCGGCGGCGGTCTTGCCCATATTCTCGGCACTTCCGGTGCCGCACCCCTGGCAGCTAGATCGGCGCTAGTTTCTGTTCAGGTCCCCGCCACACCCGAAGGAGCCCCCGCCAGAAGAGTTCTCCTCAAGTCTCAGCCCCAGGACCGGTAATCCTCCCAAGTGGGGTCCCAGTTCCATCAGTATTGGTCTCTATTGGGCCCATTTCACTTCCTTCCGCGATTCTGGTCCCTTCCACCACCCTTGCCCCCACCCTAATCTCATCTGCGGTTCCCACGTCAGCTTCAGCCCCAGTCCCAACTCGCGCTCCATCATCCCCCCCCGCGGGCCCGCCCTTAACCAGACCTCCCCTTCCTAGCGGCGTCGTAGTTAGCATCGCTCCTGGCCCCAACGGTGCCAGTATTCCCGTTATCACTGGCCCCGTGGACCAACGCCATTCAGCATCGTTGTAGGTCCTAGTCCTATGATAGCTGGTCCTGCAGGCACCATCCCTATCGCTCAAATTATCGGCCCAAATGGCCCGATCAGCATCCCCGCAAGCGCAGGAGGTGCCCAGCCTACCCCACCGTCTGCACCTGTTCCTCCAGTGGGTTTGAATAATTCCTGTACTCCACCTGCTGCAACCCTACCGCCGGGCACTAGCTATTACGTGTCTGAGTCGACCCCTTCTAAGACTGCTGGCTCACTCATGGTCACCGCTTGCATGGTTATCGCGGCTCTCATGATTTAGGGGGTACATGCAACTTAGTATGTAGGAATCATTTATTTTTCTTTTGATTTTTAATATATTATTTCCTAGGATTGTGGAATGCTAAGTTGTGCTCACGTTTGGTGCTAATTGGTGGTTCAGTAGCAATTTTGGAGGTAGCCACTCGCTATGGTTGTGAGAGTTAGTCTGTGTTTTTCAATATTTAAGGCTCACGCAGCCCACAATGTATTTTCGACATTGAAAACATCAATAAAATGTCCCCCTGGTGTGGCGTATTGGCACGGAGATTGGGTGGGACCTAGGGCTGAATCACTTCGTATGTGGGTTTTATTCAAGGTCTCACTGAAGAATTCCGGAATAATAATAACAATCAAGTATCCAGAATTGACTCAAAAGAGGGATAGGGTCTGACATACTGTGCTATCAAGAGCTACCACCATTCTGGGGTTTCTCTTCCTAGTGTTGGACGTCAATCAAGAGTTCTAGATTTCTACCCTCTTTATCCCGTTTTAACTGATTTTTTACCCCCTCTGACCAATTTATGATAACTTTGTTTATAGTTTTCCACTTAATGTGGCTTATTCCATGTGCTGTTGTAAGTATGATAATGCAGAGGTGAGCACTACATTATACTTAGGCATAGAAGATTTTCGGATACCCGCGTCCCAATTCTCTAAACCTTTTATCTAGCTTGAATAGGGTGTTCTCTGATTATTGCTCGAGTAACTTCACTAACGGTCCTCTGCACTGTACTCATGGACACCTCCTAGCAAGGCTAAGATGGGGGGCCTTACAAAAAGAGGAGATTTTGTTATAGCTTTTGATTTCTCTCATAGCCCGGGGGGAAGCGGTCGCAAATTAGAGGGGTGTCCGGAAATCTAGACGACAAACCTCTGAAACCACGTACAAATCTGTGAGCCTTGGCAGCACCCTAGGGGATATTTTTGGAATTGGCAAGTGATATTTCATGATTTGGGTCCTCGGTGTCGATTGCTTAGCGCCGTTCAAGGGCATTTTTTTTAGTATAGGAAATTTTCATCGTTTACTAAGGGCGTGTGGAGCGCTATTTGGAAGTACCGCATACTTTGGAATACAGGAGTTGGCGCTTGGTTCGGTTCCGGGAGTGGAGGATTTGAAGGTGGTGGTGTGGCTTAGGGGGTCGAGCTAACAGCCCCTGCTCCCTCCACATCTGGTGTCTGTACTAGCGCTCAAGTATAGATATCTAAACTGCTCAAGTAAGTAACAGTCTAGGGGCAGCTTCTTCTTTGTTTCCCTTTGCTTAGCGGACTTCTTCCCCTCTAGGGACGACTAGCCGGGTAACGGAGAGAGTGATGTTCTTTGACATTGATCTACTTTTCGAGGTATCATACTCAAGATATGCTTCTACCATTATAGAAGGGAGGGCTAAGGCATGAAGCAATAGGGGCGAGGTCGCTATTCGCTAGGCGCAACCAGACGTGGGAAAATGGGGGCCAGTCCATCGACAGAGACTCTAGCCAGGGACTGACTAGAAGGTATATACTATATGTATCTCCTGAACAACATCTCTGAAAACCAAAGGAAACCCCACAAACAGTGAGTGAATGAGGCGCAAAGAGACATTCCTGCAGTCATAGTGACTCAATAGAAACACCAAGAAAGCAAAAACCCAATCCTTAAACCCTGTGCCCTATGTCAAACGGCACAGGTCGGAAAAAAGACAATTTAGATCAAAGGTAACCTGTCATGAAACGGGAGTAAAACCGATCTAATACCCAATCCCGCTAGCTACAAGTATAGGGTGTGAAAACAACAATCCGTAACCGCAAATCCCTTAACTGAATGTTCTGGGGCCAATCAAACAATTTCTAGCGGCGGATGGCCGTCCGCCGAATCGCCAGTGTATCATAGCTCCACCGAAAGCTGAGCAATGTGGGATTTTGGGTGATAATACCTCGAAAACCCTTGTCACACTTGGGAGTTACTTATCGGTATCTTCCCCTTTCTGGCATCTTTGTAGACAAGACCTATTGTTAACTGCCCATGAAGTACGATGCCGGGCGAGGCTGTTTTTTTATATTCAGGGCCAACCCTGGTTGAAATACATATCCAAATCACAGGATTCTTAGACCCCTGGTTTGTATGTAGGTATAAATTTCATCCCGGGTCACTTCCTGGATATTTAGACTAAACAGGCTCCTCGGGCGGGGGCTGAGTCATTATTTTCGCGTAATCTAGATTAGATAGGGAAACTGGGCACTGTTACTTTGAAATGGAATTTCATTTATTCGAGGTAAGGTGTATTTGTATTTTGCCCGGTTTTCTACAGAGTAATCGCTTTGCCGGGATACAGGTACCTCCCCTCGATGTGCACAAATGTTCCTCTCAAACCGCTTGAGTTAAATGGCGTCATGATCTTCTGGCATCTACCCTCAGAACTGAATATGCAATATCGAGGTCTCAAGGTTCCATTTTCCTTTCCAACTTATTCTCCTCACAACGGGATGTGTAGCAAGTCCCTACGAAATTTCGGGTCCTAATTGAAAACTGAAGTCAACTTTAAACATAATTTTTTTCTTTTTCGTGTGCACAGCACTATCCAAAAAACTATAGAAACAATAACAAATACGCACACAAACTTCCAAGTCCAGCCCAGCCATCAACACTTCGTAGCCACCCCTATACTAGACTTCAACCCCAGAAGCTCATTATCACCCCTGGTCCAGCCATGCAATCCTCAATACCATTTCGGCAGCACAAATTATTCCAGCAATGCTAGTGAAACACATTCTGGACAATGCTGGTTGTCCGGAGCACTTTGAGGTTCCAATAGAGAGGTTGGGATTGGTAAGGATGCTGTTGCCTGAATGACTGTTGTTATAGGAATGTAGACTGGTATAGAAAACTAGTATGGAATGCTCGAATGCTCGAATGTTGGAATCCTAGAGGCTGCGCTAAATCAGGAAACTTAGGGTTGACGCCAGATTTCACACGGGTTTATGTGTTGGATGTTGATGTGTGTGTTCGCCGGGACCAGAAAAGAAGCTTGATTTTCTAAGGAAGCGGAGAGTGTGCTATTTATGCTCCGCAACAAGAACACATATCCACTTCAAGAAAACAAAGGAAGACAAAAGAAAAATCTAATGCGCATAGAGTTACATCAATGATTGACTGATTGAGCAGAGAAACAAATGAAAAGATCCAAAACAGATGAATGGAGCTTAAACTCTGACGGCATTGAAGTGAAACTAGTATGAACTAGGAAGTACAGTCGTACTCAAGAAGATAAAGAGTACATATCCGAAAGTATAAGTTCAATAATGCGCAGCTTAGCAATTGTGAAAGCAAAAGGAAGACGAAGGAAGGGAACAAGAGTAAAGGAAGAACTACTCCTGTACGGCGGATAAAACTAAGTCCAACATTGGAGTCGAGTGATAGATGATGACCCAAATACCTCCCAGTGCAGTATTTACTGGAATAATTGAATCCCGCGCTAAGACACCTGAAATACCCTCTCTTAGATAGGGGGCAAACGCACTGCAAAAACTGGACACCTAAGCCCTAGCTTGAGAAGAAAAAGCGTGTAGGACCCTACCAGCAAAGGCAAATCCAAGGTCCTGGCGTGAGGTTCAAAAGTTCCTGTAAATGCGGTATCATAGCTTGTTAGGAAAAAAGATAGGCCATCGAGGGGATTGGTAGGACGAAAATTGATCCACTAAATCGCCGTAAACTAGGATAAGCGTTAGTTTTCAATCATGAAGCATAGTCAAATGATTGAGGTATTTTCCTTCTATGATATATCTAATGTATTTCTGATGGTTAGTAAACCATTGCTCATGGTATTGAGGATTTTTGGATCGAGCATATAATGAAGGACTGGTGAGATACTTACACGGGTTTCTTGACAGAATAATAACTCAATGTGAGCGCGCTGGAGTGATCTCGTAGAGGATAACCGATCTGATGATTTACAGTTATCGGTAGTGCCATCTCTACGACTACTGACTTCAAATACTGGGAAACAGATGTACAGTACACAGACTCAAGGGACAAAAATTATCCCTTCATCTCTGGAGGATGCTAAAGTAGAGGCCTCTCATTGGAGTAGGAGCCAATGGAAAATATCATACAAGAACAGGGGGGTGGGGGATCCTGGTTTTTCCCCTACCAAAGAGAGTCAATGGAGAGAGATAACACAACAAAAGATATATCTGCTAGGAGGCCCCGATTAATAGTGACCCGCCTTCGTTATGCACCAGTACAAATTTCTGGGTTTTCGATCACTTGGACGAGCGGAATATGTGGGCAGATTCCTCAGAAGAGGACCCCATCAAACCCTCCGGTGATCGCTCTCGAGGGCGGGGTTTGGGGGAAGGCAATCAGAAGCTTCAGGGCAAGGAGGCGGATAGTGCGCGTAGCGGTCGTCTAGGGTAGCGAAATACTACGAGAGCCTTCTTTAGCTCCGAGTCTCCGACTATGGGCCCTAAAGGGTGGGATAGTGCTTTTCAGTGGTAGGGGTGGGGCCACAGGATGCTCTGAGGGACGGTCGGGGGAGAGGTGTGATAGCTGGGGCGGGAGGGGGGGGCTGCGGGCCTTGTCGGAGGTCGCGCAGAAGAGGCCGGAGATG
>Ga0307510_10002757_pt1 | contig 20123 bp, 7 predicted proteins | sample 12_EM_MG_FD_207224 | JGI IMG/M metagenome (GOLD analysis project Ga0307510, IMG submission 207224) | Populus trichocarpa ectomycorrhiza microbial communities from riparian zone in the Pacific Northwest, United States - 12_EM | ecosystem: Host-associated > Plants > Roots > Unclassified | place... | reverse complement strand
TTAATTTATATATATATATATATATATATATATATATATATTTTAAATAAATATCTTATAAATATTTAGAATATTTATAGAGATGTATACACAAGGACGGATGAGTGAAGGAGGCTATGATGTGCTATAGCCTAGGTAAAAGAAAAATAGATTATAAAAAATTCAATAACCCATCCACCTTGATTTTAAGTAATTGGTCAGACGAACACATAAACTTTCCAATAACCCAAAACTCAATAAAAAACTATCTTTCTCTTTTATTAAAAACCACATAAATTCTAAACACAAATAACTTATTAGTAGTGAGACAATCAGATTCAGTACATGTCTTTGTAAATTAGAGTTTTAGCTAATGCAAAACATGAGACTAATAGAGGGGTTAATCAAATTAGTAATTTACATCGAAGTGAAACTACTCAGTGAAGCTCTCATTTTGATTATATTTGCAACTTAATAGATATGTATGGTGCAATTTATGCTTCAAAGTATGGTTCAAGAAAGATTCTAACTCTATACGTGGAGAAGTTTGTGGTTGTTTGTTGTGATGAAATCTTTTAAATTTATATTCATCTTATATGTGATGCATAAAATAATAAAATTATTAATTTACTTTGTTGAGCTTTGCAGCAAAAATCTCTTGACATCTTAAATACAATGAATCTTATATCAACTACTAAAGCATTGCTTTGAACTTTGAGAGATGTCAAATTTGATCTTTTCATTGCACATGTGCAATTGGTTTGCACACGATATGATGAGATTGACATACCACATATGAATACTTCGTATAAAAAGGCTATAGGTTGTTCATATCAGCAACAAGGATCAGTGATAGTTTACTAACATTATCATTATGATATATTTAACTCAATAATCGATTTTCAAAAGAATTAAATTTTAGATTCAGTGATGAGATAGTAAAATTCCTGCACTTAATTCTGTTTTAGAACCTAAAGACAACTTTTAATCATTTAAAGTTGATGTTATTTACAAGTTTACTAAGAAATTTTATCCAAAAGATGTATGATTTGAGATCTCAGCTAGAGTATTATTATATTGATGTGATTCATCATAAAATTTTCATAATATGTCTATCATTTTTTTTTAATTTTATGTACTTTAAATTTTATTTTTTAATTTATATTTTATGTTATTTATTTGGATTGAAACTTTATTGTTATATATATATATAATTGATCTTGAAAAAAAAATTATATGTATTTACTTTAGCCCAGGTAGAAAAAATTCCTGGCACCCATGTGTATACATTATACAGATTTAGATTTATAATGGATATACAAGAAGAAGGGGGGAAGGAAATTTCAAATTTCACACAGAAAGTGTATATATATCACACAGTACAGACAGGTAATTAAGGGTAACAAACCAAACACACGAGCATTAATTATGAGTATTAGCAAAGAACAGTGATGAACATATTGGAGTGTAAACTAGATAGTATTCATGAGCAATAGTTTCGTGCATATATAAATATTGGTCTACTTTTTTTGCTCAGCCATATATGCTTGAATTACTTGGATATGAAACCCCCAACGACTGCAGCGATTATAGCTGTAGGATCTCCCAGGATAGCTGAGACAATAAGGCGAATGGCACCACCAGCCATCTGACAGCACTTCCTAACCTTTCCACCTCTAGCTCCTCCATGATGGTTTGCCAGTGTCACCTTGAGGCTTGGGATCCTAGTCTGTATCTCTCTGACCTTGTTCTGATCCACTTTGAGATACATGGCTTCCCAGCTCTCCACCAGCAACTCCTTGACACATGACAGATGAAGATTATACGTTTTGCAGCGAGACCTGTAAGACCACCCTGGTCCTTTGCCCCCACATCGATGACATGCCCCGGAGAGCTTGTGACACAGGTAAAGATTGTGCTCACCATCGTCTAGAACTTGAGGGAGGTTTGCACAACAAGGGTGGAGATCAAATCCACATCGCTTGCAGTGGTAGACAAAGCCTAGAACTTCATTTCTACATGCATCGCATACCCTCTTCTCCTCACCTGGAGGGTGATGGTGAAATTCGAAAACGCATTCTTTGTAAAAGGAATTGTTGATGATAGGAGGCGCCACAGCACATACCTTGTGCAGGTCAAATTGATCATTGCAATATTTCTGGCGGCAACTGTATTTTAGACCAATGCCAGCTTCCTTGCAACCATCACAAGTGAATGGGATTTCTGTGTATTCGAGTTTTAGCTTGTGTTGTGGGTGGATGGGATGGCTGATTTCTCTGTCACTAATCTTCATGGGATTTCTTTAACTAATATCATCCCCCTTCTTGACCTTTTCTGTTAAGAAGGAAGTGGTGATTGTCTATATATATACACACGTTAGAAGGCTATATACAGGCTGCTTCTTTAAACTTTTAAAAAAGATGAAAATAATGGAATAATATTTCTACAGTCTAATTGAAATCTAGATAGATCACAGGTTGATACTTTGCTTAAGTTCCACAAGTAGAGAATAACTTGGGTGTAGTAGTTTACACAACAAATTATATAAGCTCATGTCGAGGAGCTGGCCGGAATCTAATGCCAAAGAGCGCCAAGGAGGGGAGGGGGACCGGAGGTCATATACTATGGTCAATTAATGCCTCGTAGAAAGAAATGAATTTTAACATTCTCTTGTGGCAGTGAAGTTATTGACTTGATTCAGTTTAAAACTCAAGGATTGATCATTATATCTATGGAATATTAGACCGATATTAATAAATATATGCATACATGATGGAATCCTATAGCTAGAAAGATTATTTTAGGGTGTTGCTAATATATAATTAATTAATTAATCAGCAGAACATTTATTAAAATTAAAAAAAGAAAACCAAATCTACTAAGAAAATTATTGTTCACCAAAACTTAAAACACTGATGGAATTGCCCCTTGAACATTTTTTCTTCACACTGATGGAATTGCCCCTTGAACATTTTTTCTTCTTCTCTCTCAGAACATTTGTTTTTTTATGTCAAGAAAAAAATCTGGCCGGCCCGCCGCGGAGAGTACGCCAGAAATCTAGTGTGTGTAGATTTTCCGTGCAGTGCAAAAAAAAAAGGGGGGGGGGGGGGGGGGCGAAAAGAAGGTTGTCTGAAAGATTCAGGTGACACCCAAGTACGTACACCTGCAGATTATATTCTAAAGAAAATCTATGCTGTCCTCATTGATAAGATAAAGCGATGCAGGCAGGCTGATAAATACAGGAAAAGTGTGAGTTCTAGTAGCTTCTCCTATTTCGAGGGTCCCTTGGCCTTTACCTTCGCCTTCACACTTTGCTAATTCAAATATTGCATTTCATGTGAAGAAAAAGATTAGCAGTAGAGGTACGTAGGCCACAGTGCCATGGCGCCAGTATTTTCCTCCCCAGTTCTCAATTTCATTGAGACTCTGCAGGCATCGTTCACAATCTGACTCATCAGCATGCACAAATTAAGGTACGTAAGCAGGATTTCACCTTCAGCTTTTCATTTTTATTTCTTCTTTAGTTCTTTTGACCCTTGAATGTTGCTGCTTTCTGCGAGGGCGAGATAGCAAAAGCAAATAATTAAATTAAACAATCGTGACTAGGAAGACAGATCAAGCATCGTGACTACTGATCATCGATCCAGGCCTGCTAGCTATGTGTATTGCTTTCCCTTACACATTGTGGAGCATCAGCATGCATGCATGCATGTAAATTGTAATGCATTCATGTAAATTGTAACTTGTAAGTGCTGATTTTGGTGGCAAGTCGCTAGCTCGATCGCTGCCTGTTTAAATGGGATCGGAGTACTGCACTGTGCTGTGCTCTCTGTAACAAAGCAGACACGGCAAAGGAAATTGTGAAAAATTAACAAAACATGTTGTTTTTTGTTTATATATGGGCTAATGATATTTCGACTCTTTTTTATTTATTTAAATGTAACAAAGTGTTTTTTATTTTTATTTATTAACAAAACATTTAATTTTTTGCTTTCTAATTAAGCAAGCGTTTTTGTTAGATTCTATTACATATATATATATATATATATATATATATATATATATATATATGCTGACATATGGTCATTAAATTGACATGTAGCATAATGTTAACTTGTCAACCACAAATCCATGAACATTCTATTTTATTTTTTAATTAATTATATCTGTATATTTTCTTATTTGGGTGTGTGTACTTTTTTTTTTATTTGAGTGTTTGTACTTTTAAAAAAATATTTATCAATTGAGTTTTTTTTTTAATTTTAAAAGCTAACAAATCTCCACTTCGCATTATTATATCTCTGATATATGATTGAGTTAAATAAATTATAAATTAATAATAACAACAATTTGAAAGGTTAAAAATAACGATGAATAAAAGATAAATTACTCAATTCCATACACTTTTTTCACAAACCAAGTAAATCTCTATCAAACCATCTAGTAGGTGGCCTAGTAGTAAAAACTTGGAACTAAGTGATTTGATTTCCCTGTGATTTCAGGTTTGAGCTATGTGGTTGCTAATATGATGGTCACTAGAAATTTACATAGTCGTTAACTTCAGGGCTCGTGGGATTAATCGAGGTGTACGCAAACTGGTCTGGACACTCACGTTAATATAAAAAAAAAAGTAAATCTCTACCACATATTGTAAAAGGAAAAAAATTAATTATTTTCACAAAATTAACAATCTTAATTAAACACAAATTCATTATGCAACAGATTTGATTTTCTTTTATATGATTTACACATATTGTAATTTATTAATAAATTATTTGATCTCATTTATCAATATGTGCATCCATACTAAACATCATCAAAATCCTGAATCTTCTTTAGTTATTTTATTCTTTTTAATTTTCTTACCTAGTTAATTAATTATGTCTTTTATTGCTTTTTTAATTTAAATAAATTATTAAAATATTTTATTATTTTAATTGTAGTTATTTTGGTCAAATATAGTAGATCTGGAAATTAATACATTAATAAATTCTTAAAAGTACAAACACTCAAATAAAGAAATAAAAATATAAATACATATTGGATGGGAGCAAATTACACTTGATTAGAAGAAAAAAAATTCACACGTTCAAATAATAATTGATATGCTGAAATAAAAAATTCCAAACGTTTGCACAAACACACACAAAAAAAAAAAGATTAAATGTTTTAATTAATTAAATTAGGATAAGTGGAAGAGCCATTTCTCGGATTCCAGCACAAACCCAGGCCTAAGGTTAGAGTTAATTTACCAGGCTTCCATTCGAGGTATCTCTGAGCTAGCCTAGCTATAATATTTTGCAAGCCCAAGCTTGACATGGGCAAAAGTAAGAACCAAGCAAGCATCCATGGTGTGGACAGACAGCGAGAAACGTTGCCAAGCCCATCCTCCTATTAGCAACGACTGCGGGTCTGCGCTGCAAGAAAGAAGAAGAGAAGTGATATTAAGCAAGAAAGTGAGCTCCTCCTGCGTTTGCCTTTGAATTTGCATTCCGACACTAAGCAAGAAAGTGAAGTGAAGAAGGAAAAAACGAAAAAAGACGCTTCGATTTCAGTTTCTGTTTCCAATTCTCAAACCCACTTCTGGCCAGGTTAGCTAGCTCGCTCTGCCTATGCCCACCCTATAAATTCTTTGTTTTTATAACTAATTATTTGTTCGTTTATTAAAGAATGGAAAGGAATAGTCTTGTTGTTAATTTTGTAGTACCAATTCTTTTGTCTGAAACTGGCCTGTAAGAAATGCCATGTTAGGTTTTCATTTCACTCTTTTTTTTTTTGTTATTATTATTATTATTCTTTGCTGCCTACAACCACAACAACAGCCACATCCACCGTAATTTATCGATTTTTTCTTCTACTTGGTTAGAAGATGAGTGGTGGCAGACCCAGGTCCCTCGGGGGTGGGGGCCAGCATCATGTCTTGGATTATTTAAAAAGAATGCAATCTGAGAATCCTGCTTTCTTTTATGCAACTCAACCCGACACTGATCACTCACCTGGAGGAGCAACCATATTCTGGGCTGATGCCACTGCCAGGATGAATTACAATTACTTTGGAGATACTCTTGTTTTCGATACTTCATACAGGACACACCGTTACAGGGTCCCGTTTGCCTCTTTCACGGGAATCAATCACCATGGCCAGCCTGTCTTGTTCGGCTGTGCTCTCATTCTCAATGACTCTGAGTCGTCTTTCATTTGGCTTTTCCAAACTTGGCTTAGCGCAATGTCTGGTAAACAGCCTCTCTCTATCACAACTGATCCAGATCACTTCATTCAGACCGCTGTATCACAAATTCTTCCTGAGACTCGCCATCGGTATTCTAAGCAGGGCATACTAAGAGAAACCCAAGAAAAACTGGCTCATATCTATCGCTCTCATCCCATGTTTGAAACTGAATTTAAGAAGTGCATTAATGAGACTGAGACAATTGATGAGTTTGAATCTTCTTGGCAATCCCTTCTGCAAAGATACTACGTCATGGACAATGAATGGCTTCAGTCGATGTACAATGCTCGACAGCAATGGGTCACGGTTTATTTGAGAGACACTTTTTTTGGAGAGTTGTCAGTAACTGATGGAAGTGGAGGTTTAAACTCGTTCTTTGATGGATATGTGAGTGCATCAACCACCATACAAATGCTGATCAAACAATACGAAAAGGCTTTAGCAAGTTGGCATGAAAAGGAACTAAAAGCAGACTATGACACTACTAACACTACACCAGTTCTAAAGACACCTTCTCCTATGGAAAAACAAGCTGCTGGCCTCTACACTAGAAGAATATTCATGAAATTCCAAGATGAATTAGTTGAGACCCTTGCTAATCCTGCAACGAAAATTGACGATTCAGGAACCATCACCACCTATCGCGTGGCTAAGTTTGGGGAAGAGCACAAAGCACACACTGTTTGTTTCAATTCTTTTGAGATGAAAGCTACTTGCAGCTGCCAGATGTTTGAATATTCTGGGATCATTTGTCGACACATATTAGCAGTTTTTAGAGCAAAAAATGTCCTCACACTTCCATCTCAATATGTATTGAAACGATGGACAACTAATGCCAAAAGCAGAGCTGTATTAGATGAAGGCGCTTCTGAATTGCCGAACGATTCTCGCGAGTCTTTAACCGTTCGCTATAACAACTTGCGCCAGGAAGCCATCAAATATGTTGAAGAAGGGGCAAAATCTATTCACATTTATAATGTGGCAATGGATGCTCTACAAGAAGCTGCTAAGAAAGTTTCTGATGTGAAGAATCAAGGCTCTGGAGGCACACAAGGTGGAACTCTGACAAATGGAAGTAGTCAAGAGCTTCATGTTGCTAAAGATAATTCATCGGCAACATTGCAGTCTGTGGTTAGTTTCTTCCTGCTTGTAACTTGATATGGTTAAGCTTTCTTTCAGCCTATACCACCAGTTAATTACATCCCTTAGTAACATTTGTGCTACATTTAATTTTAGCTAAACCCTAAAATATTTCACCTGTTGACTTTAGGAAGATACAAAGTACAAAATAAATAGTTTAGAAGTCAAAGTACTGCCTTTATTGAAGGGTGACTAATGTTATATTGTCTTTCCTTCTTTAATAACTGTAAAGTTAGAAGCTTCTGCTTAGTTAAAAGACAGTTTATGCATATTGTTTCTGAATCCACTGACAATTTGTTGCAATCAGTGCATGCCTGGAAATGAGGAAAATTGAAAAATAATGCATCCTTGATCTTTCTTTTCTTTTTCCTTATTTGCCTTACCACGATATGGTAATTTTGTTATTTTGTCGGTAAATGATCTGCTTGGTAACTGCAGTATTTCATACTCTACTTATTATCATTATGTATGTGTCAGACTCATTGAAAGGAATGTTGCTTTTAAGGCAGCATCAGCCGTGTATCGAACAACATTATGGTTGTGATCGATGCTCAAGATTGATCTGTTATTTTACTTTTTCTGTAATTGTGTATGCATTAAGCAGTATTTCCATTTAGTATTTGTTCTAATTTATTATTCTCCTTGCCCAGGATGAGAAGCAAAAGAAAATCCGTGAATTGACTGCTGAGTTGGAGGGTACCAACCAACGCTGTGAAGTGTACCGAGCAAACTTGCTAGCTGTTTTAAAAGATATGGAAGAACAGAAGTTAAAGCTTTCGGTGAAGGTGCAGAACGCAAGGCTGAGTTTGAAAGAATGAACATAGCGTGCAAGGTTAAATTTTATGGGTCTGTTTTTTTCTACCTCTGTATCAAACTACCAAATTCCGGGTCTTTAAATGTATACCGCGACGGCGGACCATCAGGGCATTGTGTTATAGGTGGTGGTAGTCAGTAGTAGGGTTTTCTCCGCCGTTACATTTTGTAGTTTAGAATGTACGAGCTCTTTAGGTTGTGCTATGATCTCGTTGACGAGGTGTATTATTTGAGTTCACTGTCAAAGACTTTCCTGCATGATCCTCAAAACACATGCAGCAAACCTAAGAACTTTTATGGATACAGAGCATTACTAATCCAACGGAAATATAATACAGAACTTTTGGTCATGCATCTGCCTAAAATTGAAGAAATCATTGCTTCCTCGTATAGATCTAAAGATAATAAGTGCACTGTACAAGAGAACATAAATTCAAAGTTATTCACAATCTCTAAATTCTCTATAGCACTAAAAAGGTAAAAAAAAAAACACAACCTCATCCACATCACAGTTTAAATACTAGGACTTTCATATGATTGGGAAGGGAAAGGAAAAGGAAAAGGAAAAGGGGAAGAAAATACAAAAGAAACCACATGGTAAAACTCTACTGCACCTTCAGATACTACCCTTCATACTAATCTTTATGCTCTGTACTTTAATTGACAATTGTTGCTTATGATCCTCAATGTCTTTTAAAACTGAAAGCAGGTTAGCTCGGTAGACTTCGCACTTTCGATTTGCATACTCCAGTTCATCTCTAAGTTCTTGGATTTTCTTGTCCATATCCTCCTGCAAAGTGGTAAATGAAAAGGAAAGTTAAAAACAGGCCTTAGAGCATCATAATACAGATACCTCTGTTGCACCGCCATATCAGAAATGAGGGCACTAACCGCCATGCAAAGGATATCGTGAGAGAACCTTCAATATATTGAAAAACAGTTTGCGTTGGTCTTGTGCTGGTCAAGAAGCCTTCTCAGTGAAAAGCCAGATATACAAGGTTGTTTTTCACTCTTATCTTAAGTATTTACAAGCTCAATGTACAGTATTTCTTTTTTCAATTTTCCTCCATACTTCACGACTTCAAGTCAAACTTTTTGGTAGAGTTACAAATTCTTTAACTGCGTTTTTTTCCCTTGTATTTTCCCAAACATCTACGAACAATTCCATAAAATGAAGTGATTTTATTTAGGATATCATGCGATTTAGATTTCCCTGATGCATGGATTTTATTTCATTCAGCACATCTATTCAGAATAATAACTCAATACAGGCCTTCAGGAGTACAGGAGAACTAGAAATTCCTAAAATTAGGATGCAATCAATTAATGGTTGTACTGAAATTCTCATATTGAATTAAATGACCATGATCATATGTATGTTTTATTATTATTAACATAAAAAGCTAAAAAAGAATACCAAGGGCTCTTCAACAAACACCCCTGCCAAAAACCTCAAATAGGTGAAGAATACTAGTCATGTTAACAGAGGTTTCCAAGTTTTGAGCTTGTGTGTACATGGATGGACAAAGGTCTGAGATAGACAATTTTCTAGTGATCACCATGATGAGGGTATCCTTCAATCACTAAATAGATGCTGCTCATGGGAATTTTAAAATCAAAATTTTGGATTCATTGAGAAGGTGTGAAAGTTCAACATTTAGCAGAAAACCAACTTATTAAGAGAGCTAAAAGAACAGAAAATGAACGTAGAAAAATGGTGTATACAAGTAGGTCTATGGAGAAATGAAGCAGTAGACAGTAATAAATGAAATCAATTGACACCATGTGATTGCAAGAAAATAGATGAAGCACGAAGCATGGTAAATGAAAAATGATTCTAACCTCAGACAAAGGTTGGCCAGAGATCCCCAGATGATTCCCGCTGGTATAATTAGCCCTAATTCCACTGCTTGCGGAGTCCCCTTTATTACGGCCATTGACATCACCAGCTCTCCCCTCATTCTTTGTTGCTTGTGCAACTCTAGTTGTGGCCTCTTGCAGAACACACATTGCCACATTGTAAGTGTCTAGGGACTTGGATCCTTCCTCTACAAATTTGAAGGCCTCATGGCGTAGGGTATTATACCGAACAGTATGAGATTCAAGATAGCCGGTATATACATCAGTAGGGCGTTCTTCCAATATGACATTGCTCTTGGCATTTCTTGTCCATCGTTTCAAAATGTAACGAGATGGGAGAGTAAGGACATTGGTCACTCTAAAGACTGTCAACACATGTCGGCACAGAAGACCAGAGAACTCAAACATCTGGCAGCTACAAGTCGCCTTCATCTCCAAAACATTGAATTTAACATGGTAAGCTTTATGATCTTCCCCATACTTAGCAACTTGGTATGTAATGCTCTCCCCATCATCTTCTGATTTAGATGCCATGAAAGTTAACGTCCCAACTAGCTCCTCTTGAAATCTCACGAACAATTTTCTAGTGTAAAGCCCGGATGCTTGTTTCTCCATTGGAGATGGGGTCTTCAAAACTGGGTTTGTGTTCATTGTATCATAATCTGCTTTAACTTCTTTCTCATTCCGACTCTCTATAGCTCTCTCATACAGCTTAAAGAAATGGTTCAGATTGGTTGAAGCATTCACGTAACCGTCAAAGTATGAGTTCATGCTATCACTTCGCTGGGTTATAGACATCTCAGCAAAAAAAGCATCCCGCAGATACACAGGGACCCACTGCCTGCGATCAGAATATATTGTTTGAAGCCACTCATGATCCCGAAGTTCATATCTATCAACAAGTGACAACCAACAGGATTCAAATTCTTCGATCAACTCGGTCAAGTTAACACATTTATGAAACTCTGACTCAAAAGTTGGATGTTTGAGTAACACATGGGACAACTTCTCCTGGCATTTCTTGAATATATGCCATTTGCAAAACCGATGGCGGGTCTCAGGGAAGACCTGCATGATGGCCAATCTTATCACTGCATCATGATCAGTGGTGATCGACAGGGGATGACGGCCAGACATTGCTGTAAGCCACGTCTGAAACAGCCAAACAAATGATGCTTCAGTCTCATTCAATATGAAAGCACAACCGAACAAAACAGGTTGTCCATGATGGTTCACTCCAGTGAAGGGCGCAAAGGGCAAGCGGTACCTGTTGGACCTGTAGGTGGTGTCAAAAGTAACAGTGTCACCAAAATAACTGTAGTTTGCCCTGGCTCTTGGATCAGCCCACAGCACGTTGCCCGTAAACTGACCGTCATCCCCCTGGAGTGCATAAAAGAAATCGGGGTTCTCACTTTGCATTTGCCTCAAATAATCCAAAAGGAGCTGGATGTCTCCTTCCATGCTTCTCTGACGATTGTTCCTCATGTAATTCCGGCAATCGACCTCTGTAAATCCAACTTTGCTAATCCCACCATACTCCTTAATTAAGGCAGACATAATCCTACGAGGGCCCATTCCAGCAGCCTGCAACGTATCGATCAAGGTCTTAGCAGGGCCAGATATTTGCCTGTGTGAACGGAGGCAATGCACCTGATCGGGAGGGACCAACTCATGATTATGTCCCCTAACAAAACTGGAGACAACCCATTTGCCAGAATCCTGCATTTTGACAGACAAGGAAGCTTTGCAACCAACTCTAGTGATAACACGGGGGCGCTTGATCTCTCTATCCTTGGTACGCTTCTCATTCAAATTCCTAAAGCCCTCTTTGGCACACACAAATTGTCTCTGAATAATAGCTCCATCACGCCTGGAACGGCGGGAAGAGCTGACACGGGTGCTAAAGCCAACACGCCTAGCGTAGGAATTGTAGAAGGCCTTGGCAGCCTCTTCGGACTCGAATTCCATGCCCTCATAAGGTTCAAGATCCGAAAGGTCACCCTCAGGAAGGTAAATTCGAGTAGCAGAAGTGGAAGCAGAATTGTGAGAAGTGGTAAGATGATGGGGAGGAGTGGAAGGCAAATCGTCGTCAATATCGATGTCAACAGCATCATCATCATCATCATCATCAGCTCCACTTCCTAAACCTATATCGAATTCAAGTACCTCGTTTTCCATCTCAAATTCAACTTATGTGATGAAATTAAACTAACATACACATAAACCTAAAATAGTGTCTGTCTGCTCCACTTAAAATGAAAAGATGTGGTAAGATTAGTACATGTAAGGAAATGAGGAATAAGTGGTATAAAGGATACAACTCAACTGACCCACACTTAGAAACTGCTACAGCTACTGATAATGAGCTCCCACTTTCTTTCTTGGCGTCTTTTCTGTTCTGCTTTCGATAGGAGATTTAAGCAGTGAGGGGGGGCGGGGGGCGGGGGGCGTCCTAGGGTTTCAAGAAGAAGAAGCCCTTGGGGCTAGAACAACGGGAAAAAAGGTGGGAAGCTGTTGTATTAGCAAATTGATATGTGTTAGGCAGGAAATTCTTATGGATGTGCGTTTGGGTCAGCGGGATGATAAACTAAAATAGGAACCAAAAAGAAAAAAAGAGCGAGGCCAAGGCAATAATTCTGGTGTTCATCGAGGAATTAGGAAGGAGGGAGGGAGATCAGATGAAAATAACACGCTAGGGGGGGGGGGAGAGAGAGAGTGCTCTCCATTTCTACAGCTTGAAGGATCTTTGAGTTGATCAGATTCAGGTGATGATGGGCCTTTTAATTAATTACAAAGAGCGGATCGAATAGGCCTTAGGCCCAATAAAACTGGGTAGTGGTACTATCATCCATGAGGGAAGGGGAGGAGAGGGACTGCCTGAGCTGAGCCAACCCAGCCGATGAATTAAAACCAGTTCACGCGTGCCGTGATATGATCATGAATTCAACACATCATTGCGTCGCTGCCCTGCCCCGCGCCGCGCTGCCCCCTATACTCTCTACCTTTAGCTTTACTTGAACAAACAAACTCACTAAGTGCTACGAGTCAGTTGAGCAATCACTCTTCTCTTCTACCCACCACAGCTAGCTCTCTCTCTCTCTCTCTCTCTCTCTAAATCTGGAAAGTGGAAGCAAAAGAAGAACGAAGGAGAGCTAGAAGAAGAAGAAGTCTAGGACTGACCGAGTGGAGGTGAGTGAATTGATGAATAATGCCACCTCCCATCCCATATGGATAGTCGTCGTGTTGTTTCCTTATTTTCTTCCTCTCTCTTTATTTATTCCCCCCTTTTTGTTACTGTCTGTCCTAACCTCTTTTAAGTTTTAATGCTCCTTCCTGCTCAAGAATAAATCTTAAAAGGAAAGAAAAAAAAAAGAGTGTTCTTCCTGGTTAGGGTTGGAGTGTTTGCGAGTTTAATAATAATAATAATAATTCAATGTAGCATTAAATAATAATAAATAAATATAAATACACTACGTGTCGTGTGGACCTCTGTTTCTGCCTTGGTCATTTTAAATAACCCATATCAAGCTAGGGTTTCACAGCCCTTTCTCTCTCAAGCATCTCTCCCTCTTCCTCTGTTTCTCTCTTTTATTTATTTTGTTAATCATAACGAAAAGTCTGCAACTTTTGGTCTAGGGGGTTTTCACATTCACCATCCAAACAATAATAATAAATGGCAAGTGATGGTAATAATAACACTGAAGAAAAAATGGTGGATACCAAAGAAGAAGAGGAAGAAGCCGCCAATGAGAAGGAGCCCGCTCCCGACAATCTCAAACCGGAAGGTGAAGCGGAAGCGGAACAGGAAGGGGGAGCCGAAACCAAAGCCTCCAGCGAAGACCCCAAAGGTAACGATGTTGATGCTACTGCTGCTCCGATTCTCACTCCTCCTTCACTCGCCCTTAATGATTCAGCTCTAGAGGACAAGGATAATATCCAATCTTCAGTTGACCTAACCGATACGAATCCTGCCACTCCTCATCCCCATGATCATGATACTTGTAATGCCGCCGCCGCTCAAGATTTCATCAAGTCTGAGGGAAAGGGGGACGAAACAGTTGATAACAACAACAAGGATCCTCATGATGAGCCCAACACTGATGTAGCCACCACCGCTACCAATGTTGCTGGTGCCAAACAGCTTTCTTCTCCGCCTCTCAAAAATGATGACGAGGGCACTCACGCACCTCCTCCTCCCTCGAGTCACTCGGACCCCAAAGCTGAAGATGAAGAAGATGATGATGAGAAAGGTGCTGTAGTTCCTACAGAAATTGACAAGAAGGAAGCTCCTACAGAAATTTCTGCTCTCAACACTCCACCACCACAAACCAAGTCTTTCCTTTTGGATTCTTCTGCTGATGGTTACGAGTCCGGAACTGAGGAAGAGCAAGCTGCTTTTATGAAGGATGTTGAATCTTTTCATAAACAGAACCACTTGGAATTCAAACCCCCCAAATTTTATAAAGAAGAGCTCAATTTGCTCAAGTAAGTCCCTTTCTTTCTCTTCTTCTTTCTTTCGCTTGCTTTTCCTTATAGCACGTCATAATTGTTTTCTTTTTTTTTTTGTCTTTTATACTCATTCCATGTAGGTTATGGAGATTGGTGATCAAGTTGGGAGGCTATGAACAGGTTTTTCTTAATTTCTCGTCCCCTGCAACGCAGGCCGCCTTTCATTTACCTAACTATCGGTTCTATTTGCAATTTCCTTTACTTCTGGATGCCTTGTTGACGTAATTAATCATGTGTTACAAGTGATTTCAAATGGTCGTCATAAATCAGTTCTCATGTTGTCTTACATTGATCCAGCCTAACCTGTGAACTTCTTGCATGATGTGCCGGATTTTAGCATTCGTCTCCTTACTTTTCTTTTGCGTTGTTTCCAAGTACTTGGTGACATGATTTCAGACACTGTGAACTCCAATGTGTGCTTGACAATATTTCAGACACTGCTTGATCTTAAATAGTTTTGAATTCTTATTATGGGTCCATTTTGCTCAATCTCTTGATTGTGTTCCATGTGGCATTAAGAAAGGAACAAAAAAAGGTTTAGAAAATTATGTATCTGAATATTGCTGCTAGAGAATGTATCATAGATTTACCTTTCGGTCATGATCATGTGTAGGTGACATCATGCAAATTATGGCGGCAAGTGGGAGAATCTTTCAAACCACCAAAGTAATTTATTCTTTTCTACAGATGCTTTTTTCTTTAGTTGATATCTAATATCTGTGTCAATTGTTAGTTCTATGGTAAGGTTGTAGGAAATGATTCATATTACTCTAGCAAATTTGTGTGAAGTATAAATTACTTTGCATGTTTACTTATTTAATACTTGCAAGAGATCCCAAAGCTTTTTGTTTTATGTAGCGCTTCTATTGGTAGTGATTTTCTTGAGTTTGTAAATATATATATATATATAGGGAAAGAAACAGAGTTGTCCCTATGATTGGACACCACAAGTTAGGTTAATTAACATGAAACTTGACTCTTGTGCTCTTGTTTGACAATCATGATCACTTTTCTATTGCACATCTGGAGAACTTACATTTCTTATTGGATACTAATTTTGAGTTTTTCATCATGCTTTGAATTTCACAGAACCTGCACTACTGTCTCTTGGACATTTCGAATCTTTTATGAGAAGGTTATGCTTTAATTGCACACTTTTTCTTTTTTTGAAAATGTTGTATCTCGCATTTCCAGTTTGTCCTTTACCTGGTTCTTGGAGTTCACGAGTATCGTTTTTTTTCAGGCACTCCTTGAATATGAAAAGAATAAATTAAAGAATGGTGAGCTACCTTTTTCAGATGGCCCCTTGACTGAATCTATGAGGGCTGAAAATCAGGTAACTTTTAATAGCTAACTGTGATTGATGTTTGCATGTCTCACCTCTGTCTTCAAGATTCTTAATGCAATTGGGTAAGTGGTCCTCAAGACATTTTATAGGCAGAGAGTACCATTTGAAGGTTTAAGAATGAAAGTGTTGCATTAGAATTAGGTGTTCATACTGTACATTGGTTTGCGGATAGTGGAGTGAAAGCTGTAACAGTTACATTTTTTTATTTGGGAATAATTATAATCAGGTATGGTTAATAAAATCATGGATTTTAAGCTTTCCCAGATATTCTGTAAACTTGGACTGTCTTCTAGTGATTCAATGAGGGATGCAATGGAGATTTGATTCTGGAGATAAAATTGCTATGCATAGAAAGTAGACAATTTACAGGATTGCGATTATGATGTGTTGGAAAACAGGAAGGTAGTCTTTTCTAAGAAATTTAGATAAGTTTTGGTGTGGGGTTTTACTGTACTGGCTATAGTTGTATTCACTATGGATCAGTTGCTTTAAGTCAGGATTTGGATGTTATATCAATGGGTGCTATGTGTTAGAAAACTGAGTTGATTCTTGTGTACTCATGAACTGATTTCAAAGGACTTAAGGCCTTTGATGATATGGAGATGTGCAGTGGCTTAAAATTCTAGTTGACAGGCAAAAGTTAATTCTGAAACTTCATTGAAGTTATTTATTGTGTTGCGCTCTTTATTTTTATTTTTACCCACTTCTTTTTAAATTTGATGGAGTATATGCTTTTCAAATTATTTCTGTTGTGGATTTCAATTGGCTTGTTTTATTCTGTCTTTATGATTGAGCTGAAACTTTCATGCTTTTAGTTCTATTTGGCAACGTTTGTTTGTTTGAATACAATCTTGCATCCGCCTGGAGTGCTATTTTATTTAATTTTCAATTTAATTACAGGCTGGTGGAAGTCAAGCTCTTGCATCAGGTAGGGCAAGAAGGGATGCTGCAGCTCGTGCGATGCAGGGTTGGCATTCCCAGCGTCTTCTTGGCAATGGTGAGGTTTGTCATCCAATCATTAAGGTTTGTCACCTTCCAATCTCTGCAAATGTGAAATTTTGGCTTTCTGTTGATTGTTTTACCTTTTTCCCTTCCCATCATGTGGATTGGTTTCATCATAGGAGGAATTTGCATTTTTTTGTGTAACTTCATCTTTTAGTTTTTTTTTTTTTTTAATTTAGGATAAGAACTTGAGTTCTACACCAAAGGGTGACAAGCAGCTTAAAACAAACGGTATGACTAATTAACTGATTCAGCATCTTCAGCACTTTAATTGCAAACATGGCCTTTCTTTCTAAACTTGACCTATTGACTTAGGTTTACTGAAGCGTAAACGGCTATCACCTGTTGAGGGTGCTGTCCACTTTGGTCACAAGAAGGCAATAAAATCACAGTTAAGATCAGTGGTTCTTTCATCACATTATACGCCTCGATATTTGATTTGATGATTGTACCCATACATTTGAAGTGATGAATTGGGTTTTGTTTTGGCAGGGGGGATGCAATGGTCATTGATGTTGGACCCCCAGCTGACTGGGTAAAAATCAATGTGCAAAAAACTGTAAGTTTTCTCATCTTTCTTATGGTACTTAGATAAATTTCTCCCCAAGCTTCTCCTAGTTAAGAACTAATATGATTTAATTTTTCACTGCATGCAGAATGACTGCTTTGAGATATATGCTTTAGTTCCTGGGCTTCTGCGTGAGGAGGTAAGCTCTCTTTCTCTCTCACATACACTCACACTCACAAGTCCATCAATTTCTCAATTTCGATAACTATGACACAAAGACTAATTGAGCTTTTTAAGTGAAGTTCAAGTTTTTAGAGGTAAAGTTTGATTATGGAGGCTGCAGTGCAGCAAAATGAATGTCAGATGCAAATGATGACTGGTTCCAAATGCTTTGGCTTTTGCTTAGAAGTACACCAGCAAAGCAAGGGAACTTAATTTTTAAGTTCTGGTGCTCTCTTTCTTGCCATTTGGGGTTGCATCCAGTTAGGCTACTCTCTAATTTGAGCATGGCAATTGAGCCTGACAATGTCTCTTCATTTGAGCATGAAAATTACAGAACCTTCAATTAGGAAGCAATATTAGAAGTGTACCTAGAATGACATATTAGCCTGATCCAACTTGGAGGTCCAGCCCAAGGGGTGGTTAGCCTGTTCTGTAACTTTATGGCACTTGCCCGGTTGTCTGTGATATTGCCTTCAATTGAGTTTGCTTTTGTTTCTTCTCCTTATATATATATATATATATATATATATATGGATGATTGACTATCTAACTGAATCTATACATTCTATAAATCTTCATGTGCTAAGTCTATTCTGTCCTTTGCTGCCAGGTGCATGTTCAGTCTGATCCAGCAGGGCGTTTGATCATATCTGGCCAACCAGAGCATCTGGATAATCCTTGGGGCGTGACACCTTTTAAAAAGGTTTGTTAAGCATGAACAGGGCTTTGTTGTTTGCATGGTTTGCTTGACTTTTTCTGCATGTTCAGAGCACTCAGAGGATGTTGTAGACTGAGTTTTTTGGCTGTGTATTATTTATGCAAATATTTTCCAACATCAGAATTTCAATCTTTTACAGTTGAAGAATAAAATAGTAACTTTCTGTTTTGTTGCATCCATGTCCTGGATTCTTCAATATGAAACTGCTATTCCTAGACTGATTCTAAAGCCTTGATGACCTAACATTAAGTTATGGATGGGTGTTTCGCAGCGTCAGGTTTTAAAATCAGCAAGTACCACATCCAAGTAAATAGTAATAAGACTAACAGAAGGTTTTACTTTCAGGTTGTGAGTTTACCTACCAGAATTGATCCGCATCAGACATCTGCTGTGGTCACCCTGCATGGCCAGTTGTTCGTGCGAGTACCATTTGAGATGTCAGATCTTTAGGATTCGCATTTTGGCAGTCACTTGAGTTGAGCACACAGGGAGGAGATTTCACGGTCATCTTGCTCCGAAGAGTTGAAATATGTAGGATCAAGTCAAAACTCTGATTTTGTAGTGTAATTTGCTAGTCACACTCACAGTTGATTATCTAATTGGATATATTTATTTACACACTTGTTTTGTTTTGTTTAATTCTGTAATTAAGTAGCATAAATCATCAGAATTGAATCATTAAGGAACTATTTACATATTTCAGTTTTTTCTTTCCCTTCATATAATGCCTTTTTGGTTTACTAAAAGGGAAAGAAGGGGGAATGTGGTGGATCATAGAATCCATGTATGATGGGTGTTGATTCTTTTATTTCTGTCGGCGGTCACTTGTAAGGCCAAGGAATTAATTTATGCGCCTTTTTACTGCTTGATTATTTTTCTGAATTGAATGTTTGATCATATGCTATATGATTAAGTGCATGCTTATATAACAATCTGGGCAGGGGGAGGCAAAAAAACGACGTGCTGGCTATGTTCTAGGTGCCTGTGATGCATTTGCGTGAATGCATTTGAATGGGGACAGGATTACTGGGGGGATAAAAAAAAACAGGCCACTGAATTATCACGAAAATTTATGGGAGTGACATCAATATTTGACCTTCAGCTTACAGATTTTTCAGCATGTAACCATTCCTTCAAGGCTACCTTTTGCTGACCGTAAGTCTATTAGAAAGTTACAGAAAGAAAATACTGAAGTGCAAAATCTTGTTCCATCTCAAGCCTTGTTCTCTTGAACTGTCTTGGATCCTGAAAATCTTACAAGTCAGTAATCTAAGATTCATTCATGCATCTGTTCACTCAGCCGGCAGCAGTCAAGGGAACTGAAACCCTCCCGCAGCTCCATCAGCTGTTCCGGTTGTCTTTGGTGGGCTAATGGCAATCCATAGCAAAGAGATAGTAATGGCGATGAGACCGGACCAAACAAACACGATGGTTGGGGTCTTTCTCCTCCTTCCCATCAAGCCCTTGGCAAAAGGATATAAATGAGCCAGCACCCAGAAGCTAAAGAAAGCTCCGCCAACAAACTTACTCCACTGCGGAACTGTGCTATAAATCGTCCTTATGAAAGCAAAGGCCATGGCAATCATGTTTGTCATGGCAATCACAATGGGTGGAATCATCAAGGATGTCCACTTTACGAGATACAGGTCTGCATATATATCGTCAACGTCATCTCCTGCAGACTTGGAAGTCAATGTGAAAGATATCTCAATTCCTGCAATCACCTTGAGAAGGCCTTGCATGACAGCAGCAAAGTGGGCACTGGTTCCAGAGATAAGCCAGAACTGTTCGTTCC
>Ga0307510_10002756_pt1 | contig 20126 bp, 27 predicted proteins | sample 12_EM_MG_FD_207224 | JGI IMG/M metagenome (GOLD analysis project Ga0307510, IMG submission 207224) | Populus trichocarpa ectomycorrhiza microbial communities from riparian zone in the Pacific Northwest, United States - 12_EM | ecosystem: Host-associated > Plants > Roots > Unclassified | place... | reverse complement strand
TGCTGATTACTTCGCAAACGGAACCTCCCGATACCCCTTGAAAATAAAAAGAAAGACAGAGACGATAAGCGAGAAGACTTACGGGCCATTCCTCTTCGGTTGGTGTTCCAAGGGCGCGGAAGATGGTTTTAAGCTGGTCCATGTCGCTTTCGCCTGGCAGGTACGGCGTGCGAAGCATCAACTCTGCAAAGATGCAGCCGACGGACCATATGTCCACAGCCGTGCTGTAATACCGGCACCCAAACAGCAATTCCGGTGGCCGATACCATCTGGGTGGACGAACGAAACGGTCATTAGGCACCCAACATCATAACAAAGACAGGATGCGAATAAAAAGAGTCCCTCTGTCACGGAGAGGGAAATGGGGAAAAGTTCGGGAAGAGCGGGGCGAACGGGGCGACATGGCTGAGGGGAGTGGAACGAAACGTCCATACCGAGTGATCACTTGGCATGTCATTTTGTACCCTGGGTCCGCCGCGTCACGGGCCAAGCCAAAGTCGGCGATCTTGAGCTGACCGTCGGAGGCGATGAGTAAGTTGTTCGGTTTCAGATCCTGTCCTTGGCCAAAAAAAAACCGTTGCGGAACGATTGGTTGGTCGAATCGGGGTCAAAAAAAAAGTGAATGGACGGGAGGGTAAACATGGTTAGTTTGGACGATAAGCGGAAAGGCAACATTGATCGCCACGAGGCGACCGGCTGATCTGGAGAGAAAGGACCGTACGCACTCGATGGAGGATGAAGTTCCGGTGACAGAATTCTAGACCACGGAACGTCATGGCCATCCAGCTTTTGATGTCCGCGGGGAGAAAGACGAGCGAACGGTCCTTGATGATCATCTCGAGGTCGGTGTCGAGGAACTCGAGGACGAGGTTCAGATTCGTCTTCGAAGAGAAGACATCCAGGAGCTTTGAGGGAGGCAGACAAAGCAAGAAGCCGACACAGAAAGAAGACAAGACAACCGAGTGAGTACGTGTGAATGACGGGGGCGCATATACGTGCGAAAATGCACGCACCTCGATGATGTTTGGGTGGTGCAGTTCACGCAGGTACTTGACCTCGCGCACGGCAGACATGTCAAGGCCATCCTTAAACTGGCCCACTTTGATCTTCTTGATGGCGATCTTACGACCCGTCGCGAGCTCTCTGCCTGAGGTATGCTCGCGCGTCAACAACTAGCAGGGGAGGGCGACCATCGGGAGGGAGGACGAAGGGAGAGAGAGACGGACCCCGATATACGACGGCATACGTTCCCTCTCCGACTTTTTGGTCTTTCACCCTTTTGGTTCAATGCGTCATCACGTCAATTGTGAGATTTTTTTTCGTTTTGAGGAGGAGGACGACACCGCTGAGGGGTCGGAGAAGGTATGGAGTGAAGGACTCACGACGCACCATCTCTTCTGTCGCTCTGCGTTGGCCCTCTCCACTGCATCCATAGCAGTAATTGAATGAACCGGTCCGCAGGGAGTTACCCTAACAAAACCCGATAGACGGCGCCCCGTCTTGTTACTTGTTTACGACAAGCGAAGGACAAGGTGGTGTATACGTAAGGGCGCAGTCACTTTTGTAAGTCCAGTACAGTAATTAGGCGCTGCTTCATGCATTTATGTTCAGATGAAAGAAACCGAAGTTCGTCCACAAAAATGCGGAATTTTACCGGGGGTTGTAGCGTGAGGATAAGGCATCACATAATGTGTCATAAAAGAGACGGGCCAATATGCCAACCCATACATTAATTGATATCGTATAGCACAACCGAGCGTTACTATGCTCGGTCATCGTTAAAGTTCATGACCATAAACATTCGTGAGCCAAGTCTGTGCGCGCATTGACGCAGACCTCCAAGCGGCGGAAAGGTGTCTCGACGTCCGGGTTTTGTAGGGACGAGGCTCGCTCATGAAGCATACCCCACTGAACCCACCAGTCGTCCGCAGCATCGAAGGCGTTATACGCCCAAATTTCGCAGAGCTGCCCCCAAAGTCCCAGATACGCGTCGTCGCCCCATTTCCTCTGCCCAGCATGTAAAAGCTTCTGCATTTCGGAGTCCCGCGCTTGCTGTTCAGGTCCTGGAGGGAACATGGTTCGCGTGACGGTCATCAGTTCTACTTGGTGTAGAAACTCGGTTCGTTCTCGACGTATGGTTTCGTAGGCCCGTACCAATAGAGGAATGTGGTCTAACCCGCGGACATAAGAAAGGAGTGTGCAGAGGACTGCCGCGCCCTCTACCGAAAGGCTGCAGTTCTGTGTGCTAAAAGGCTATAAAGGGTGGCATTCAGAGAAAGGCGAGGAATGACAATAAGGGGACTAACGATGAGAGGACGTGACGCTTCTCCTATCAGAACGATACGACTCGACTCATCTGACCAATTTTCAATCTCAGGCCAATCGAGGTATCGTTGCCAGCAAAACGAGTCAATTTTCTCAAACATCCTATTCAGTCTGCGGTGTTTTTGTGAGTAATCGACCATACTGAATTTGGGAAGTCGTACTTGTGATCAGAAGTTGTTTCGGCCAACTTCAAAAGTTTGGCTGGCACGTTGGGGGTCCAGTTGTCTGGCACATCAGGTTCGCCATGATCCCAGTATAGGTGCACCGCATATTCCGTGTCTAGTGACTACAATGACGGTCAGTCTTGTTCAAATGGCTTGTCCTTTCCAAAACCCACAATCGGATAGCCTAGAACGTGGTTAGAGACAGATGACGTCTGGTTAGTAGAGATGACTTACCCATAAAACACCGACGTGGGCCGAACCAGTACACCCACGAGTATGCCACGCTGTCAGTTTTGAGGATGTCGTCCTCTAAAATCTTGCTCATAGGGACGTTCCCCGAGAACAAAATGGTTCCCGTTGTTTTTGGCTTAACTTGTTTCTCCCCAACAGACAACCGCACGGTGCTGTGCTGGCCGTCTGCACCAATTATCATGTCGGCTTCGAGGACCGTGCCATCGGACAAATGAACTGTTGGCCTTTCGCAAAAAGAGGAAGCAGATGATGTGCGGCTAGAATCTGAGGCTTCGGAGGAGCAAGGTGACGAGACACAAGACACTTTTGCATTGAGGATCACCTCAGCACCTGCTCTCACCGCGCCAGTGTATAAGATTTCGTGAAGGTCGCTGTACTGTGATCATTTGTGAGTGAAGTACACCGCTTCCAATTGGACGGTTAGACATACGCGCATCATATAAAACTTCGCGCCGCTTTCCTGTATCACGGGTTCTGCCCATTCTAGGTATCCGATGAGTTCGCCAGTCTCATCTGCAGGGACGGTAAGCGACGGGCCAGGGGGTCGAGACTGCCGGTAGGTGAGTGTGAGTGTTGATCAAATAACTTACAATCCCATAGGTGAGTTCCTTCACGCATGAGAGAACCTCTCCTTCTTAGTTCGTCTCCGAGACCCCATTGCACAAGTATTTTGGTTACATTTGGTGGAAGGCGGACCCCCCCGGGGGGTTTACCGAAGCTGGGGCTCTTCTCAAGAACACGAACAGAGTGACCAGACATGGCGAGGCCGATAGCCATAGACAATCCAGCGATCGCTAGGGAGGGGTAAGCGGGGGAGCTAAGGACGAGATAAAGATACGGACATCCACCAACGACAATGACATCTAACTTGAAAGGAGCTGGCCGCGGATGCGACATATTTAGGAGTGTGTTGGACAGGAAGCTGCGAGACGACTAAAGTGATGAATTTAGAAGGAAACGTGGAGGGGTAAAGTACAATCAAGGGGGGGTGATGGCTTTATTACGCGTTTATGATTTAAAGGACTTCGTAAGAGTGGCATCCGCTAGCGCTCATGCACCGTTCGGGGTTACTGTATCTAATTCATCGGCTAGAGGCTTTTTCAAGCCACCTAGCATGTTGGGGGTTACGACAGGCGGCATATTGCGCATCCCTCGAAGTCGAAGCGCACGGTTACCTGTCAAAAGTTGTACAGGATTTACATACTTACGAAATTGGCGCAAAGGGGCGAATGATGGATAAGAATGATTACGCCGGTGCGATCTGCGTGCGAGATGCTCGCCGTAAAGTGAAAAGTAATGTTCTCTGTGGAGGGGTGAGTAGACTAGACTGAGAATACGAGAAGCGAGAAGGTTAAGAGCCGGAGATCGGAGTGGGTAAGGGATAAAAATAGGAACCAAGCCAGAGAGAGACTAATGAGCATGGGAGCATCGGAGTAAGGACAGCACGCAGCACGGTAAAATTATTAGGAGCACTCTAGCTGAGAGGTAACCGGCTAACCGCCTCGACTGAGATGAGAAGAAAAGGCTCTCGAGTCTCGCCCCTCTCCCGTGACAATCGTGTTACGTTATGTCACATATCACGTGTTGCTGCACTTACCCTCGGCTTATAGCACAACCCGTCGCCTTGCCGCTTGCCGCGAACACGCCGCACCAATGACCGTTAAGCTCAGACTGAGGCACTCTCCATCCCCTGCTCCCCTCTCTTTCGATTCTCTCCCTTCTACTCCTCCCCCTTCACCCCCTCCTGCCTCGTTATCTGCTCTGCCTCCACCCACATCATGGCTCTCCGCACGCGACATGAAAATATTCGGCGCAGATCCACTTAAGAGCACCTCAGAGATCGGGCTTGTGCAATGCAAGGACTGTGCAAAACCCATCTTGCGCAGCGCAATTGCAGAACATGCAGGTGCCGTCGTGTCATTCTAGTCTCCTAGCGCTCCTTTACCGACTCGTGCCCCTTTAGATAATTGCAAGAAATATGATTTAGAGAAGGGTGGTGCCAAAGGAAAAACCGATGACGGTGGGTGCTCACGATCCTAGTCCCCTGTCAGGCGATTGATCCGTGCGACTGCTCAAGCAAAGGGCAAGAAGCGCAAAGGTGAAGACTTTGATCCCAACGACCCCAACGCACCGAAATCTAAAAAAGCAAAGGCCGCTACAAAGGTCACAAAGGGTCGTTTTAAAGGTCCCTTCAATCCCGATAGGCACTGTGGCGTTATCAACGACAAGGGCCTACCCTGCTCCCGCTCACTCACGTGCAAGTCTCATTCCATGGGCGCCAAACGGTCCGTTCAAGGCCGTTCCAAGGATTATGACGAACTTTTACTCGAGTGGAACCGCGCGCACAATCCAAACTGGGTCGAGCCCGTCAAGCGCGAGAGCAAGAAGGAGCGCAAGGAGAAAAAGGAACGCGAAAAGCGCGAACGCAAGCAACGCGAGCTCGAGGAACTTGCAAAGAGGAAGGGAATCGATCTCAGCAAGCCCGGTGCAGAGGCACAGCTCGAACAACTCAAGTCATCTACGAAGAAGAAAAAGAAAGTGGAGAATGCTGCCGTGGCCGCTGGAGGTGCAGGCGTGCATCCTTCGGGCAGTAACGCGAGAGCCGATGATGAACACGGAGTGGAAAATCTCGCAGATTTGGACTCAGAGGAGGAGCTGGATTCGATGATAAAAAGCGTCCGCTCAGCCAATGAGGCATGCCTTCTCGGAGTTCCACTAGCTATACCCTGTGATGCCGGCTCTTGGTTCATCGTACGGAGAGAACGCCTGCGTACATGCCGAGATCTGTTTGCCGGAGCCTTAATGAAGGGTGGTGTGTCCAGCGTTGGCGCCGCAGGTGCCGCAGCACGCCTGGGCACTGGAACAGGTTGAAATGTTTTCCCCACTCGTTTACACTTGCCGGAATCTATCTACCCATCCTTCGCCTTTCGCGAGTCCCTCATGAATGCCCCTCGTCGGCATATCGATGACACCTTTCTCACGTCTCATTTCACGTTCACGACCACTTCGCTTGAAAGTTGCGCCACAATCAGCGCAGCCAATCGCCAATCAAGTGAAGCCAATTTGGTATGGCCTTATGCGATTCTACAAGGTTCCAGCCGACGCCTAATACAGTACAATACGCCACACGTTTTTATCGACTGGTGATGGGAGATGGGAGGCCCGGGAGACGGACTGTCGAGTAGAGTGTTTTTGTTTGGACACCGGATCTTGTATTATAGTATTATTCGCGCGCTCTATCGCGTCCAAAGAAACCCAGAAAACAGAGAATCCAAATCTAGTGACCTTTTGCGAAACTGGATAGTACTCGTCACAGGCCAGACAGTCCGTCACCTTTCTGTCTCGCCTGGACTCGAATCGTTCCACCATCCCCAAACTCCTGACATCCAAGGTCATCCCTTCCGGCTTCTACCAGCCAACCATCTACGGACTCTACGGGCCGCACTGATCTGGGTCCCGGGGTGACATCCTCGACCGTCGTCTTGAGCCATTCGAGCGCCGGCCGCCTAGCCCAGCGATTCGCAGACCCGCCGGGCTGGAACCATCCCATGTGTCCGCCGCCGCGAGTGACGACGATGGTGACCCAGCCGTTGCGATCGTAGTCGCTGGGAACCCAGACCGCGATCGGGTCGTCGTCCGCGTGAAGCGCGAGGAAGGGTACGCGGACCATGTCGAGCTTGTCGTGGCTCGACGAGTGCGCATAGTACGCCCACGCGTCCGGAAAGGGGAACGGCGGGGAGGAGCCGCCACAGTGGATCGAGATGATCTGATCAAACATGCGCATTAGCGGCCGCTCGTCGGGGTCCGCGAAGAGCGGTGGGAGGGCCTTTGCGAAGGCCGAGTCGGGGAATTGTCGGATCGAGTCGGCGTGCTGGGCGACCACTTTTTTCAGGTTCATGCCGAGGCTCTTGGCGTAGGCGGCGCGGTTGAACCAGGTGGACTCCATGCTGCATTCGCGCGTAGGGTGTGAGTGTGTTCAGTCAGTAGGGTGTCAGATACACCGGCTATCAGGACGTACGCCTGTGCTGCTTTCACGAGATCCCAGGGCTGGGAAGAGAATGCGTTAACAGCAGAAACGTTACAGAGTTTAAGAGCGCAATTACACAAGCGAGTGCACATGCAGAAACGAACCGGCACGATTCTCCCTCTTCGGCAACGTAGCGCGTCAAAAGGTTGGCACCGAGAGAGAATCCAATGCCGAGTAGAGGCGCATTGGGATACCTATGTGTGATGTAATATATTGCCTGCCGGAGATCGTCTGTGTGGCTTAGTCCGTAGAACTGAGGGCTGGTCAATGGTACCCCTGCGCCTGTGGACGGACAACAGCCTCAGTCAAAAGTTGCAGAAGAAAGAAAAATGTTGCCAACATCCTCGAAAGTTTACCACCGCAGCACGATATCCAAGGCCTCCCTCCTCAACTGGTGCCGTAACAGGGGCAATGATGTTACGTACGTAGGCTTCGGTCGAGCCTAGTATAGATTAGATCAGGCACGAACAGCGCGTGCGTATTGCCGGCTCACCTCCAGTTAGACCGTGCAAGGCTACCACCACGGGGGTTGTGTCCTGAAAGACACGACCAGCAGCGGCTGGTGGAGTGAAGTCAACCCCACTGGGAAGGAAACATTCAGCTTCGCCAGTAAATGTTCCCAAAGGATAATCACACACAGAGTCCCGCCATCTTTGAGCTTGAGCAGTTTCCTGCCAGTGTCAATGGTTAATAATTCTCGTTCAAAACGGGAATACCAGTCGTGGCGAACCTGTCATATACGACGACGTCTTCTTCAATAAACTTACCGGAAGCCGCGTACCCGGTCTGCAAATGACCACTTCATCTCGGTGAGTACGGGTCGATGTAACGGCGATGATGAGTCTATGAACTCACTTGAAAAGACCCCAGGCCGCGTTGAAGGGCTTCAACACGCTCGGACAGCGCGTCTCGATCAGCGCCCGCAGCGAGATTTTCTCCGAATCGCTAAGTGGGCCACGTGTTTGGGTGATGAGTTGGGCGGGATTTTGCGGCCACGCAACCTTGGAGTGTGACCTGGAGCCCAGGGATATGAAGCACGAGCCCATTATTGTTACTCAAGATCTGACTTGGAGAGGTAGACCGTCGACGCGTCTGGCCTCGGTAACAAACGACGCTGACTAGGCAAGGAACCCCGGAATGGATGGAGGCCAAAAGTTAAGCTTGTGCTTGTGTTGGATTTGCCAAGGAGGGTGGCGGATGAAGGGGATGCTTGGGCGTTTGAGAGTTAATATACCATCGGTGCCCGGCCAACTCGGAGATCGGAGGTCTAAAAGAGGTCTAAAAGACAGACAGACAGACAGACAAACGACACTGGATAATGTCACGTGACTGTTGCCACCGCTCCGCTCAACTTTTTTTTTCGAGGAACGACTGGGGCTGTGCGATGCGAGCAGCGCCGTCAAAACTCACCAGTATAGCTATACGCTCTTTGTCCCTTTGATTAGATGGGCTGCAGTCAGTGTGAGTTGTTGTACCGCGCCCGCGGAATTCGGGGCGACACCTTTTGCTGCGTCGGGTGCCAGTGGTCCGCGCGCAGAAGCAGAGAGCGGAGTGGGAAGTACGGATAAGCTATCGCAATTGGTCCTGAGGACCCCAATGCGGTCGCAGAAAGACCGGCCGATGCAAGAGCTGCGCCTTCGCGTAGGTCATATATAGTTTGAGAAACCAACCCGAGCTGTCAGAAGGAGAGAGGAATCAAGACAGCATTGTTCACGTCTTGACAAGCGCGTAGATATCGTCATTGAGTACGAGGATAAAGCCAGCTTAGTATAGGATTTAATTAGTATTAATCCCGGGCTAACCCCGATTAATGGAGTGACGTTGAGTGTTGTTGAGTTGGGGTTGGGGTGAAAAACGCCTCAAATCGACTCGCGATAAAGAACTTAATGACGTCACGGTTTCCTCGAGAGTTTAAGATGGTTGATATTCTTTTCTGAATAAACGCGCACAACCTGTTGTAAAAGAAAAGCACCCATCGCCCCGTTCTCCTTCTCCCTCGTCCGCCCTGCCATCGCCACCCCTCGGAATGGCTACAGCAAAGATCAAATCGGCCGCCTCCAGGGTGGCCAATTCGTTCCCTCACCCTACCATAATCATCCAGAGAAATAAACATGCTTCCCCTCCTTCATCCGCTGGCTCATCGCCCACGATCGCTAAGACACCAAAGACGCCCGCCGATGAGGGAATAGACTTTTTCGAATCAGCGATAAGACACGGTGAAGCTCCCGTTCGTGTGTACGAGTTCCCACTAGAGGCAGACGGTGGCCCAAGCAAGAGTCGAGAGGTTCGTCTTCGCTCCAACCCATGTAAAGCTACTGCCACGTTGACAAACGTTTTACCTAGTACATTCGTCTTCCTCCCGCAGATGTTCCGTATATTCTCCGCGTTTCGATAGAGGCGGGCACTCCGGCGTCTAGGAATGGAGTGTTTAGAACTAATTTCCCCCTCGATGGAGGCGTGTTTGACCGCAACGTTTTTGTGGAGCGCAAGTGAGTGGATATGACAAGTCTCTTCTCACATCGTCGACTAACAAACGCGTGCGTAGGCTTCCCACGAATGTTTCCAGACCCATCCAAATCGACCTCCCTATATCACACGCTGGCGCGTTTGCTTATTGGGTCGAGTACGACAACGACGAAACTCCTGGCCAACGCATCACCGGTAGACAAGGTTACTTCAACATCGATCCACTTCTTCGAATCAAGGCGCGCACTCCCATCCTCGACAACGACTCGAATCATTTACTTCCCGCGGACGGTGGCGCAGCTATTGGGGATGAACTCATCAACCTTCCCCTGTCCGCAGTCTCTCTTCTTAGCACAGTCTCGAAATGGATGGGTCCTGTGTCCAAATGGCCTGACTTTTTTGCAGAGGCTAGGGACCGGGGATACAACATGTTACACTGGACGCCCCTCCAAGAACGAGGCGAAAGTGACTCTCCCTACTCGATCAAGGATCAGCAGCGCTATGAGCCGAGCATGTTCGATGACCCCCAAGTCGTCGAGGAAGATGGCGGAATCGCAAAGATGGACGAGATTCTCTCTCTGGCCCGTGACCAATATGGTCTCCTCCACCTGACGGATGTGGTACTGAATCATACGGCGAACAATAGTCCTTGGCTCGAGGAGCACCCAGAAGCTGGTAGGTCCTCTGTTCATGCTATGTCCTCCGTCATAGCCCTGAACATATTCGGCTTAAGGTTATAGCCCGCTCAACTTCCCACACCTTGTTCCCGCTCTCGAGCTTGATGATGCTATCCTTGAGTTCTCTTCAAGACTCAAGGACTTGGGTTTGCCTACTGAGGTCAAATCAATGGATGATATCGAACTTATAACGGATGCCTTTTACGAGTACATCCAGCGATTCAACTTCTGGCAGTATTACGTCCTCGATATCAAGAAAGAGAAGGAAGTGCTTCAGGGCGCCCTTTCTGCTGGAAGCATCCAGGCGTGGGAGGGACCTGACGTCCAGGGCAAGAGTGTTCCCGAACTTGCAACAATTTTACGCGCGTATCGCGATGGGGAATTTCTACAAGGACTGTCGAAGTATGCGAGGCGGTATGGCGTGCATGTAGATGGTGCCGCCGCCGCTGGTTTCGTCCTAGCTGCGCGTGGAAGGGATGCGGATCTCGTCGATACTTGGGGCCAGATTGTGGACGCCTTAAACCTGCCACTTTACAAGGAATGGGAAGATGATGTCAACAGTGCCCTGGAGAATATCAAAAATCGCCTGAAATATACTCGTCTAGAAGATCATGGCCCAAAACTAGGTGAAATCACGAAGAAGTCAGTATTCTCGTCAGTCTACCTCAACGAGAACTAAGGCGGTTACAGATATCCAATTATGGAGTCCTACTTTGCTCGCATTCCGGGCGCCGAGAAGGAACCTCTCAAGTTCTCCCTCGCCGTGAATGGATGGCTATGGAACGCGGATCCCCTTGCCAACTTCGCCCTGCTTCCGTCCAGAGCTTACTTCCGGCGCACGGTCATCGCTTGGTGCGATTGCGTGAAACTTAACTACGGTAACTCACCTGAGGATTCACCGTTTCTTTGGGAGCACATGACCAAATATGTGACGACCCTGGCCCGCTCGTTCACAGGCTTTCGGCTTGATAACTGCCACTCGACCCCGCTACACGTCGGCACAACTCTCCTTGACCGCGCGCGTACGGTAAACCCTGACCTCTACGTCGTTGCCGAACTGTTTACAGGGAGCGAGGATATGGACACGGTATTCGTGAGCAGGCTTGGGATAAACAGCCTCGTCCGTGAAGCTGGAAATGCATGGGATCCAAAGGAGTTCTCTCGCATCACTTGGCGCTATGGCCTCGGGAAACCATTCGGCTCGATGGATCATGCTTGCCTCACCTCATCCTCGTATATTGCCTCTCCATCTATGTCAGGACGTGGTCCCACCCGACCATGCGTCATATCCCCAATCTTTGGTTCACTGCCGCACGCGCTTTTATACGACCAGACACACGATAACGAGTCAACAGCTAGCAAGCGGTCACCACAGGATACGCTATCGATAGCTGGCATCGTCGCATTCTCCTGGTGCGCTACGGGCAGTGTAAAGGGTTTCGACGAAGTGTATCCGCGACTGCTGGAGCTTGTCACGGAGAAACGATTATATGAGTTTGTTGGGCTGGGTGATACAGAGGGTAAACACTTCGGGCGGAGCGGAATTGCCGTCGCAAAGAGGTTATTAAATAGCCTACACCGCGAGATGGTTCTCGGGGGATTCGAGGAGGGTCACATCCACCAAGAGAATGACGTAAGCCTAATTTGGTTTCCCCATCACACGCATCGTTCTGACTTCTCGTTTACGCAGTATCTTGTTATGCACCGTGTTCAGACAAGTACAGGGCGGGGTTACCTGCTAGTAGCGCACACAGCCTACCCTTCTTCCCGGGGCTCGCAAGACCGTGGTTTCAGTACGTATTTCTCGATATGGCGCTCCAAATGCTTACGGCAGTCGGACAGTCGAACCTATTCGCTTGCGTGGATCTAGCGCCAAGTTCATCTTCGGAGCGAGCATTGAATTCACTGAAGGTGCTCCCATTCCAAATACCATTACTGGCATTCCGTCGAAACTGGTGCACCTTCAATCTGTAACTCCGTCCTGGGGAAGTGACGTCCAGGGTCCATACTCCGATATCACTGTGCCCGATTATTTTCCACCTGGCAGCATCATGATCTTCGAAACACAGCTCGAAGGTTTGGATCCCACTCTGGACAAGATTTGCGCATCAGGAGCAGAAGACGCATTTCAAGACCTAGACCTCGTCGACCTGAACGTCTTATTGTTTAGGGCTGAAGGGGAGGAAATGGATGCCACGAGTGGAGAGATCGGCGCCTACGACATCCCTGGTGTTGGAAAACTCAGGTATTGCGGTCTGGAGGGCTGGATGCATCTCCTCAAAAACGTCATTCAGCATAACGATCTCGGGCACGCTCTCTGCGGTAACCTGCGGGATGGGACCTGGGCGCAAGACTACATATCTAATCGGCTGTTTAAACAAGCAACTTCACTGCCCAAACTTCAGAAACCCGCGGAATGGTTCAAGGAACGGTTTGACCGTGTTAAAGCGACTGTACCGCCTTATCTCCGGCCGAAGTACTTCGCAATCGTGATCTCAGAAGCGTACAAAGCAGCTCGTCACGTGGCCATCGAACAATGCTCTGATTTTATAGCGTCTGGCCACTCGTTCACGCAGGACCTAGCGATGGTGTCTCTACAGATGCATGGGCTCGTGCAGTCGGCTTCGCTGGGACCGTTCAAAGGAGTTCCTTCATTAGCCGCAGGGCTACCTCACTTTGCCACCGGTTGGGCAAGATGTTGGGGTCGGGACGTATTCATCTCGTTGCGCGGACTTTTCCTAACAACCGGCCATTTCGAGGCTGCTAAGAGACACATATTGGCATTTGCGTCGACATTAAAGCATGGCCTTATTCCGAATCTGTTGGACTCTGTTCGTAACCCAAGGTCGGTGCCTCGTTAGGATATATGGCAGTACAGTTCACGTGATCGATCTCTTAGGTACAACTCACGCGACTCACCTTGGTGGATGCTTCAGAACATACAAGATTATGTGAACAAAGCGCCCGATGGCCTTGCTCTCCTCGAAGAGCCCGTGAAACGTCGCTTCCCTAAGGATGATACCTGGGTGCACTGGGATGATCCGCTTGCCTATGCTGAAACCAGCACTATCGCCGAAATCATTCAGGAGGTGCTACAGCGACACGCAAACGGCATCTCCTTTCGCGAACACAATGCGGGTCCCAATCTCGATATGCAGATGCGCGACGAGGGATTCAACATTGATATCCATGTTGATTGGAAGACAGGCCTGATTCTTGGCGGAAACGCGTGGAATTGCGGAACGTGGATGGACAAGATGGGGGAGTCCGAGAAGGCAGGGACGAAGGGCGTCCCGGGGACTCCGCGGGATGGTGCACCGATTGAGATCACTGGGCTCCTAAAGAGTACGCTGAGGTGGCTAGAGGAACTATCAAGCCGAGGCAGGTTTCCCTTCATAGGGGTTGAAGCGGAAGGTGGGTCGAAGGTTTTTTTAATTTTATAGGCATTGTTCTCATCGGATTGACGTTGCAGTGGACGGAAACCGACGCTTGGTCACGTATGGAGAATGGGATGACTTGATTCAAGACTCATTCGAAAAGTCATATTATGTGCCTCTTGGTAGGTCCTTACCTAGTCTTACACTTCCGCTCCGCTCATCTAGTGTCCAGACCCCTCTGAGGACAAAGAGTGTGAAATCAATCCAGCTCTTATCAACCGCCGCGGAATTTACAAGGATGTCTTTGGATCGGGAGCTGGTCGGGAATGGTCTGATTATCAGTTCAGGCCAAACTTCCCAATTGCGATGACAGTGGCGCCGGAGCTTTTCGATCCAGAACATGCTCTCGGTGCGTTAAAGCTTGCAGACGAGGTTCTCAGGGGCCCGTTAGGGATGAGGACCCTCGATCCGAGCGATCTACAGTATCGTCCCTTCTACGACAACTCCAATGATTCGGATGATGCCGCCATTGCGAAAGGCAGAAACTACCATCAGGTCGATATACAGCAATAATGTGGTCTGTCACCTGCACTGACTGTCGTTTTAGGGTCCCGAATGGGGATGGCCATTGGGTTACTTCCTACGTGCTTATTTGTATTTCGAGTCGAAGTACGGAGAGGGTCAAGAGGTCAGTGAGATTTCTGGCGTCATACTCGGTTCTGAAGGTTGTTCGTCAGGACCTATCTATCACCCTACACCACATTTACAGCGTCCTTCGCGCTCCTCGGGCGTATATCCGCAATGATCCTTGGGCCGGGCTCCCTGAGTTGACGAACAAGGATGGGGCGTTCTGTCACGACTCGTGCGCCACGCAGGCGTGGAGTGCAAGTACCATTTTGGACGTTCTGGAAGATATTAGCGAATTGTCGTGAAAGAAAGAAGAGTTTTTTTGGAGTAGAATCATTGTTTCGGTAGAGCAACGAGCAAAGAGATGCTGCCACTATGCTGCCATGATCATGATTGTGACGTTGTGTGGCCTTGTTTGTGAAGAGAGATTTGCTCGCCGTCGCGTCGAACGAGAGAAGGTCATGACTCTCCCCATCTCTTATGTCTTTCTTCGGTTTCGAACAAACCAATCGATTGCAACAGGAAAAGAAAAGGTTTCTAGAAGGAAAAGGAGAGCAGGAAGATCTTGCTGTCTACACCTGGGGTGAAGACAGCTACGACGAGCTAGGCGATGCTCTCCTCGAAGGTGGCGATGAACTAAATGACGAAACGTTTGGTGGTACCGGGGAAGTCGGCAAGTTTTTATCTTCAAATCACAGTATTTCCCTGACTCACGATGAGCAGGCAAGGACTTTGATTTTACACAACAAACTCTCCCGCTTGACGAGCATCCTGGACCTTTCCCGGCCCAGTCCGCCTCCGTCAAACAAACTACTCCACAGTCCGATCCATTTCGAGACACGGCACAGGCCAATGAGACTCAGGGCCCTTCTTCGTGTACGGTCGTCACAGAGTTAAATCCCTTTCCCCTCTCAAATTTCCTCCTCTCTGCCCCGCAGCTCGTCCAGGCCAATCACTTTGGGACGAAAAGTCGCCCTTCTCGGTCCTTCCTCGACCGAGTAGTACATCCCGCCCTGCTGATCACGCTCGCGATGGCTCCGTTCGTCTCTCCAGCCTTTCGAATGGCGGCTCAGTCTCGTCGTCAAGCGTCGTCCAGTCACATCCGCCCAGCGTTCCCGCCACTCAGCTAACCCCGCAAGGCGGAGCTCGAACGCTGCAGGATATCGAGGCAGAGATGAAGGCTGCTGCAGTTGCGCAGCGTATGCAGAATGCCGCCGTCACGCAACGACAGCAGCTGATGCAGGAGCAACAGCACGCCCAACAATCTCACTTCTATCAGCAGCAGCGCGCCGCCCCCCCAAGGATGCACCCCCAAGCACAATCGCCGAGATTCCATCAGCAACTACAACAACAGCAACTCCTACAGCAGCAACAGCTGCGAGAACAGCAGATACAGGACCAGCTACAGTTACAGATCCGTCAACAACAGATGCTGGAGCAAGAGCGCGAACGCCGATTACACGAGGCGCAGCTTCAAGAACAGATACGAGTGCTGCGAGAGCTACAGTTGAAGGAGGTACAGCTGCAAGAGCTCCAAATGCAAGGGCAACAGTTGCAAGAACAGCAGCTACGCATCGAACACATGGAAAGGCATCTCCTTACCCAGCGACCTGATGCTCGCCAGCATCAGATCATGCAGAATCAGTATCTCCATCAGCGCCAACCATCTGATCACACTCTCCCAGGCGTCATGTCCCAACAGCAGTTCGCCCAGCGTAGACAGCAGTCCCCTGCCTTCGTCGAGCCCCATCTGCAGCCTCAATATCAGCAGAAGGGCCAGTACGTGCCCCAAAGCAGCCAATTGCAGCCGCGCCTCTTGTCTGAGATGGCCCAGGTGGAGTTGCGTGATGTGCAAGTCACGTCGCAGGCGGAGCAAGACGCCCTTCAAGCCGAAGCGATGCGTAGGATCATGGAGACTGAACGCATGGAAGAGAAGAGGAGACGGAAAGCTGCCAAAATTGCGCATATGGTACGTTTTGCGTCGTATCAATATATATATATATTTCTTTATACTAATTTTCCTTAGTCCCGGTACAACGACCTCATGACGCAGTCCGATAAGGATTTCATTACGCGAATACAAGTCTCACAGCTCGTCACGCAAGATCCCTACGCGGATGACTTTTATGCGCAGGTTTACGGGGCTATCATGCGCTCGCGTCTAGGACTCCAGCCGTCGGACGAACGGGTCCTGAAGTTCGGGTCTTCTGGGGGCGTTGGACTAGGCTTGGGCCAGAAAAGTGCTGGGCGACGGCCAAGCGCTATGCAAAAAATGGAACAGCAGGTAGAGCGCATCGTCAACAATGCTCGTCAAAGGGAACACGACAAGCGTGAGCCATTCCTCAACGCGGTGCACTCTGAAGAACTATAAGGCTAACTACCAGCACCAGCGATGCAGAATAGCCTGCAGGGTGCTCTTGGAAAAACCTCCGGGCGGAGTTACAAGGCAGCACCGAGACAACTATTACAAGTCGACCCTTCGACCAGCTCTTCACATACACACATATCCAAGGAAGACGCCATACGGGAGCATGGAGAAGGCGCGGCCAAGGAAGCTGCAAAGATAGGTGCAGAGGCGCTTGGTATCCCTGCCCATGTAAGGTTGTACATTCTGTTCATAGCCATCGCTCATCGGTTCTCAGCCGGACGACACAGCCCGTAGGGATCCATTGACCACGAAAGAGGCACTCAAGATTCTCGAAGATCTGTACGACCTGGTGTTGGATATTGAACAACTGAGACGCGAGCAGTCGAGTTTCGACGCTGAGGATACAGAGGCAACAGACTTCAGGTGCGCGTCTAGAAGTCCCAATATAAAATCTCCCAGGGTGTCCCTAACTCACTTCGAGGAATGCTCGGTACTCTGAACTCGTCCAGCAACTATGGGACGGCCTAATGGTCATGGTACCTTTGGAAACAAGGCGAGTGCTTTTCCCTTGTTTTTCGCCGCTCACTGACGCGATTGCATCCAGCAATCCCCATCCATTCATCTCTCTGATCGCTCCTTCCAAGGGAAAAAAGCTGCTACCAAGGATCTCGAGACACCTCACCTCCCAGCAAATGCTCACAGTGCTAACTCTGTTAGTAGCGTGCTTCTCACAAATGGACATAATTTTGCACGCGCATATTCTCGATCTCCCTGAGGAAAATACTCGTCAGCAGGATCTGGAAAGACAAACACAAGCATTCTTGGGGAGCGTCATCCAGAGCATCCTACCCGTCGTTGCCAAGGCAGGTTTACGACTAGTCAGCGGACTATTGGGCCTATTGTTGGAGAGAAGCGATATTGTTTCCATCACCCAAACAAGGGTTTGTTGTTACACGATCTATGAGTTACCTCCGGCTGATCGCCTTCCCAATAGCCGGGCCTGGCTATTTTGACGTTGTTTCTTAGCCGCGTTGAAGTGATCAAACAGAGTATGTCAACTGCCGCGGATTTGTCGGAACTTCCCACACAAGAGGAAACGGAACAATGGTACGAGCGAGTGATTCGGCTTTAGCCTGTGTCTAATTGAATGTCTTCGCAGGGAATTGATGTTCGACCACCTGTTCCAACTCTTACACCCAAATCTGTTGTACCTCTTCCCCTCGACTCGTATGGCCACAGCGCTAGCCTCCCTCCCGCCAAATTCCGTTCCTCCCCCCCGTCACACCGAAGCCCTCGATCAGCCTGTATGGCAATTCCTCGCAGCACTTGCACTGCACGCGACAAATGAGCAACAACAGGCGCTAGTCACTGAACTCCGCGAGAAGGTCCTCGAGAATGTCGCAAGTGCGAACAAGGGCTGGGTCGCCGATGAGGACGAGCGCCGAGCTAAGCTCGGGAACGTTAATCTCTTCCTACACGCCCTTGGCCTGGACAGCTCGCAGATCAGCATCTAATTCGTTTGTCGGCGACTCTGCGCTAAACTGTAGAAGTAAGTTACATTGTCGATATCCGTATCCGCTTCATATTCTGGGAACTAGAACCGTTGAAAAACACAGCCTCGTGCTGTTGGGAGCTCACTCTTCCTGCGTAAGAAAGCACCACCATCGGTGCATTGATGACGGTTTCCTGGTGTGTTCCGATGGATTTCCTAAAAACTGCGTGGGTGTCCATCAAGATGGCCCACAGCACCCTGACACTGCCACTCCGTATGTTATCCACGACTACGCTGTGCTGACAACCCTTTTACAACCACAACGCGGCCGACAATGATGGGACAATGATGATGTCGAAGTCGCGGTATGGCAGCGTTGTTGTATTTTCCTTCGATGGTCATGCAGGACAGGTAAAACATTAAGAAACCGCCACGAAGGGCAGTAATTTTGAGATATTTCTCGCTTTCAGGATCTGTGACTTTTTTCATAATGCCTTTTCTGTAATATCTCACTCACCGGATATCTGTGCGCTTGAAGCATCGCAACACTAGAGCGCCCGGGGACCACAGGATCCCATGAAACGTCCTTGTCATTCACCGCTTCCTTTTTTGGTGTAGTTGCTCTGACTCGTATTTCCGAAAGAGCATCATGCATTTGCGTATCGCCGAACATCAGAACACGCTGTAGCCGGCCCAGACGTGGGGATTTTGAGCCACCCATCTCACCACGCCCCTCCCATTAGCAGGGTTATGCCGAGTTCCGCGGAACTCTGACTCGTCCATCCCGGTTCCAAGTTCCTGGCGTCTTTTTCCCAAAAGGGTGGCCCCGCCAACGAGCCCGTGACTGTGGCGCCGATACTCACTGTGTGCCACAAATAGCGGTGCCACAAGCATATACGATGCGAAGTCAAGCATAGCAGGATGATCGTAGTCGGCCAGCCGGAAAGCGCCCTGCTTTGTTGCGGTTGTACTAGTACACGTACTATCAGGATGAGGCCTAGTCGCGTGGCAAACGCACAACCGGCACCACTACAAGAGGTAAAAAACCCCCCCCTCCCCCCGGTCCTCTCACACTGACCCCCCAACACAGATCTCTCTCTTCCCCTCCCTCCAACCCCTCCCTTTGCGGACTCTTCAGAACGCCGTAGCTTAGTTGTATTATACCCCCTTCCCTTCGCCATGTCGTATGCAAGTATCCCGCCTCCATCCTCTCGACGCGTTCGTCTAATAGCTACCAGAACCCTGTGTACACATCTATCCCCTTCGTCCGCAGCGATGGGTTCCTTGCGCGGATGTTCGGCCGTCGGGACGCCGCGTTTTTCATTGAATCCCTCCTCAAGATGAACCCGAATGACGTTTATCTCGTCGGGAACGTCCCCGGATGGCACAACGCGTTGATGGTCCAGCGCCCGTCCGTCAGCGACATTTGCTGCGACGCCTTGGCCAATAACGTCCCCCTCTACCTGCTGGATTTCCTCCCCATGGCCATGTACCACGTTGTCCCGCAGAAGATCTGGACTCCACCGAACCAGTCCGACTGGCGTCGGTATGTCGAGCAGGCGCACCTGCGCATGCCCGTTTTCTTCGTCCAGGGTAACGGAACCATTGGCCTCCCGTTGCCTCGGGCTGTGGTAGGAGACACGGCGTCGCTGCGCGGCGCTGACAACCCTGCTCCTCTGGGAGGTGGCCATTCTACCCAAATCCGCATTGCCGTAAGTTCGTCCCCCCTTCCCCTTTCCCCGTTCCCCTTCTTCTCCTCCCACCACTCCCCTCCCCTTATTTCTCCCTCCGTCTCACTGTCCTGCTTACAACATTGTTGCCTCTTAGTGGCCCGGCTATGAAGCTTGGGAACGCCAGATACAGATCAGGGATCAAACGCGACATCGCAATGAAATCACGCTGGAGCGGTTTGCGAAGCTCGTTGCTGGAGTCGTTGACAGATTTCTCACGGTACGGCCTTTTTCTTTTTGTTCTTGGTCTCCCAACGAAAATTGATGGGCGGCGCTCATTCCTGTGTAGCATGCATTCACGACGGGAAGTCGAGAACCAAACTGGAGGATTGGACAAGGGGGAATCGCCCGTAACCACGTCATTATCGTTGGCACAGTTCAGGTCTCCGCAGGCGGCTGGATGCCAATTTTGCAGATTTCCAACCCGAGTGCGGCCCCAGCTACTACCCCGGGCCATTATTATGCATAGATCCTTTTTTTGCCTTTGTTTTGGTTTTGGTTTTGACTCTGGCCATGTAGCATATCCTATACAATTATGTTGTGACTAAGAATAATATGTGGTTGGGAATTGTACGCATACATGTTACACGAAGGCTCTCCACCCATTCTGAGCTACCCAGC